>WFLX010299497.1_pt1 | contig 13613 bp, 13 predicted proteins | sample 4967041 | NCBI WGS metagenome assembly WFLX01 (sample SAMN12857096, study PRJNA449069) | gut metagenome | isolation source: stool from male and female vole | host: Microtus ochrogaster | place: USA:Florida | collected 2017
AGAGCAAGGTGGTCATTGAGCGGGAGCGGAAGCTCACCGCCTATCATGAGGCGGGCCACGCCCTGGTCATCCACGCCCTGCCCACCCAGGACCCGGTACACCAGATCACCATCGTCCCCCGGGGCATGGCGGGAGGCATGACCATCCACCTGCCCAAGGAGGACAAGTCCTTCGAGTCCAAACAGGAGCTGACCGACCGTATCGCCGTCTGTCTGGGCGGACGCTGCGCCGAGCAGTTGGTGCTGGGGGATATCTCTACCGGGGCGGGCAGCGACCTGCGCACCGCCTCCTCCATTGCCCGGCAGATGGTCATGCGCTTCGGCATGAGCGGCAAGCTGGGCAACGTGGTCTTTGACTCCGGCCACGACGAGGTCTTCATCGGCCGGAGCATGGCCCAGGCCAAGACCTACTCCGAGGAGACCGCCAACCTCATCGACCAGGAGGTCAAGCGCCTGCTGGACGAGGCTTATGCCGTCTGCGAGAGCATCCTCACCCGTGACCGGGCCTATCTGGAGCAGGTGGCGGAGTACCTTTTGGAGCATGAATCCATGGACGCCGAGACCTTCGAGGCCCTGTTCCAGGCGAAATAGCTCCCGGCCCGGATTGCCGGACACCCTGAGAGAAAGGAGGAGCGCCGCCATGAAAAAGAATCTTACCGCCCTTTTCTGCGCCCTGGCTCTCCTCCTGACGCTGGCCATCCCCGCTTTGGGGGTCAACGACCCTCCGGCGGTCTATATCCTGGCCACCAACGACAAGTTCTGCGACCTTCCCGGCGGCGCCCTGCCTACCGTGGTCAACGGCATCGTCTATGTGCCGTACAGCGTCTTTGACAAGAGCGCCACCGGCGTGGACTTGGGCGTATACTACGGCATCGGCCTGGGCCAGAGCCGGGGCACCACCATTACCCTCTACTCCCGCTCCTCCTCCCGGCTGGTCTTTGAGGTCAGCATGGGCACCTGCCAGGACGAGTCGGGCCACACCATGCCCTTCCGGGCCACCATCCAAAACGCCGTGCCCTATGTTCCCATCGCTGCGGTGTGCTCCTTCTTCGGGCTGCAATACTCCTTCCTGCCCACCTCCAACCGGGGCACCCTTATCCGCATCTCCAACAGCGCGGCCACCATGACCGACAGCCAGTTCCTCTCCACCGGCGCCCAGGGCATGACCACCCGCTACAACAACATCCTGAAAAATATGGACCAGTCCCTTCCCACCGTCAGCTCTACCCCCGCTCCCACCGCCTCCGCCAACCCCGGCGGAGCCAAGAGCGACGTGCGGGTGTACTTAGCGGTGGACGCCTCCCACGCCGACAGCGGTATCCTCTCCCTCTTCCCTGAGGGCGTTCACATCCTTTTCCTCTTCTCCCCCGACTCCCTCTCTGCCCAGAGCGCCCTTGTCCGCAAGGCAGTGGCGGCGGGACACTCGGTGGGGCTGACGGTGTCGGGAACGGCGGAGGAGGCCCTGGGGCAGTTGGAGCGGGGCAATGGGCTTTTGAGCCATATCACCCGCACCCGCACCCGGCTGGTCTACGCCCCGGAGGAGCTGCGGGAGGGTCTCACCGCCGCCGGCTGGCTCTGCTGGCGGCCCAACGTCAATGAGGACGCCTCCTACGCCATCCTCTCCCTGGTGGGCCAGGCCCGGATGGAGGTACGGGTACAGTTGCCTGACGCTCTCTCCACCATCGGCCGGGTGCTTCCACAGCTCCGGGAGGAGGGCTACGACCTGCGGGCGCCCATCGAGACCGACTTATAGCTTGTAATTTTCGGAAAACGGCNTTATAATATCCACACCCACTATGTAAAGAGAGGAAGTCATTCCCATGGAGCGTACCCGCATTTCTCAAATTTTCGCCGATATGGAGCATTTCGGCGGCCAGACCGTCACTGTCGGCGGCTGGGCCAAGACCATTCGGGACATGAAAAACTTTGGCTTTGTGGAGCTGAACGACGGCTCCTGCTTCAAAAATCTCCAGGTGGTCATGGACGCCGCCGCCCTGGGCAACTATAAGGACATCGCCGCCCAGAACGTGGGCGCCGCCCTCATTGTCACCGGCACGGTGGTCCTCACCCCCGAGGCCAAGCAGCCCCTGGAGCTGAAGGCCTCCTCCATTGAGGTGGAGGGCGTCTCCACCCCCGACTANCCTCTCCAGAAGAAGCGCCACAGCGTGGAGTTCCTGCGTACCATCCAGCACCTGCGGCCCCGGACCAATCTCTTTTCCGCCACCTACCGGGTGCGCTCCGCCGCCGCTTACGCCATCCATAACTTTTTCCAGAGCCGGGGCTTTGTCTACGTCCATACTCCCATCATCACCGCCTCCGACTGCGAGGGCGCGGGTGAGATGTTCCGGGTCACCACCCTGGACCCGGAGGAGCCTCCCCGCGGTGAGGACGGCAAGGTGGACTTCACCCAGGATTTCTTCGGCAAGCCCGCCTCCCTGACGGTCTCCGGCCAGCTCAACGCCGAGAACTTTGCCATGGCCTTCGGCGATGTGTACACCTTCGGCCCCACCTTCCGGGCCGAGAAGTCCAACACCCAGCGCCACGCCGCCGAGTTCTGGATGATCGAGCCGGAAATGGCCTTCTGCGACCTCAAGGGCTANATGGACGTGGCCGAGGCCATGATAAAATCAGTCATCAACGAGGTCATTGAAAAGTGCCCCGATGAGATGGCCTTCTTCAACTCCTTTGTGGACAAGGGCCTNATGGAGCGGCTGGAGCATGTGGCCGCCTCCGACTTTGGCCGGGTGACCTACACCGAGGCCATNGACATCCTGCAAAAGTCCGGGGTGAAGTTCGAGTACCCGGTGTCCTGGGGCTGTGACCTCCAGACCGAGCACGAGCGCTACCTCACCGAACAGTATTTCAAGCGCCCGGTCTTCGTCACCGACTACCCCAAGGAGATCAAGGCTTTTTACATGAGGATGAACGACGACGGCAAGACTGTGGCCGCCGCCGACTGCCTGGTGCCCGGCATTGGCGAGATCATCGGCGGCAGCCAGCGCGAGGAGCGGCTGGAGCTGCTGGAGGGCCGCATCAAGGAGCTGGGCATGGACCCGGAGAGCTACTGGTGGTACTGCGACCTGCGCCGTTACGGCTCCTGCCGCCACGCCGGGTTTGGCCTGGGCTTTGAGCGGCTGGTGATGTACCTCACCGGCGTGAGCAACATCCGGGATGTGCTCCCCCACCCCCGCACGGTGGGCAGCGCCGACTTCTAAGAACNCGAGAACAGCGGCAGAGGCGCTCCCCTGCCGCTTTCTTTTTGCCGCTTTTGGCAAAAGCCTTGNNGCGCAGTCTTCGCAACTTACGGTTGCGGAAAAATAGGGCAAAATTCAACCCCCGGTTGGTGGCCTTATCCGCTTTTCCGCGTCAAAATGGGGACAGAAAAGGAGGTTTTGCAAATGAATCGTTTTTCCGAAAATCTGTCCCGGCTCCGCCGGGAGGCGGGATACACCCAGGAATCCCTGGCCGAGGCCATGGGGATCTCCCGCCAGGCGGTGAGCAAGTGGGAGTCGGGCCAGGCCATGCCGGAGGCCGCCACTCTGGTAGACTTAGCCGACCTGCTGGGCTGCACTTTAGACCAGCTCATGCGGGAGGAGCTGTCCGGCGGCNTGCCNGCCCCCGNCCCTGAAACGGACGGCGGAAAGGGGCTTTACGCCGCCTGGTGTGCCCAGGTGGACCGCTTTTCCGCCATGGTGGCCGCCGGGGTGACCCTCATTCTGCTGGGGGTGTCGGCTACGGTAGCCTTTGAGGCCGTCTGGGGAGAGCGGGAACTCACCGCCCTGCCTATTCTGGGCTGCGTCATTGTGGCGGTGTTCCTCTTTATTATAGGGGGCATCTCCTATGGCGATTTNCAGAAAGCCAATCCCGANATGCCCGACTGCTCTACCCCCGAAGAACGGGAGGCCTTTCAGCGNCGTTTCCGGNTNGGCATTGCCACCGCCGTGCCCGGCATCATCGCCGACGTCGCCCTGCTGGTGGCCCTCCAGGCCCTGCTTCCCGGCGAGCGCTCCGAGCATTTGCTCTCCGCCCTGTTCCTGGCCATTCTGGCCGGGTGCGTGGGTGTTCATNGTCTACCTGGGTATCCAGACGCAAAAGTACGAGCTGGAACAGTACGGCGGCAAGAAAAAGGAGGGGCCGGACATTCCCGGGGCCATCATGCTCACCGCCACCGCCATCTACCTGGTGCTGGGTTTCACCCAGAACCTCTGGCACCCCGGCTGGGTGGTGTTTCCCATCGGCGGTATCCTCTGCGGCATCGTCAACAGCCTGAAAAAATTCTGATAGCGCAAAAAGAGAGAGGGCCGAAAGGCCCTCTCTTTTTTGTCAGGAAACCTTCACTTTTCCTTTATCTCCTCGAAAAGAAAACTTGAACGTTATCTGCTACACTGGCTTTACTTGAAAAAGGAGGCCGGAAAATGGAACCGATCTTAAATGTCCAGGGACTGCAAAAAACTTACGGCGGGAAGGGCAGCCACACCTGCGCCCTGCGGGGGTTGGACCTAAAGGTCTTCCCCGGCGAGTTCGTGGGGGTCATGGGACCTTCGGGCAGCGGGAAGACCACCCTTCTCAACTGCATCTCCACCATCGACTCCCCCTCCGCCGGCTCCATCGTGGTGGACGGAACCGAGATCACCGCCATGAAGGGCAAGGCCCTCAGTAAATTCCGGCGGGAGCGGCTGGGGTTTATCTTTCAGGACTGCAACCTTTTGGACACCCTGACAGGGCTTGAGAATATCGCCCTGGCCCTCACCATCGGCGGGGTAGAGCCCCGCTCGGTGGAGAAGCGGGCGCGGGAAGCGGCACGGCTTCTTGGCGTGGAGGAGGTGCTGGACAAGTTCCCCTACCAGATGTCAGGAGGCCAGCAGCAGCGGGTGGCGGCGGCCAGGGCCATGGTGACCCGTCCCGCCCTCATTTTTGCCGACGAGCCCACGGGGGCCTTGGACTCCAAGTCCACGGGNATGCTTCTGGGGCAGCTTGATAAGCTCAACCGGGAGGCGGGGGCCACCATACTGCTGGTGACCCACGACGCCTTTACCGCCTCTTGGTGCCGGCGGATCCTGTTTTTGCGGGACGGGGAGCTGTATACCGAGCTCCACCGGGGTGGGATGGATCGGAGGGCCTTCTTCCGGGAGATCCTGGCTGTGGTGGGCGAGCTGGGAGGTGAGAGTGAAAATGTCCTGTAAGCTGGCCCTTCGGAACGTGCGGCGGAGCATCCGGGATTACGCCGTCTATTTTCTCACCCTCACCTTCGGGGTGTGTCTGTTCTACACCTTCAACTCTCTGGGAGACCAGAGCGTCATAAAATTTCTCTCCCAGAACCAGAACAAAAATGTAGAGAGCATTTTTATCCTCATGGGAGTGTTCTCCGCCTTTGTGTCTGTGGTACTGGCGGGGCTTATCCTCTATGCCAACCAGTTTTTAATGAAGCGGCGCAAGCGGGAGCTGGGAACCTATTTCCTGCTGGGGATGAGTACCGCCAAAGTCTCCCAGCTCATGGTGTTTGAAACCCTGCTCATTGGCCTGGCNTCCCTGGGNACCGGGGTGCTGCTGGGGGTGCTGGCCTCCTGGGGGCTGGATAAGCTGACCACCGCCATGTTTCTCGCTACCCCCGGCGATATCTTCTCCTTCACTCTCTCNGTGGGGGCGGTGGGGAAAACGGCGGTCTATTTTGGGTGCATTTTTCTGGTGGTGACATTGTTCACCGGGGTTTCCGTCTCCCGGTCGCGGCTCATTGACCTCATNCGCTTTGGGCGGACCAATGAGGAGGTGGCGCAGCGGCCCCTNGCGCTGGCGGTGGCGCTGTTTCTTCTGGGGTGCGTGTCCCTGGGGACGGCNTACGCCATTCTGCTGATCCGGGGGCTTCTNCNCATCGACGCCCTCTGGTTTATCATGCTGGGACTGGGAACTTTGGGAACCTTCCTCATTTTCCGGTCGTTGTCCGGATTCCTGCTGCGGCTCACCAGGGGACACGCCGGGTACTATAAGGGGCTCAATATGTTTGTGCTGCGGCAGTGGAGCGGCAAGGTACACACCAACTGCGCCTCCAACACCGTCATTTCCATNCTCCTGCTGCTGGCCATCGGAGTCACCGCCTGCTCGGTGGGACTTAACGACACCATCACCGCCGCGGTGGGGGGACAGACCCCCTATGACATGACGGTTTTGAACTATGGCCGGGACGGGNTGTATGAGCAGGCGGATGTGGCGGCCCTTTTCCGGGCTATTGGGGTGGATACGGACGCCTGCTTTGCCAGNGTAGAGAGCGTGACNGTGTACTACAATGANCCNGANNTNACCGGGATGCCCGCCGCCGGNTACTACGCGGCGGTNGCCCTCAGCGACTANAACAGGCTCATGGCGGGGCGGGGGCTGGAGCGGGTGGAAAGCCTCTCCAAGCCCATCCGAACCCCAAACGCCATCGTTAACGGCCCCGCCGCCGACGGGGTGGCGCTGGTACCCAACGAGATGATCTCCCTGCTGACCCCCCGGCGGCAGATGGTGAACATCAACTACCGGGGGAACGCGGCCCAGGTGGACGAGCTGGTCCGCACGGCTCTGGAAAAGGCGGAAAACTTCACCGGCGGGCTGAGCATTATGATGAACTATAAGCTGGACAACTACTACGACCTGATGGGGGCCAAAATCCTGGTCCTCTATATAGGGCTTTATCTGGGGCTGGTGTTCCTGGTGACCGCCGCGGCGGTGCTGGCCCTTCAGCAGCTCTCCCAGGCGGCGGACAATGCCCTGCGGTATCAGCTTCTATCCAGGCTGGGGGCTCCTGAGAGCATGCGCCGGGGGGCGTTGGTCCGGCAGGTGGGGTTGGCGTTTTTGCTGCCCCTGGCCCTTGGCGTCATTCACGCCTTTGTGGGTATGAAGGCCGCCAACAAAGTCATCCATGTGATGGGGCATGTGGATTCGGTCCACTCCAGCTTACTGACGGCGCTGTTTTTGCTTATTATCTACGGAGGGTATTTCATCGCCACCTGTCTTGGGGGCTGGCGGGCGGTAAAAGAGAAAAGGTACTAAATTCAATGGGGCGGCGCTGTGTTTTATACAACGCCGCCCCATCTTTTATTTTTTCTCTTTTGTCTCCTCCGCGTAGGGCCGTCTCCTATGCTCCACCGGCCCCCACTCGGGCAGGGGCAAGCGCTGCATAGAACCGAAAATCCGCTCCTTCAGCCCCGGATACCTGTGCTCCAGGTCAGCTACCAGCTCCTTGACCTCCTGGCGCTTGGTATAGCCGTCAGCGGGGCAGGGGTTGTGGACCACCGGCAGCTCCAGCCGCCGGGCCGCGCCCCGCACCATCCCCTCTCCGCAGTAGAGCAGAGGGCGAATTTGAGTGATGCCCGTTCTCGTCAGCTCAGTCACCGGCTGGAAACAGTTCAGCCTCCCCTCATAAAAAAGGGAGAGGAAAAAGGTCTCTACCGCGTCGTCAAAGTGGTGNCCTAAGGCGATCTTGCGGATGCCCTTCTCCGCCAGGGCGTTGTGGAGGGCACCCCGGCGCATTTTGGCGCACATGGAGCAGGGGTTTTTCTCCTTTCGCAGATCAAAGATAATGTGGCTAATCTCGCTGGAAATGAGGGTGAAGGGCACGCCGATGCGCTCACAGTAGTCCGCCACCGGGGCGAAATCCATCCCCTCTCCCCCGTCTACGCTCCCCATGTCCAGGGTCACGGCCTCTACCGTAAAGGGCTTGGGATAGAACGTGGACAGCTTCTGGAGNGCGGCCAGGGTCACCAGGGAGTCCTTGCCNCCGGAGACCCCCACCGCGANGCGGTCTCCGGCCTNNATCATATCGTAGTCCTCCACACAGCGGCGGACCAAAGACAATATCTTTTCCATTTCATGCCTCCTGCGGAACGCAAAAAATGTAAAATCGAAAGCGAGGATTCGGGAGTATCGCAGAGATAACGGGAGATTTTTCGAGATTTTGCTTTCTCAAACGAAAAAATTCCGAAAATCCGTTGACAGCCCCTTTTCACCGTATTATAATACAAAACGCTCGGGTCGTCCAGACCGGGGCGATTTCCTTGTCAAAACGCTCGTTTTGAGCATCAAATTGGAGGTTTCAGCATGTCCACATTTATGGCCAACAAGGGCAACATCGTCCGCAAGTGGTACATCCTCGACGCGGCGGGCAAGCCCATGGGCAAGACCGCTGTGATTGCCGCCGACCTGCTCCGCGGCAAGCGCAAGCCCGAGTACACCCCTCATGCCGACTGCGGTGACAACGTCATCATCCTCAACGCGGAGAAGGCCGTCCTCACCGGCAAGAAGCTGGAGCAGAAGTATTACCGCCGCCATTCCGGCTGGGTGGGCGGTCTCAAAGAGACCAAGTACCGCATCCTGATGCAGCAGCAGCCCGAGCTGGCCATGAAGCTGGCCGTCCGCGGCATGATGCCCCGCAACACCATCACCAAGGACTCCCTGAGCCGTCTGCACATCGTGCGCGGCACTGAGCATAAGTACGCCGCTCAGAANCCCGAGCCTTGGACCATGGACTAAGCAGGAGGTAAATGAACAATGTATAAGAGCAAGAAGCCTTATCTTTACGGCACCGGCCGCCGCAAGTCCTCCGTGGCCCGGGTGCATCTGTTCCAGGGCGGCACCGGCGTCATCACCATCAACGGCCGCGACATCGACGATTACTTCGGTCTGGAGACCCTGAAGATGGTGGTTCGCCAGCCCCTGGTCACCACCGAGCTGGTGGGCAAGGTGGACATTAACGCCACCGTCACCGGCGGCGGCGTCACCGGCCAGGCCGGCGCCATCCGCCACGGCATCGCCCGCGCCCTGCTGGAGGTCAACCCCGAGTACCGTCCGGCCCTGAAGGCCGCCGGCTTCCTCACCCGCGATCCTCGTATGAAGGAGCGGAAGAAGTACGGCTTGAAGGCCGCGCGGCGCGCTCCCCAGTTCAGCAAGCGCTGATACGTTCCGCACAATCAAAAGAGCCGCCCAAATGGGCGGCTCTTTTTTATGCTGTTTGCTTAATTATGTCAACCAATCGCCCCGGTGAGGTAGCGGATGGCATATTCGGTATGGAGGGCGGCGGCAATGGGCAGCACCCCTTCGTCCATGTCAAAGCGGTCGTTGTGGAGGGGGCGGCAGGTGTCGGGCCGGGACGGGTCGGAGGTGCCCACAAAGGCGTACACCCCCGGCACCACAGCCTGATAGTCGGCGAAGTCGTCACCGCCGCAGCTCAGGGGCCGGTCGGTGACCAGGGCGGCGTCGCCAAAAAGCCCGGTGACCACCCCGGCTACCTCCTTGCAGACATCGGCGGGGTTCACCAGAGGGGAGGCAAAGTCCTCCCACTCCACCTCGGCACTGCCGCCGTAGAGGGCGGCAATGTCCCTGCACAGCTTGTCCAGCTCAGAATTAGCCTTGGAGCGGGTCTCGGCGGAGAAGGCCCGGGTGGTGCCCTCCAGCACGGCGGACTCACAGACGATGTTGTAGGAGGTGCCCGCGTGGAGCTTGCCAATGCCGATGATGAGGGGGTCCACCGGGGAAGTCCGGCGGGTCACCAGGGCCTGGGCGGCAACCACGATCTGGCTGGCNATNTAGAGGGCGTCCACTCCCTGCTCCGGGGTGGAGACGTGGGCNGCCTTNCCCTGCACCTTGATGGTNAANTGATCCACGCTGGCGTTGTTGGGNCCCGGCTTCACCCCCACNGTGCCGCAGCGCAGGTCGGGNGCCATNTGGACGCCGAAGACCCGNCCGGANTTGCCCAGCAAGCCCGCCTTCACGAACTGCTTTGCGCCGTAGCCAATTTCCTCGGCGTGCTGGAAGAACAGGCGCACCTCCCCGCCAAACTCACTTTTATGGGCAAGGAGCAGCTTTGCCGCTCCCAGCAGGGCGGCGGTGTGGCCGTCGTGGCCGCAGGCGTGCATCTTGCCCTCCTCCTTGGAGCAGTAGGGCAGGTCGGTGTTGACCTCCTGGATGGGCAGGGCGTCGGTATCCGCACGGAGGGTGATGACCCGCTCCCCTTTTCCCTCGCCGTGAAAGACGGCGTACACCCCGGAGCCGTCCACCCGCCGGTGGTCGGTGACGCCGATGGCGTCCAGTTCGGTTTCGATGCGCTCCGCCGTCCAGAACTCCTCCCGGCTGACGCAGGGATGGATGTGGAACTCCCGGCGGAGGGAGGAGAGGTAGGGGGCAAGGGCCTTGGCTTCCTCATAGATGGACATGGAAATACCTCCTGAAAACAAAGGCGGGCCAAGAAGGCCCGCCTTTGCAGTTATTCAAGGAAAAATCAATACTCAAAAGCGGGGATATACAGGCCCTTGTAGATGTCCTCGATGGCCTGGGCGGTCTCGGCGGACTGGTAGGCGGCGGCGATCTTCTGATAGGTCTCGTTGTTCTCGTCGCCGTTGCGGCAGGCGATGATGTTGATATAGGGGTTGTCGCTGCCCGCCTCCACGGTCTCGGTAAAGACAGCATCCTCGGGGGTCAGGCCGTGATCGGAGGCGTGGGCGCCGTTGATGAAGGAGCCGGCCACGTCAGGCAGCAGGCTGGCGGTATTGGCGGCCTCTACCTCCACGAACTCCAGCTTCAGGGGGTTGTCGGTGATGTCCTTCAGCTCAGGCATATACCCGGCGGCGGGGTCCACCTTCAGCACGCCGGCGGCCTCCAGGATCTTGAAGCAGCGGCCCTCATTGGTGGGGTCCTGAGGCACGGCGATCTTGTCGCCCTGCTTCAGCTCGCTCACGTCCTTGATCTTGTTGGAGTAGAGGCGGAGAGGGGCGATGATGGTGTCGCACAGCACGCCGATGTCATAACCCAGGTCGGCGATCTCCTTGTTGAGATAGGCTTTGTGCTGGAAGGCGTTCAGGTCGATCTCCCCGGCGTTGAGGGCGTCGTTGGGCAGCTTGTACTCGGCAAACTCCACGATCTCCACCCGGATGTTGTCCTTCTCCAGCAACTTGTTGACGGTATCCCACTGATCGTTGTTGGCGCCCACCACGCCCACGGTGACGATGGTAGTCTCGGGAGCGGGGGTGGCGGCCACGTCCTGGGACTGGGCGGGAGCGCTGGGGGCGGGGGTGTTGTCGGCCTTTCCGCCGCCGCAGGCGGTGAGGTTCAGGGTGAGCAGGGCGGCCAGGGTCAGAGCAAGGATGTTCTTCTTTTTCATTTCGGTTTCCTCCAATAAAATTTGATTTGGTTTTGTGGTTTTCTTTCAGTGGGTCGTCTTCTCCACCACCAGATTGCCGATGGCCTGAACGATGCTCACCATGAGAATGATAATGATCAGCACCGTCCACATCACGTCGGGCAGGTTCTTGCCGTGACCGTAGGAGATGGCGAAGTTGCCCAGTCCTCCCGCGCCGATGGCTCCGGCAATGGCGGTAAAGTTGATAAGGGAAATGAGGGTGATGGTGACCCCCCGTGCGATGCCGGGGATGGCCTCCTTTAAGTACACCCGGCAGATGACCTCAAAGGGGGAGCAGCCCATGGCCTCCGCCGCCTCTACAAGGCCATCGGGTACCTCGGCCAAGGCTCCCTCGATCTGCCGGCCCAGGAAGGGGATGGTGGCAAAGAGCAGCGGGATGATGGCTCCCTTCACGCCGATGGCGGTACCCACCACAAGGCGGCTCAGCCCCAGCATGATCATAGCCAGCAGGATGAACGGAATGGAGCGGAAAATGTCGCAGATCTTATTAAAGATAAAGTGGATGGGGCGGTTTTCCAGGATGCCTCCCGGCTTGGTGACGAAAAGGATTACGCCAAAGGGGATACCGATGACCAGGGCCAGGGCCCCCACAATACCCACCATCTGGAGGGTTNCCGCGAAGGCTTTCNAAAGCTGGNCGCTTCGGGGCACNACNTTGGGGATGATCTTGCTCAACTGNTNAGCNACGCTTCAACACNTNNNCCATCACGTTTTGTTCGCTTAAGTAGCCAATGGCCTCGGCCACCCTGTCGCCGCTGATGATGGCCACCAGGCCGCCCAGAGGTTGACCGTCGATGATCTCCACATTGCTGAACACGATGCTCACGTCCACGTTGAACTTCCGGGAGATCTCGGAAATGGTGGCCTCGCTGGTATTGCTCTGGCTGTAATTGAGCCGGGCAACCACTGCCCCCGGCTTTACCGCCACCAGGGGATCGTTGGCGGCGATAAGCTCGTCGATCTTGCTCAGGTTGGAGGTGGTGGCGATGAAGGACTTGGTCACATTCTGCTGAGGGTTGGAGAAGATGTCGAAGACCCTTCCCATCTCCACCACCTTGCCCGCCTCCATGACGGCCACCCGGTGGCAGATCTCCTTGACTACCGCCATCTCGTGGGTGATGATGACCACCGTGATGCCGGTCTCCCGGTTGATCTTCTGNATGAGCTTCAGGATGGAGCGGGTGGTCTGGGGGTCCAGGGCGGAGGTGGCCTCGTCACAGAGGAGCACCTTGGGGTCGGAGGCCAGGGCNCGGGCGATGGCCACCCGCTGCTTCTGNCCGCCGGAGAGCTGGGAGGGNTAGGCGTCGGCCTTGTCGGGCAGGTCCACCAGCTCCAGCAGCTTCTTNACCTTTTCCGCCACGGCCTGCTTGGACAGGCCGGAGCCTTTCAGGGGAAANGCCACGTTTTGGGCCACGGTCCGGGAGGGCATCAGGTTNAAGAGCTGGAAGATCATNCCGATCTTCTTNCGCACCTCCCGGAGCTGGGCCGGGGGCATTCGCACCGCCCCCTTNCCGTCCTCNGGNATGTCCNCCAGNNNCTGNCCGTCCACCGTCACCTTNCCGGCGGTGGGACACTCCAGCAGNTTGATNCACCGCACCAGAGTGGACTTGCCCGCGCCGGAGAAGCCGATGATGCCGAAAATTTCTCCCTGGGCGATGTCCANNGACACGTCCCGGACGGCGTGGACCTCGNTGCCGCCGGNNAANGTCTTGCTCACATGATCCAGCTTTATCATGGTCATTCCCTCTTTCTNNNCAACAAAAAATGGGGAGCGCCTACGCGCTCCCCATTCCAGAAACCAGCCTAAGCCGTTTTTCTCAGAACTTCTTGACGGAGACGCGCNAAAGCNTGGGCATCGGCATCATAGCCATGTCCATCATCTCCATCATCATGCCATAACCGTGAGTCATGATCGGCGCGCCTCCTTTCGAAAGTGATTTTTCGTTATATTACCATTTCAGTCCCGGTCTGTCAATAGAAAATTTTGAATTTGAGAAAAAAGTCAGGGCGTCCGGCACGGCCCGCTCCTCCGCAGAGGAGGGCGTCATTGCCCCAGCGCGGCGCTTTGAATGTCCTCGTAGCCCCAGAAATCCCCGGNCACATCCCGGAAGGCCGGCGCGGTCCCNGACACATTTTTTCGGCCCGCGGCCCGGTTTAGCAGGGCAGTCAGCTCCGCCCGGGTCACCGGAAGATCGGGGCGGAAGGTCCCGTCTGTATATCCATTGATATATCCGGCCTGCGCCAAAGCGCTGATGTAGGGCGCGGCCCAGTGCCCCGCGGTATCCGAAAAGCCGGTCTCCCCGGAGCCGGGAGTCAGCTCCAATGCCAGGACCAGCACCTTACACAGTTGACAACGGGTTATGGTTCCCTCCCCCTGGAAGGTATCCGGCGTCATACCCTTGATCAGTCCGGCGCGAACCATTTTGGACACCGTATCGGCGTAGGCG
>WFLX010027331.1_pt1 | contig 13608 bp, 10 predicted proteins | sample 4967041 | NCBI WGS metagenome assembly WFLX01 (sample SAMN12857096, study PRJNA449069) | gut metagenome | isolation source: stool from male and female vole | host: Microtus ochrogaster | place: USA:Florida | collected 2017
TGCAGCGGTAAGCCCCAAAAATAAAATTCGTTTCATTTCTTTAAAATCTTTACGCTTTTTCCGTTTTCTATTTTTATATTGATCCCTGATTTTGGATTTGACACTGATGTTCCGTTGAGGTCATAGAATATTGCCTTTTCTGAAGTTGCTTCCTGAATTTCTACTGATGACCCGGTATACTCAGTGTATTTGATTGGAGCCATGTAGAAATATACCGAGTCGCCTCTCTTTGAATATTTCACTACTCCTGTCACATCATAAGTTCCAGCTGGCTTTGAGCCGGTATTGAATGTGTCTTGGAATTCATAGCGCATTCCATCTCCGGCGGTGCCATAAGCCTTGGTGTTTCCTTCAGCAGTGCGAGTCTCAAATGTCACATTTTCAAGCACTACTACTCTGTCGGCATCCTCCGGGGTAATTGAAGTGACTTTTGGATACACCACTTCCACTGTCTCATGAGATTTTTCCGGAAGTCCTTCCCAGATTGCACTTTCATATACTGTTGCATTCGTTGCTATCCACCCGGCTGGTATCACGTCTCCAACGCTATAGATAGTTGCGACATTGGTCGATGTGCTATTGCGGTTTCGCATGTCGTCAAAGCAAGTGGCGTTCCCCTCTTCGTCTGTTACGTATGCGAAACTCAGATTGCCAAAGTTAACAGTTGCTGCAAAATTGACTTTTACGCGGTCATAAAGATTTGGCGCGAATTCTTTAAGTTCAGCGATGTTGGAAGCTGATGGAATCACATGCAATTCATATTTGGCATTTCCGCCAGCATATTCGTCATTCCCTTCTGTAGATGCTGTTATCACAGTTGTTCCTTTATCTACGAGTGTAACTTTCCCGTCTGCATCTACAGTTGCGACCTTCTCATCAGAACTTGACCACTCTATGCCAAGTTTGTGAGGATTGGAGAGATATGGTGAGTTAAATGTTTCTCCTAAAATTGCGTCAACACTCTTGCTGATAAATGCAAGGTCGCATGCTTGCTTTCCTCCAAGATCCGGAGTGTATACCACTTCTATGCTGTGGATGTAGCGAGCGTAATTGGTGTTTGTCCATGAGCATGTCACCTTTTCCGCACCTTCATCATCTGTCCAGACCCATGTGAATAAAGGGTTTTCTCCTGTGCATTCTACATTTGTGCCGTTGAAAGGAATGTCGAGAGAGGTCATGGCTGTGCCCGACATTGTCAAGGTTACCCCTGTAATATGGCCGTTTGGCACAGTTAATGAGATCTCNGGTGTGACTGTTTTATAGAATCCGGAGTATACGCAAAGTCCGGCATTAGTACCTCCGGCATTGATCAATGCAAAGCCGTTTCCTTCGATAGCTTCGCTAAGGTTGGTCACTTCTAATGTGACGCCTTCTTCTGTCATTGTGAAATTCTGGGAAAATGTAAGGTCGGCTGCTTTATTGCTTGTCTGGCGGGTGAGACCACCCATATCGTTCATGCCGTCAAATACAAATTTATACTCATTTGCCATTACGCAAAGGCTAACTGCTGTCATCGCAGTTAAAGTTAGTAAAGTTTTTTTCATGTTCAATGATTATTATATTTCAAAATTCAAAATTACGAAAAATCCCCCATATCTGCAAACATTATGCTAAAAAATCCCCGAGACGCTTGTCCCGGGGATTCCTTTATCAANTTATAANGATATTATTTTACTACTACTTTTGATGCTTTGCCATCTACNATCTTAACGTATACGCCCTTGTCAGGGTTAGCGATCTTATGACCGTTCACGTCATAGTAANTGGCATTNCNATCAGCTGCATTGATACCATTAACTGCGTTATTGCCTGTGCTTTCTACATCTACTACAATGAGGAAAGAGTTTGCAACGTCAACATAGTTACCTGGGTATCCTCCAGAGAGTGCACCATCCGTATCACTCACATAGAGGTTGCAGAGGTATACCTGTTTTTCACCGTTTGCAGGGAATACCAATGTTTTGCCTGGCTCTACAGTGGCACTAAACCATCCCATAGCAGACATGCTCATTACATAGTCTTCAAGAGAAGCAAATTCTGAAGGATTAGCTCTTGTATAGAGGTAGTCGTCATCTCCAAAGGTTGGAACTGTGAAAAGGAATGGAAGAACACCAGCCCATCCTTCAGGAAGATCGAATGTGAGGGCTACAGTTGCCTTGTCGGTCTTGCCAGTGGCTACAACAGCATTGTCTGCCATGAACATTGAAGCGAATTCAGCTTCAGTTTCGTCAAGTGTNACGCCGCTGATTGCGATGTCTTCTACGCCACCTTGCCAGATTTCTACATCCCAGTTGTCGGGCATTACGTCGAAGTTATATGGGAATTCAGGAGTNTCAGAACCTTGACCATTGTAAGTGAGACCACCTTGGAAGTAGTATCCATTAGCGTAATCAACCTGATCACCCTTATAGAGGTAAGCTACAAAGTCAATATATTTTCCATCAGCCTGGATAGTGNANACATTGCCTTTCTTGTATCCTGCTTCGATGAATTGTTCGATTGGTCTCCAAATTATTTCTTCCGGTTCCCAACCTTCGTCTCCAGGTATTTTTGCCTTTCTTGGGTTGATGTTGCTTTCGCTTACAGTTACGTTGTCAGTCCAGAGATTTGTGATGAAACCATCCCAGCCTTCTGGAACATCAACAACTACATCTACTGTAGGTTGAGCCACTTCTCCTTCGATATTGACTGTGAGGCTACCCCAGTCAATAAATTGAGTAATTTCAACTCCTTCTGCATCTGTGAATACATTGAGTTCTCTTGGCAATACAGGATCATTTGATTCTACTTTCTTCACATCGGTCATAAGTTGGATGTAAGCGTTGTAGTCCACTTTATCGCCTGCGTAGAGATAGAGGTCTACGTATTGCTTTTCATCATTATTCTTAAATGTGAAGACGCTTGCAGATTTGTAGCCTGCATTCTCAAATTCTGATACNGGCATCCAGTCGTTGCCTGTGTTNGCTGCTACTTTCTTAAGCATTGTCACGCTTTCATCATCGTGAGCCAATGCCATAAAGCCTGTCCAACCTTCAGGAACGTCGATTGCTACTGTATATGATTTAGCTGAGAGTTCTCCTGTTACAGCGATCTTGTAACGTTCTTCTTCAGAATTGTATGCTTGGTCTACTGTNAGAGTTGCATTTGAAGTAGAGACTTNAAATTCTGTTGGGATCTGAAGAGATGTTACGTATGTCTCAATGTTAACTGCGTTTGCTACGTCTGCCTTATCTCCTACATATGGGATAAGCTGGCCCCAGTGCTCTTCGCCGTCGACAGGGAATGTAAGNGAGTTAGTCTTNTTGAGTCCNTCTGCAAGCATATCTTCAACAGATTCCCATTCAGGAGCATTCAACTTCTTGAGAGGATCTANATCTGGATTCANGTCAAGGTCTGAATAGCCGAGGAAGCCATCATAGCCGTCAGGTGTCTCTACAGTCACTGTGTATTCCTTATCTGTGCAGGTGCCAGTAACTGTAACGATTGTTGATCCATCGAAGTCTTCTTGTGATACTTCAAGGCTCTTGCTGCTTGTGGTCACTACAAATGGATCAACCTTCTCTACATGTGCAGTAATAGAGACACCAGCATTCATATCCACTTGGTCTCCTTTATAAAGGTATGCATCTACAAACGACCAATCGTTATTTGCATAGAATGTTAATTTATTGCCCTTNGTAAATCCGTCAGAAAGGAAATTGTCAATNGGCAACCAGTTGTGTTCCATGGAGGCAGCCTTTTTGCGGCTTGCTTTAGCTTCTTCAATACCTACTTCTGAGAACCAAGGCTGGCAAACAAAGCCGTCCCAACCTTCCGGTACGTCAATAACTACTGAATATTCATTGGTTGTTGAGGTACCATTGATTTCAACGTAAAGAGTGCCATCAAATTCGTTTTTGCTCACTTCTATGATTACTCCCTTTTCAGATGCGGTGGCATTGAGTGTTTCAGGCACCNCNGGGTCATCGCCTCCTGCTGCAGGATTTGATACGTTGAATGCAATATCAATTGGGCTTGCCCAAACTTTATCCCCTTTGCCCAAGAAGATTGTGCCCATATGGTTTCTTCCATTGACTGGGAATACTAANGAATTGCNTATGTCGAAGCCCTCGGGCATGTCGCTCATTGAATACCAATCGTCTTCGCTTCTGGTTGAGAACGGAGTCATGCCGCCGCCAATTGTAGTATTGACAACNGCGAATTCCCANCCTTCAGGAGTTGCGAATTCCATTTTGATTTCTTCNGCGTCATACTCGCCTTCGATTGTGATTTGNAGATTGTCGTAACCATCCCAAGAATTGAGCTCTTGGCTAACGTTTACTCCAGAAAGCTCTTTCTCTCCATTCAAAGTGAAATCAAGAGTCTTCGGATATACTGGCTCTGCAGCTGCAGGGAAATAGTCTACCTTTAAGATGGTAGTAGGTCCTTGTAAAAATAGNCCNCCATNTTTCATGNGCTGATAAAGATCATANTCTTGATNTTTCCATGTGAATTGAGCTAANGATGCTGAATTAAGATCCACTGTGTAAGTGCCAGCCTCTGAATCTTGAGAGATAAAGTCTACGCCGGAAAGCTCATAAGTAGGAATACCGCAGCCTCCCCATCCTCCAAATAGGAAATTGAATGTGTTTTCTGCTGCAGACTTGTCGTAGTAAACAACGATCTTAGCTCCTGTAGTTACATTTTCCAATACTTCTTTTGAAATAGTGGCAGGATCTCCCCAGCCGCATGCCTTTGGACCAACAAATACTGTGTTCGGTCCTACTTCGATAGTGGCTGCCTGATATGCAATTTGAGAGATATAAGCTGCGTCTCCATAGAAAGAGATACCATTCTCATGAATTGACTCAGTCAATTCGTAAGTAAGGCCGAATGTCACTTCTGTTGCGCCACCTACGATTGCATTAAGAGCCGGAGGCCATCCACCTGTNGTGCCTGCGTTGATGGCAACCTGTGGATAATCGGATAATGCCTTATCTACGCTCGCTACTGTGAAGATAAAGTTGTCGCCTGCTTTGAATTGAGCAGCTTCTGCTGCATCCACTGTGAAGACTGGGTTGCCCCAACCTGCGAGTACACCTGCTGCATCTTCAGACTTCCAAAGCACTTTCGGACCTTCAGACGCACCAGCCTTTTCGTAATCAACAGCAATTACNACTAATGGCTGTTCACCAGTGTTGGTAAATGTCACTACATTGAGATCTGGAATTTCAAAACTTTGGATGTTTGGGGTTTCAAAATTCTTAAACGACTCAATGATTCCTTTGTTGTTTTCAGCAGTGTAATCTGTTCCTGCTACTTCTTTCCAATAGCAAGCGCGATCGGTAGCAGCGTCTTTGTTGATTGTAGTATACAAAGTCAACTTAGTTGCCACATAACCTTCTGGAAGGGTGAGTGTGTTTTGAGCTCCATTTGATATTTTGATGGTGCGATATTTCGTTCCATCAATCGTGAACTCGTTGCCACTCTCAAGTTTTTTGTCCGGATTCATGCACTGAAGTGAAAAGCCTTCAGGTACATCTTTCCCTAATTCTGTACCGGAAAGCACATTCTGCTTCAGCTTGCCAGGGTTGGCCAAGTATATCGTTTCAGCCGAGACGCTGAAAACTGCTGCTGCCAGCCCTAAGAGCGTAAAGATTCTTTTCATAATTGTTAGTTTTAAAATTATCCTTGCAAAATTAATAAAAAATTTTTTTAAATGCAAATAAATGTTTACGCTATGCGCACTTTTTGCATTTTTCAAATTGTTTTGCTAATTTTTTATTCAATTTTGGTGCGTTTCGTAATTATAAAAAATTAGGCAATGACTTTGCCGGTCATTGCCATTCTTCTATCACTTATTTGAAAAAATTATTCTATCACCTTGATGGCACCTAAATAATATGCGTAACACATTTTGCTGCTCCCAAATAGAGTTACAGTACACTCAGCCACTTGTTGGCCACCTGCTACCTCAAATGGAGTCATAACTCTCCAGTTGCCTCCAAAGACAGACGTCGTGCTCGTTGTAGTGCTATCATACGTAACTCTATCGGTCCAAGTTATCTTAGACCCCTGTCCNCTGAATGCCATATATTTATCATATTTCCATTCATCCTTAGATACTTCACCCTTAACCGCATAATTGTTAGGCCCCGCTTCCTTGTTATTTATAGCGAGATATAATACACACGTCTCTCCACTAAGATCAAGTGTGGCTGATTTGATTTCTGCTGTTTTTTCGCTGTCGCTTTGATAGATAGTATTACGCGGCTGAAGATTTCCTGCATAATATCCTTCTACTGTCACATCCCCCGACTCCATGGTCACGTCAAATATTGCGTCATAGCCTCCATTCTCATTGCGCATTACTGTTATTGTTCCGGAAGCCCCTTGTCTGTGGTCGTTGTCGATCACTACATCTACGGTGTTTCCAATCGTCATATCGACATATTGAAACTTAAAGGANAATGGCAAATCTGTCTGTGCTACGTCGAATGCCTGTCCATTGTATAGCTGTTGGTTGCCGACATATAGCTCAATGTTCATGCTGTTGCCCAACTGCTGCATGCTCTTAATGTCTGATACTGAGTAGTTGAAGGTCATTCCTTCGTCCCAGAAGTTTTTATAAAAGAATGCACCCTCGAATGTCCCTGACTTTGAAATTCCTTTGCTCTTCACAGAATACTCGTATTGACTCCCTTCCATCTCTGAGATATTGTTGATTTCGATGTAGTCAATCTCTGAGACTGGATATTCCTGGATTACTTCGCCATTGCTGAAGATTTGCAATACCTTTTTCGACTGAGCAAATCCTATTAGAGAAACAAGAGAAAGTGCGCCCAATACGAGCGGCTTTGATGCGTATATTTTTTTCATAATTTTAAATTTTAAATTTCAGACTGATTTGCGACTTGCCATCTGTTGCCACGGCAATATATGTGCCTGATGTGAGGGCTTCCAAAGAAAGAGACTGACCTGCTGTCATCGAAGAAGTCGCTATGAGCGTGCCGTTTAGGCTGAAGATTCCTATTGAATATGCAGATGATGTGGAGGATTCCAATATCAACGATTTCTCATTANATATATANNTAAGNNGNGATTTCNCATCTGNTNTNACAATNTCNACTCCTGAAACGTCGGTCGGAGTGGCTTCCCCTATCTGGATGTGATTGTAGAGTGCGTACAAGAGGTTGACCTCAGGTGTTTGGCTATCACCCGATGCGCTGACCGTCATTCCCTCTTCTCCGAATGTAATTCGGTTAAGTTTAGATAGGTCTATGCAGTATTCAGATTCTGAAGCGCCGGTGAAAATTAGGCAAGGCACTTCTTCTTGTGCTTTGGCTGTGCATACACAAGATAATAATACCGCTGAAAGGCCTATTGTGATTTTCCTTTTCATCTTTAAAATCGTATATATTATTACTCTGCTTTCATATGCTTTGCAAATGAAATTACAAATTTAAATATTTTATCCGACATTTGCAATCCAATGCTCAAAAAAAGATTCTTATATGCAAATTTACATGCACATAAAGCCCAATTAATAAATTTTAACACATAAGAATCTCCAAGACTATTGCCAAAACTGTATATTTTTAGTAATTTTGCTCGTAGATATACAAAATCGAAAATAATTTGAATCTAAATAACAATGAAAAAATTTATTACTCTTTCGATAGCTGCGGCTATTTGTGCTTCCCTTTCTGCGGAATCAGTTAAAATCTTGACGGTCGAAGAGGGTGGCATCCCGGGGCAGACCGAACCGGAACTCATCGCCATAGGGCTTTCTCCTAATGGAAATTACGTGTGCGGTACTCTCACTGAAGGAGTAGGTATATTCATAGCCGATACTCAAACTGGCGATGTCAAATATAAAGTTTTCGAAAATGAAGGGGGTGGCGAATTGCGCAATGTCGACAATAATGGCTTGGGTATTGGCTTCGAAGATTTCGGTATCGTCTATTCTTTTGAATCAGGCGTGGCTACTGAGCTCGTAGGCCCGGAAGATGTGAAATACATTTTAGGTGAAGCCTTGACCAATAACGGAGATATTCTTTTTGGGTCTTTCTCTACTGCCGGTTTTGCAACTACAGGTGCTTATTCAAAAGATGGTGGTGAATGGATCGCTCTCCCTATGCCTACAGAGGAGCAGTTGGGCAATTATGTGGGTAAGGTCAGAATGGAGACTGCTGTCAAGAAAGTTAGCGGTGATGGCAAAGTGGTATTAGGAAATGTCGGTGGTTTTGGAGCCCCGATTCTTTGGATTCAAAATGAGAACGGTGAATACGAGGTGGATTTCTTCCCTGCTCGTCTCGTGAAACTCACCGATGCCGACCGCACTGATGATACAAAACCATTTTATTCAATTTCCGGAATGTATGGTGCTTCCGTCAGCAACAACGGTAGATATGTAACTATGCTTGCTCTTATCAATGAGCCGGGTGCAGAAGGAAGTGTAGGAGTTCCTGCTGTGTATGATACTAAGACCAAACAAGTTAAAATNTACGATGAACTTCAAGAGATAGATAGTTATGGCTTAGGCCTTTATCCTATCGCTATTGCAGATAACGGCACTTTCGTTGGCACAGTAGGGCAGCCCTTCTATGGATCATCCGGAACTTTTATCATGATGCCTGGGCAAACTCAGGCACAAGGTCTCGGCGAAGTTTTCCCGGAGTATTATGATTTGCTTGGAGAGACTGATATGTATGGCTTCAGTGTGCCTGTTGGTATTTCAGCCGATGGCTCCACTATTGCAGGATATGCTTTTTATTCCGATGATTTTAANGACGTTTCAACTCCTGCATATTATACCACTTATTTGATTTCTGGCATTGAATATGCTGCAGTTGATGCGCTTCCGGCTTCGGATACAAACAATCAATACATCTATTCTATCGACGGTCGCCGTCTGAATTCATTGACAAAAGGTATTAATATCGTTCGCAATCCGGACGGAACTACTACTAAAATACTGAAATAATTCAGTATTGGCTTACGTCGTAATTTGAATGTTACTTTAAAATACTAATAACTCAACCTTCCACATGAAAGACTTAAAAATGTATATCGACGGTAAGTTCGTCGATAGCAAATCCGGTAAATGGATTGATGTTCTCAATCCATCCACCGAAGAAGTGATCGCTCGCCAGCCAGAGGGCACTAAAGAAGATGTAGAGGCTGCTCTTGATGCAGCACGCAAGGCACAGAAAGCATGGGAAAAAACTCCTGCTATCGAGCGCGCACAGTATCTTCTCAAAATGGCTCAGGGCATTCGCGACCGTCGCAATGAGTTTATCGAAATCATCATGCGCGAGCAGGGTAAAACCCGCAATTGGGCCACCATCGAGGTGGATGCCACTATCGGCTATTTCGACTACATGGCTTCTTTCGCACGCCATATAGAAGGAGAAATCATCCCGAGCGACAACCCGGGTGAGACTATTTTCCTCTCTAAGAAACCTATCGGCGTAGTTGCCGGCATTCTCCCTTGGAATTTCCCCTTCTTCCTGATTGCNCGCAAGGCTGGGGCTGCCCTCATCGCAGGATGCTCTATAGTGCTCAAACCCTCTCAGCTCACTCCGATCAATTGCTGTGTGTTTGCAGAAGTTGTCAATGAGTCAGGTCTTCCTGCCGGTCTCTTCAATGTGGTGACTGGTAAAGGCAGCGTAGTGGGTCATGATCTCGCAGCAAGCCCGAAAATCGATATCGTCAGCGTTACCGGATCTGTAGGTGCAGGCGAAAGCATTATGAAGGATGCTGCTACTAATATCACTAAGGTATCACTCGAACTCGGCGGTAAGGCTCCTGTCATTGTGTTCCCGGATGCCGACCTCGATATCGCTGCACAGGCTATTCTTGACAGCCGCATTGGCAATAATGGTCAGATTTGCAATAATGCAGAGCGCCTATATATACATAAGGATGTGGTAGAACCTCTCACTAAGAAACTTATCGAAAAGTTTGAGGCTGTAAAGGTGGGCGATCCTTTCTCTGCAGATGATATTGATATGGGTCCTCTCGTTGAAAAGCGTGCGCTTGAAAGCGTTGAGGCAAAAGTGGAGAAGGCCATCGCCCAGGGTGCTAAGGTGCTTGTTGGTGGTCATCGCGTAGGCGACAAGGGCTATTTCTATGCAGCCACCCTTCTCGGCGATTGCCGTCAGGATATGGATATCATTCACGAGGAGACATTCGGTCCGGTGCTTCCTATAGTGGTGTGGGATAATCTCGACCAAGTGATTGAGTGGGCAAATGACTGTGAATATGGTCTTGCTTCTTCTATCTTTACAAACGACATCAACAGTGCGGCTCGCTGCATTCGTGAACTTGAATTCGGAGAGACCTACGTCAACCGATTCCACTTCGAGGCAATCCAAGGTTTCCATGCCGGAGTGAAGAAGAGCGGTATCGGTGGCGCTGATGGAAAGCACGGTGTAGAAGAATATCTACGCACTCACGTCACTTATCTCCAGACACGATAATAATGAAAATAGGACTTTTTATTCCATGTTATGTAGATGCCCTGTACCCTGAGGTCGGGGTATCTACTTATAAATTGCTCCGCAGTTTAGGACTCGACGTATATTATCCGGAAAAGCAGACCTGCTGCGGCCAGCCTATGGGTAATGCTGGGTTTCAGGATAAGGCTGAAAAACTCGTGGCAAGTTTCGATGTGCTCTTTAAAGATTTCGACTATGTGGTGGCTCCTTCGGCAAGTTGCACCGCATATGTAAGATTGTTTCATCCCAAGATTGCCGGTCATGAATGCGAGGCGGCTGGGAAGACTGTAGATCTTGTAGAGTTTCTTCATGATATAATTAAGGTGAAATCCCTGCCAGCTAAATTCCCGCACAAGGTGAGTCTTCACAATAGTTGCCATGGTGTTCGCGAATTGGGTCTCTCTTCTCCCACCGAGAGAAATATTCCACATTTCAACAAGATTAAGGATCTTCTGGAGATGGTGGAGGGTATCACTGTTTTCGAGCCGGAGCGGCCTGATGAATGCTGCGGATTTGGAGGCATGTTCTCCATTGAAGAGCCTGGCGTCTCCACAAAGATGGGCATCGACAAACTCCANCGGCATATTGGTACAGGAGCGGAGTTCATTACGGGTCCTGATTCCTCTTGCCTGATGCACATGCAAGGGATTGCTGCCAAGCAAAAGATGCCCATCAAATTTATCCATGTTGCACAAATTTTATCTGCAGGCCTATGAGTACATTACATGCAAAAAGAGCCAACGAATTCGTGAAAGATACTGAGAAGGTGGATCGTCATGACCTGACTTTCTGGTCGGTTCGCGTGAAAAGAGACGCTATGGCCCATCAACTTCCGGAATGGGAGAATCTCCGTGAGGCTGCGAGTCAGATCAAAAAGCATACAGTGACCCATCTTGCCGATTATCTGGAGAAGTTTGCTGAAAATGCTGAGCGTAATGGAGTGCATGTGCATTGGGCTAAAGACGCAGCTGAATACAATGAAATTGTACTCCAGATTCTGAATAAGCATGATGTGAAGAAAGTGGTAAAAAGCAAGTCTATGCTCACTGAGGAATGCGGCCTTAATGAAAGCCTTATTCATCNTGGCATAGATGTTGTGGAGACCGACCTTGGAGAGCGTATCCTGCAACTAATGGGTCTTCCCCCAAGTCATATTGTGATGCCTGCCATTCATATCACTCGCCAGCAGGTGCTGGAATGTTTTGTGGAAAAGGGCATTGTGGAGAAGGAAGGGCAGAAGGCGGCAGACAGTATGCATGCCGACCGCCGTGTGCTTGAGGCAGAGGCTGATCCTACTTATCTTACACGCTGCGCAAGATTCCATCTCAGAGAAAACTTCATGACGGCTGATTGCGGCATGACCGGTGCTAATTTNGGTATNGCTGAGACTGGCGAGGTAGTNGTTTGCACCAATGAGGGAAATGCTGATATGTCCACCTCCATACCTCCACTCCACATTGTCTCCATGGGCATTGAGAAGTTGATACCNGATTATAAGTCNATGGCTGTTTTCCAGCGTCTGCTTGCCCGAAATGGTACAGGACAACCCACTACAGTCTATACGTCTCATTTCCGTAAGCCNCATCCGGGCCAGGAAATGCACATTATTCTTGTCGATAATGGGAGAAGCGAAATCCTTGGCAATGAAGATCACTGGCAGACTCTGAAATGTATGCGTTGTGGTGCTTGCATGAACACTTGCCCTGTATATCGTCGTTCCGGTGGGTATTCTTACACTTATTTCATTCCGGGTCCGATAGGCATTAATCTCGGAATGCTGAAGAATAGTGATGTCAACTACAATAATTGCTCTGCATGCTCATTGTGTTGCTCATGCGACAATGTCTGTCCGGTAAAAGTTGACCTTTCTACTCAAATTTATAAGTGGCGTCAGCAACTCGACAGTATGCACCATGCCGACCCAATGAAGAAGGCTATGTCTGAAGGAATGAAAGTGATGTTTGATCATCCGGGTCTTTACACTTCGGCTTTGCATATGGCTCCGGTGGCCAACGTAATGCCCTCGTTCCTTACCAATCTTGTAATGGGACCTTGGACCTATGGACATACAATGCCCGTTTTCGCCAAGAAGTCTTTCCACCAGTTATGGAAATCCGGACTTGAAGATTCTAAACTAAAGTAACTTAGAGCCCGTCTCATAAACAAACTATTATGCCATCTAAAGACCAAATACTCTCAAATCTTCGCAAGAATGTCCGCGAGACCTATGACAAGCCGGATCTTTCTTTTGAAAAACTGACTTATCCTGACCCTGTGGCTGCCTTTATCAACACGGCAACGACTGCTGCCGGTGCCAATGTGATAGAGATGCAAGAGGGTGATGATATTAATGAATTGATTCATAAAGCATATCCGGAAGCAAAAGTCATTGCCAGCAATCTGCCTGATATTAAGGCGGAAAAGAATCCGGACGAAGTGTCCAAGCCACAAGCCTTAGACGGCACCGATGTCAGTGTAGTGAAAGGCACAGTGGGATGTGCAGAAAATGCCTGCATTTGGATTCCGCAGACCATTAAGCAGCGTTCGGAGATATTCATTTGCCAATATCTTGTCATAATTCTCGACAAGAAAAATATTGTCAGCAATATGCATGAGGCTTATTCCAAGATTGAGATGCCTGAGTTAGGTTTCGGAGCCTTCATATCTGGGCCATCCAAGACTGCTGATATTGAGCAAGCCCTCGTCTATGGAGCCCAGTCATTTTGCGGAGTGACCATCATCCTGCGCTGAGAATACTATCTCAGAAACGTGTTTTTATATCAGGAGTTAATATTCTAAATCCGGCTCTGCTGCAAAATTGAAATCATCTGGATAATCGTCATATTGGCGACTCTTCTTATTGCGAATCTTCTTTGGTTTCCGGCCATCGCGGCCGGAAACTATTTTTTCATATATTTCGTTTAAAGTCGCCTCTCGCTTGGCTTTAGTCTTGATTTCGCATTCCCATATACGGATCACTCTCCATCCTGCCAATTCCAGATCTACATTATTCACATAATCGCGAGCTGTATTCCTTGCTATCTTACTCTTCCAAAATTCAACATTAGATGAAGGCAACCTATAATACTTGCAATCCTTGTGTCCATGCCAAAAACATCCATCAATA
>WFLX010218663.1_pt1 | contig 13608 bp, 9 predicted proteins | sample 4967041 | NCBI WGS metagenome assembly WFLX01 (sample SAMN12857096, study PRJNA449069) | gut metagenome | isolation source: stool from male and female vole | host: Microtus ochrogaster | place: USA:Florida | collected 2017
GAGTCTGAATAACGAACCGTGTAAATGTCAATAATATCCAAAAAGAAAGGAANTATTGACATGANAACAAGNAAAAACATTTTAACGGAAAAAGAAATGGAATTAGTGCAGCTATTAATGGCAGACTGTAAAACCACGGGAGATATTCAGAACAAACTGAAAAGATTGTTTTCCGGGACAATTGAACAAATGTTGGAAGCAGAAATGGAGGAGCATTTAGGCTACGAGAAAAACTCAGCCGAAGGCAATAACACGGGAAACAGCCGTAACGGATATGGCAAAAAGACAATAATCAGCGATTACGGCGAATGTGAAATAGCNGNTCCNAGAGANAGAAANGGAGAATTTGAGNCNAAAGTAATNGAAAAAANANAAACCCGTACANATGAAATNGAACAAAAAATAATGGCAATGTACGCCAAGGGAATGTCACAGCGTGATATAGAAGATACGCTTCGGGAAATATACGGCTCTGATATTTCACAGGGTATGATCTCACGGATAACAGACAGAATTTTGCCCGAAGTGAACGAATGGCAGAACAGACCCCTTGACAGCATTTATCCTGTAATATTTTTTGACGGAATAGTATTCAATTCCCGTAAGGACAACAAAATCGTAAGTAAATGTGTGTATTCGGTATTGGGAATCAATATGGAAGGTCAAAAGGAGATTTTAGGCACATGGATCTCCGAAAACGAGTCTGCAAGCTTCTATGCAAGTATTTGCTCAGATTTGAAAAACCGCGGTGTAAAGGACATTTTTGTTGCTTGTCATGATAATCTGACAGGGCTTTGTACCGCGATCAATTCAATTTTCCCTAAGACAAAAAATCAGCTTTGTATAGTTCATCAGGTGAGAAACAGCTGCAAATTTGTACCCTACAAAGACAGGAAAGCAGTATGTGCTGATTTAAAGAAAATCTACGGAGCAGTAAATCTTGATGATGCGGAATATGCAAAGGAAGAATTTCGTGAAAAATGGGACAAGAAATATCCCAATATACTGAAATCGTGGGATAAAAATTGGGCAGAGCTGACAGCATTTTTTGAATATCCGGCAGAGATCAGAAGGATAATATATACAACGAACGTTGTTGAAAGCTACCATAGGATGGTGAGGAAATTTACCAAATCAAAGGTGGTATTTCCTACCGATGATTCTATCCGCAAGGTAATTTATATGAGTGTCACCGAAATATCGAAAAAGTGGACAATGCCTGTCAGGGATTGGGGCTTAGCTTATGCGCAGTTCTCTATATATTTCGAGGATAGATTTGCAGCCTGATGTTGGGGGCTCTGCCCCAAACCCCGAGGTTTATCCGCTTTTGAGATACCCAGTGAAAGAGAAAACAGCGACTTTTCTGTCGCTGCTTTCACCGTAATATCTCATAGTATGCGTTGGGTCGCTCCTCAGCGTTGCCCTTTTTAACTACGTTTTTATTATTTGTTTATTTTTAGTGATAATTCCTTTAGACGGTTTATTGTTCATAACCCTCTACGTGCATAGCCTATCTTATTATAATAAAAACACATCCTTTACAGCTATTACGCTGCAAAGGATGTGTTTTGATGTGCACATAATCCCGTCGTTTGTCTTAAACGTATGAAACACTTCTACATTGCTACCCCGCTAAGGCGAGCCGCCTTTGGTATTACATTTCATAGAAAATTGCGTGATCGGTCGTTTTCGCTCGACCACGCAATACTTCTATACAGCACGCCCCTTAAAGACAGCCCCTTTTATATTTATAATATGAAAAAACCATAGCCGATAACTATAACACTAAATCGTGCTAAATTGAAAGCTTTATTGAAAATCCCTCATAAATTCCCACGGGGACTTCCTCTCCGAAGTTATAATGCTCCACTGTTATTTCATTGTCAAAACCATATACCGTAATCAATTTATCTTCAGAGTCAACTATCCAATACTCCCTCACTCCCGCATCATGATATTTATTAGCCTTTATAAAGTAATCCATGGACCTGCTTGAAGGGGAAACTATTTCTATAACCCAGTCGGGCGCATCATGACAGCCCTTTTTGTCTAATTTTGACGTGTCGCAAATAACCGAAATATCGGGTTCTACATAGTTTGTTTTGTCATTGTTGAGAAATACAGCAAAGGGAGCAGGGTAAATTTCACATTTTCCGCTGTTATCCTCAATATAATTTCCTATAGTTCTGTCAAAAAATGCACTATCTGCTGATGTGTCCAGCTCGGTGTGGACATAAAATAGATCTTTCCGTCAATCAGCTCTGCGCTTTCCGTCGGGCAGGGTGTAAATATCATCAATAGTATAGGGTTCTTCTCTTTTTTCTGCGTCCATAGTTCTTTTCTCCTTAAATGGATTTATATTGTATCATATTTTGTTTCCGTTATTAAGTGCATAAAAGTATTTTCACTATGTCCCGCCCTTTTGCGACAACATTCTGTATTGATTTTTTTATGTAAATGTGATACAATATAACAAATATCAAATTTACCTCCAATTTTTTTGGAATAGGGGCTGTTGTCTTACAGCCCCCTGTTGTCGTTGTTAAAGCAAAAACTCTACATATATTGAGGTCATAAAAATGGAATACTTCACGAAATTGGCACAGAATATCCCCGAATATGCAAGAGCCGAAAAGGCTATGAAAAATCCCATGCGTCCTTCCCTTGTAACAGGTCTGGCGGGAATACACAAGGCGCATCTTCTGTCAAGGCTTGCCCTTTGCGGAGAAGCACCTGTTCTTGTTATCACAAAATCCGAGGCGGACGCAGCAAGGCTTGTTTCGGACATCAACACCCTCAGCGGCACGGAAAGGGCTGTGCTGTTCCCTGCCAAGGATATGATTCTGGGAGAAACCGAGGCGGTTTCGGGAGAATATACCTACCGCAGGATCGACGCGCTGTATAAGCTGTCGCAGGGGCTTGTGCCTATGGCGGTGTGCTCCCCCGATTCGGCGGTGCAGCTCACTTTGCCGCAAAAGGTATTGGAGGAAAACTCTGTCACCCTGAAAAAAGGAGACGAATACAACCTTACCGAGCTTGTGCAAAAGCTTATTTTTGCAGGCTTTTCACGCTTTGAGGCAGTGGAGAGCAGAGGACAGATTTCTGTGCGCGGTTCTATTCTCGATATTTTTCCCGTTAACTCCGAAAAGCCCGTACGTGTGGAATTCTGGGGTGATGAGATCGACCAAATGGCATATTTTGAAACCGATACCCAGCGCAGAACGGAGGACGTGGAGGAAATAAGGATCGCTCCAAACACGGAACAGATTATTGAGAAAAATGAACTTATCGAAAAAATAGAAGCACTTATCTCAAAGCAAAAGGGGAAAAATGCAGACAAGGTGGCAAAAAACCTCCGCCGAGATTTAAACAGGCTTAAAGACGGGCTTTCCATTATGGGGGATAAGTATTTTCCCTTTTACTGCCCCGAGGCTGCAAGCATTTTTGATTATGTCAGAACCGTTATAATCTGCGAAAACAGCGGCTGTAATGAAAACCTCCGCGCCGCTCTCAGTCAGCATACGGAGGAATTGAAGCTGCTTTTCGAGGAGGGCAGCCTGTGCAAGGGGCTTGACCGCTACTGCCTTACCAAGGGGGAGTATGCGGAAAAGCTGGGCGCCAAGCTCAGGCTTTATCTGGATAACTTCATACGAGGGGGAGGACTTTCCCTTGACAATATCATTCCCGTCGCCGCCAACTCCGTTTCTCTCTGGAGCGGCGAATACGGGATTTTAAAGGAGCAGCTTTCCGACTATATCGAAAACAATTACAGCATTTCCCTCTTTGCGGGTACGGAAAAGGGAGCGAAAAATTTAGCGGAGGAATTAACAAAGGACGGCTTTTCCGCCGAGTATTTCACAAATCCCTCCAAGCCTTTAAAAAACAAGATCATCATTCTTTCGGGTATGCTGTCCNCGGGCTTTGACTATCCNGACGCGAAATACGTCTGCCTNTCCCACACCGCCGTTACCTCTGTCAANAAAGCTGCGCCCAAACGGAANAAGGCGGAGATCATCAACTCNCTTGACGAGATAGGCGTNNGGGAACTGGTAGTTCACAATTCCTATGGCATCGGCGTTTTCAAGGGCGTCGAGAATATCCGTGACGGCAAGGTCAACAAGGATTATATAAAAATTCAGTATGCGGGCACGGACGTGCTTTATGTNCCNGTTACNCAGCTTGANCTNATTTCCCGCTATATAGGCTCCGCCGACACCAACACCGTCAAGCTGTCAAAGCTCCATACCGACCAATGGCAAAAGGCGAAAACCAAAGCCAAGGCGGCGGCAAAGGAAATGGCGGAGGAGCTTACCCAATTATACGCAAAGCGGCTCAAAAGCAAGGGCTATGCCTTTTCTCCCGACGACAGGGATCAGGAGGAGTTTGAAAACCGCTTCAACTATGTGGAAACCGACGACCAGCTGCGCTGCGCCGCCGAGATAAAGTCGGATATGGAAAGAGAAGCGCCTATGGACAGACTTCTTTGCGGAGACGTGGGCTTCGGCAAAACCGAGGTCGCCTTAAGAGGTGCTTTCAAATGCGTTATGGACGGAAAGCAGTGCGCCCTTTTATGTCCTACCACCGTCCTTGCATGGCAACATTATCAGACGGTTTTGAGACGCTTCGAGGGTTATCCCGTAAAAATCGCCCTGCTGTCCCGCTTTATTACTCACAAGGAGCAAAAGCAGGTGCTGGAGCAGCTTAAAAAGGGCATGGTTGATATAGTAATAGGCACTCACCGCCTTGTTCAAAAGGACGTGGAGTTTAAGGATCTTGGCTTGGTTATAATCGACGAGGAGCAGAGATTCGGCGTTGCCCATAAGGAAAGGTTTAAAGAAATGTTTTCGGGAGTGGATATACTGACCCTTTCCGCTACGCCTATTCCCCGAACTCTTAATATGGCAATGACGGGAATAAGAGATATGAGCGTTCTGGAAACTCCCCCTCAGGACAGACAGCCCATAACCACCTTTGTAACGGAGCACGACTGGGGCGTTATTGCCGCCGCCATAAACAAGGAGCTGAGGAGAAACGGACAGGTTTACTATATCCACAACCGTGTGGAAAGCATAGTAAGCTGTGCCGCTAAGCTTCACGAGCTTGTGCCCGAAGCGGTGATCGGAATTGCTCACGGAAAAATGGAGGAGGACGAGCTTCTTGAAGTGTGGAGCAGGCTCCTTAACGGGGAGATAAATCTTCTTGTCTGCACGACCCTGATAGAAACGGGAGTTGACGTTCCAAACTGCAACACACTGATTATCGAGAGTGCGGAAAATATGGGACTTGCACAGCTGCACCAGTTAAGGGGACGTGTGGGCAGAACCAACCGCCGCGCCTTCGCTTACTTTACCTTCAAAAAGGGAAAGGTGCTGTCCGAGATAGCCACAAAAAGACTTGAAGCAATACGGGAGTTCACGAAATTCGGCAGCGGCTTCAGAATTGCAATGCGGGATCTTGAAATAAGAGGAGCAGGTTCTATATTGGGTGCGCATCAGTCGGGACATCTGACGGCGGTGGGCTATGATATGTATCTGAAGCTGCTGGATCAGGCGGTGAAGGAAAGGAACGGAGAGCAGCCAAAGGAGGAAAAGGCCTGCCTTATCGATTTAAAGGTAGACGCTTATATCCCCGAAAGCTATGTGCCAAGCTCGGCGCAGCGCATTACCTGTTACAGAAAAATCGCTTCCATAAAAACCGAACAGGATTCCCTTGATGTTACCGACGAGCTTATCGACCGCTACGGCGATGTTCCAAAATCGGTGTATACTTTGATAAAGATCGCTATGCTGAGGAGCAAGGCTGAGGGAGCGAAAATTGACGAGATAGTGCAGAGCGGGGACAATATTCTTTTCTACACCGAAAGTCTTAATCTGGAAAAAGCGGCTTTTTGCTCCGATCTGTTTAAGGACAGATTCAGTCTTAATATGACGGGGAGAGTCAATGTTAAGATCAAATTGGGGGATAAAGATGATCCGTTAGAAGTTATGAAGGAATTTTTGGATAACTATTCTGCATAAACAAAATCACTTCACCGTACACCCGTCATAAAAATACTCCAGGATTTCTTTAGCAGTTTGTCCCCTGTTCGCCATAGCGTTGGCACTGTATTGGCTCATACCCGCGCCGTGGCCGCAGCCGTAGTTGGCTATTTCAAAAAATGTTCCGTTCCAGCTTATGTCAAAGGAGGTTGAGCGAAGCTCCAAGGCTCTCCACGCTTCTCCGCCGCTTACGGTTTTTCCGCCTATGTCTATGGTTTGAACATAGCCGTTTTCGTTTCTTTTGATATTGGTGAACCATTGGGAATAGTCAAGGGGCATTTGCAGGGTCGGATCGTAATAAAGCAGAAGTCTCCGCATACTGTCGGCGGTTATTTCCTTTGAGGTGTACAGATCCTTGTACTTCATATCATCGGGGCAGCTTTTACTTGCCAGATAGGGAAGATTAAGCCCCCATATATATTCGGGACGTGCGGTGGCGCCTGTTGAAACGGAATGATAAACGCTGTAAATAGGCTTGTTTTCATAATATATGGGGTGTTCCGCCCCGTAAGCCGCCGCTTCCTTCACGACAGGAAGATATTTTTCATAGCTGTCGCCGTAATATTGCTTTGCATCGGCAGGAGTGAAATAAGGCTGGCAGTAAGCGGTGCTGTCCGACAATTCCCTTCCCTCCAGCAAAAGCCGAAGAGCATAAGTATAAGCCGCAGCCGCCTGTGCCTTTAAGGCTTCAAGATGATAGGAAACATCGATCTGGGCAAAAAGACAGCCGACAAGATAATCCTCTGCGGATATAGTTATATCCTGATTGGACTCAATAAGGGTAAGGGTAAATTCCTGTTGGGTTTTCGGCTCGCTGAAATCGGAAAATGCGCCGCTTAACAGTTTTGGCAAAAACATTATCAGACAGGCGGCGATCACGGTCATTATAATATATTTTTTCATTTTTTATCTCCTTTGTTTTAAAGATTTTCAAAAAACAAATATATTTTCACCTTGCGGTGCAGCTGTTTTTATTTTTCAAACTGCGATTTCAATAACCTTGTTTATTTTTCAAATATTAAGTGACTGTTTCATAGTAGAAAAACCGTTTCCACTCGTGCAACAGGTTGAAAAAGGGCAGCACACCAAAAAAAGGCGAATTGCAGCCCACCCATAACCCGAAAACATTACCACTCGCACAACAAGTTCAGTGCATAGCAACCCAAAGCATAATCCAAAAGCACAACAATTTTAATGACAGCACTAACCGCCCGTTTTCGACAAAACAAAAATAAGCGGAACACAGGTTTAATGATAGCACCAATCCCTATGAAAAAACTTTTCCACTCTCACAACTTCCAAAGCGGGGAAAAGGGGGAGGGGATAAGGAAAGGGTTCTTAGGGTGAAACCTAAAGGGGAGGGGGGAAAACTCCCCGCTTTGGTGGGTTTGCAGTTGTCCCCTCCTTTTTGGGACGACAGGATGTCGTCGGGAGCAAGCCCCAAGCGCCGCAAGGATGCGGCGCCAACAAAGCTTGCTCCCTGTCACCCTAAGCCCCGCGGGAGGCGGACACCTCGCTGTAAAGCGGGAAAGGCAGATATTCAAAGCAATTTGAAAAATTAAAGATAACCCCACTGTCAGGTGAAAAAACAAAAAAATAAAAGCAATTTGAGAAATTAAAAAAAGCAACTCCACAAGGTGAGAAAAGGCAACATTCAAAGCAATTTGAAAAATAAAAGACCACACAATAAGGCGAAAAACAAAAGTGTTTAAAGCAGTTTGAAAAAAATAAAAACAGCCGCACTGCAAAGTGAACAATCTAAAGCATTTGAAAAAACAAGCCCGCCGCAAGGTGAAAAAATCCCCTTCCACAGTTGACTAATATCAAAGAATGTATTATAATATAGTGTGAATATGTATATATTGATTACCCCAAAAACCTTATACGCTAAAAATATATTTGTCCGACAATGGGGTTATTCCCCCGGGGACTTTGCTTAAAATGCCGAAAAAATCGCCATAAAGCAGTAAAAATAATAAAAAGAATAAAATAAGGAATAAAGAAGGAAACATTGCCATGAAAAAAATAATGAACCTGATTCCCATAACTGCCATACTCGTTTCTCTCGCCGCCTTGGCTTTGCGTGCATTTCAGCTTCTGGTGGTAGTTGATTACAGCGAAATGGGATTTTTCGACACCAACGCAGGATTTCTCCCCTGTTACGGACTGTATATCCTGTTTGCTTTGGCGGCGGTTATCCTGATAATCGGAGCGGTCTCCGACAGGAAAAGAAAGCATGAAGCTTTTCGGATTAAGGCAAGTCACCTTTCACCCAGGCAAACAAGCGTTTTGGGGTTTTCCTTTGTTGCGGCTGCAGCGTTAAAGCTTTACGATCTGGCGTTCGGCTTTGAGCTTTCACTTGACTATGCGGGAGAAGCTGTAATATTTGCGGTGTTCGCAATTATCGGCTTTGTTTTGCTCAGCAAAAAGACGGTAAATGTATCTGCGGGATATTTACAGCTGCTTATTTCCATAAGCTTTACCGTTAAATCCGCTGTTCTGTTTATGCAGGATACAATTATTGTAAGAGTAAGCGACGAGCTTGTCCTCCTTATGTCCTATATCCTGTCGGTGCTGTTTTTCCTTGCTTTGGGAAGATTTCTTTCGGGCAACGAGTCAAAGCATTCCAGAGGAAAGCTCTTTGTATGCGGCGGAATGGCAGCGGTCATGTCTTTCTGCGCCTCCCTTTCGGGCTATATTGCGCTGATCGTTGACAGCAAATATATGGAAGGTAAAATGACAATGCACCCTATTTCACAGCTCGGAGTTTCCGTAATTGCACTTGCAGTTATCATTATACTGTACTGCGGAGACAAGAGCCATGTAAATACAACCGAAAACGAGTCTGATAATGAAAAAAACAGCACCTATCTGGAGATATAAGGCGAAAAGCTCCCTTGCAAAAGCGGCGGTTCTTTTGCCGCTTCTTGTGTGCCTTTCGGGCTGCGCCGCCTTTGACGCGCCCTTGGAGGGTATGCTTTCTCCCCCCAAGCTCACCAAGACCCAAACGGAAATATACAACGCCCTTACCCTCAGCATAGGGGAGCAGTCGGAGCTTATCTATCCCAAATCGGGAGANTTCCGCAGTNCCTTTGTGCNGTTCAATATGGACGGGGAGCCTACCGACGAGGCGGCGGTATTCTACCGCGAAAAATCCCNCGATCCCGATNCCGTCAGCGGTTTAAGAATGAACCTGCTGGACCTTATGNACGGGCAGTGGGTCTCCGTTGCGGACAGGGCACTGTCGGGAGCGGATATAGAGAGAATAAGCTTTTACGACTTCGGCGGCGGAATAAATATGATGATAAGCAGCAGCTTTTTGGGACAGTCGGAAACCGCTTTAAGTGTAATGACCTATTCCGGCAACAGCCTTGAGGAGCTGTATAAAACCACATACAGTTATATGGACAGATATGATGTAAATGATGACGGCNTTGAGGAGCTGTTTCTTGTGCATTATGATCCTGCGNTGNANACCAATNTAGCCTNTCTTGTGGGGCAGGAGGAAAACGAGGAGGAAAGCCGCTTCGGTCTGCTCAGCTCCGCCGAGCTTGCTTCCGATATGGCATCGGTGCAGAGGCTTACAAGGCAGAAGATCAAGGAAGGATACTTTTTGCTTTACATCGATTATTCTAAGGGAGATAACGTTTACGGCACACAGCTTTTAAGCTGCTATTCCGACAATCTTCTTTCCATAAATCTGGACAAGGATACTTCAAGAAGATATAATTCCAATATACCTATGCTTTACAGCACCGATATTGACGGTGACGGAAGAATTGAAATTCCCGTTACTTCGCCTATGTTAGGCTATGAGGGTCTTACTGTGCCCGAACAGATGCTGGAGGTGGACTGGCTTGTGATAAACGAGGAAAGCATACTTACCGCAAGCACCAAATACTACACTTATGTCAGCACGGGATATGAATATATCTTTTATATTCCCGTAAGGTGGCGGGGCTTTATCACCGTTCAGAAAACCGAAAACAACACGGTCAATTTCACGCTTTATGATATGAATACATTTGCAGATGTAATGCTGTCCGTCAGAGTAGCCGATGAGCCCCCCGAGGAAGAGGGCTGGGAGCATTACGGAGATGATGACAGCAGAGTATATATAAAAACCCCCGACGCCGATGCGCCTATGGCGTTTACCCCCGACGAGCTTAACAGCAGTCTTTATATTGTTCCGAGAAGGAGTGAAACCAGATGATTTCCAAAAATATATTAGTATGCGAGGACGAGGACGCTATCCGCGATTTTGTGGTGCTGAACCTTAAAAGAGCGGGCTACGAGGTCACCGACGTAAACTGCGGAGAGGACGCAATAAAGGAATTCAATATGTCGGGAGGAAGATTTTCCGCCGTAATACTTGATATAATGATGCCCGGAATAAGCGGTCTCGAGGTTTGCAGGACTATAAGAGAAAAGGATTCAAGAATAGGCATAATAATGCTTACCGCAAAGAGCCAAGAGATAGACAAGGTAGAGGGACTTACCAGCGGTGCTGACGATTATATCACAAAGCCCTTTTCCCCCATTGAATTGGTGGCAAGAGTGGACGCGGTGTTCAGAAGGATCTCGGGCTCCTATCAGGCAGGAAGCAGTAAGAAAAATCTTTCTTCGGGACCCTTTGTGCTTGACGTTCAGAGCAGAACCGTTACCAAAAACGGACAGCCCATTGAGCTTACACAGATCGAATACGGTCTTATGGAATATTTTATAGGCAACGAGGGGGTTGCGCTGGACAGAAACTCCATACTGAAAAAAGTATGGCAGGACGAATTCAACATAGACGACAAAATCGTGGACGTAAATGTGAGAAGGCTGCGTATGAAGATAGAGGACGACCCTTCAAGCCCTTCATATATTCAGACAGTCTGGGGCTACGGCTACCGCTGGGTAATTTAAGGGCTTATGGAAAAAAGAGCCAAGAAAAAGAAAAGTATTGCTGCCCGCTGGTTTGTAAACAGCTTCAGCATAGTTGCAGCCATAATGCTTATCGCCATAGTCGGCGTTTATCTTACCGCAAAAAGCTATTACTACAACGCGGTGAGCCAATATCTGTGGTCGGAGGCAAACATTATCTNNGAGGNATTGTCAAGNTACNNTGAGNATTCCNCCTCNAAGTNTNCCNATGAGATAAGAGNCNTNGTGGAATATTTCGACAAGAAAAACATAATGGAGCTTATGGCTATCGACAAAAACGGAAATCCCAAAATATCCAGCAGCGGATTTTCCCCCGAAATAGAAATACTTATGCCCGATTATGAAGAGGCTATGGAAGACAGCACGGGCAAGGGCGAATATATAGGAAGAACCGACCGCAGCTCCGTCAGCGAGAAATATATGGCGGTAACCGTGAAGATAAATCCCGGGAACTCGGACTATGCCGCAATAAGACTTGTGACAAGCCTTGAAAAGGTAGACTCGCAGCTGGTAAAGCTTGCACTGGTTTCCTTCGGTATCGCTGTGTTTGTGCTGGTGCTGGTTTTGCTTCTGGGTATTTATTTCATAACCTCTATCGTTTCACCTATCAAGGAAATGTCAAAATCCGCAAAGAAGCTGGCAAAGGGAAATTTTGACCANAGGATAAANGTAAAGCGCAATGANGAGATAGGCNACCTGTGCCTTACTTTCAATCACATGGCAGACGAGCTGGAAAACAGCGAAAAGATAAAGAACGATTTTATAAGCTCGGTCTCTCATGAGCTGAGAACGCCCCTTACCGCCATAAAGGGCTGGAGCGAGACCATTATGGAGATGCGGGACGAGGAAACTCTCGCCAAGGGAATGAGGGTAATCATCACCGAGACGGAACGGCTTTCCTCAATGGTAGAGGAGCTTTTGGATTTCTCCCGCATACAGAATAAAAAACTGCAGCTTCAGAAGGCGGATATGGATATTCTTGCGGAGCTTGCGGACGCGGTTCTGATATACACCGAAAGAGCGGCTAAAAACGGAATTATCATAAACTATCATGAGCCGGACGGAGTGGCTATTATCAACGGCGACAAAAACCGTTTGAGGCAGGTTTTCATAAATATAATAGACAATGCCATAAAGTACAGCAAAAACGGCGGAATTATTGAAGTTGAGGCTGTCCTTAAGCCCGGACGGGTGGAAATAAAGATTTCCGACAGCGGCTGCGGTATCGCCAAGGAGGATCTGCCCAAGGTCAAGAACCGTTTCTATAAAGCCAATAACACGGTAAGGGGCTCGGGTATCGGTCTGGCGGTGGCAGACGAGCTTGTTTCACTGCACAGAGGCAGGCTTGATATTGAAAGCGAGCTGGGAAAAGGCACAACTGTAAGCATTGTTTTGCCCACTATTCAGAAAAAATAGAGCTTGAATATGAAAAAAGAAATAAAAAGCACTACACTCTCTAAAAGCGTGCTCCCGATAGCATGATGAAAATCAGCACAACACATCTAAGAGCGGGTTTCCAACAGCACAACTGCTCTGATAGCACGAATTTCAAAAAGCGTCAGAATTTTCTTCGAAAATTCTGACCGGTTCCGAAAATGAAGAGGAGCGAAACGAAGTGCAGCGGAGCTTCATTTTCGGAATTTTGAAATTCTTTTTAAATCAGTAAATTACCGCAAAGTTTCTTAAGAGAACCATAATTTACTGCCAAGTTTCTTGAGAGCACCAAAATACTCACCAAATTTCTTGAGAGAACCATAATTTAACACCAAGTTTCTTGAGAGCAAAAAACACGGTAAACTTCAAAATAAATAACAATAGAACAGGAAAAGACAACATGAGGGAAAAACCTTTACACAAAACATCGGTAGGCGGTCAGGCGCTTATCGAGGGAATAATGATGAGAGGCGTCAGCAAGGGCGCAATGGCTGTCCGCAAAAAGGACGGCACAATAGATGTGGAGGAATGGAACCTTCCCGAGCGTAAGTGGTATCAGAAATGTCCCTTTGTACGGGGAATTTTCAACTTTGTCCTGCAATTAAAGGACGGAATGACATATATGAACAAGTCCATGGAAAAATCGGGCTATCTGGAGGACGAAGAAAACGAGGAGCCTTCAAAGTTTGAAAAATGGCTGGAGAAAACCTTCGGAGATAAGCTTGTTCCCGTTATTTCCTTTATCGGCGCATTTCTGGGGCTTGCCCTTGCGCTGGTGATGTTTTTGTTTGTGCCCACATGGCTGTTTACGGGGGTTCAGGCGCTTTTCGGCGAAACAGACATTTCCCCCTTCCGCTCACTTTTTGAGGGAATAATCAAAATTGCCATATATATTCTGTACCTGTGGCTCACCTCGCTTATGAAGGATATAAAGAGAACCTATGAGTATCACGGCGCAGAGCATAAGACCATAGCCACATTCGAGGCGGGAGAAGAGCTGACAGTGGACAATGTGAAAAAGCACACACGCTTTCACCCCCGCTGCGGTACAAGCTTTATTTTCCTTGTATTGGCGGTAAGTATTCTTGTCACCTCCGTTGTTCCCATTAACAGCGAATCTTTTATTGCTTGGTTCGGAGTGAGCAAGTTTCTTGCCGACCTTATGAGAGTCGGGGGAAAGCTCATCTTGCTGCCTTTTATTGTGGGC
>WFLX010006252.1_pt1 | contig 13601 bp, 9 predicted proteins | sample 4967041 | NCBI WGS metagenome assembly WFLX01 (sample SAMN12857096, study PRJNA449069) | gut metagenome | isolation source: stool from male and female vole | host: Microtus ochrogaster | place: USA:Florida | collected 2017
GGGGGAGACGAAGATGCCAAGCAACAGGAGGATGAGACCGGCGATCACGGCAATAGCCGGAAGAGTGTGGACAAGTTTCAACGAGCCGGGATAAAGCAACTTCAAGGTGATTCACGACATCCCGAACACGTAGAAATGGCGGAGTAATTTGGCAAAGTACACCCTACGCTTATGGTAGACGAATGCCGGACGGATCAGGCCGATGGAAAAACCTGCCTCGCGGATACGGGTCGACATGTCGATATCCTCGGAAAACATTTCACGGAAACCACCCACGCGCTCGTAGACACGACGCGAAAAACCGGTGTTGAAAGTGCGGGGGACAAATTTCTCCATGCTCACCTTTCCACCACGGATACCTCCGGTGGTGAGGAAAGAAGTCATGGCGAAATTTATAGCCTTCTGGGTAGGAGTGAAAGAGTCGTGGGCTGCGTCGGGACCTCCAAAACAGTCGAGGGGGGTCGCATCGAGTTCCTGTGTGAGCACCCGGAAATAATCCGGTGGGATGACACAGTCGCTATCGAAGAATATGAAATAGTCACCCTTAGCCCTCTCGATACCATAATTCCGGGCAATGGAGCGTCCCTCATTGGGCTTGAAATAATAGCTTGCGGTTATACCCTCCGCTCCCTCCACTACCTCTCGGCACGGCTCCGTGGAACCATCCTCCACTATCACCAACTCAAAATTTTTGAGAGTCTGCTTCCGAAGGCTCTCTACGAGGTCGCGCACCTCATCGACACGGTTGTAGACAGGTACTATAACAGAAAAGCGGGGTGAATCCATCAGTCCATGCGGTTTTTATAGTCTTCATAATCAAAATGGCGCAGGAGGGTGACATCTCCTGCCGAGTCGCAAAGCACCATGTCAGGATGGGCAATACCATTGAACATTGTGGTCTTCACGGTGGTGTAGTGGTTCATATCCTCGAGGGTGAGGATATCCCCCTCCTTCAGAGGTTTCTCGAAATACCAGTCGCCTACATAGTCGCCGCTGAGACAGGAATTGCCACCGANCCGATATTTGGGCAACCCCTCGCGAGGCGTNGTNCTCTCGGAGATGNCGGGTTGNTATGNCANCTCGAGNCAGTCNGNCATATGACAAGCGAAACTTGCATCGATAATGGCGGTCTTGACACCTTGATTGTCGACAACGTCGAGCACCTGCACAACGAGGTCGCCTGTGCGCCACATCCATGCACTCCCGGGCTCAAGAATTACCTTCAGCCATGGATAGCGGGCGCGGAACTCCTTGAGGATGCCTACCAGATGATCCACATCGTAGNCCTCGCGCGTCATAAGATGCCCTCCGCCAAAATTCACCCATTTAATTTGTGGTAGATATTCACCAAACTGAGCCTCGAAGGCTTGGAGCACCTTCTCAAGGTCATAGCTCGAGCTCTCGCACAGGGCATGGAAATGCAGTCCCTCAAGCCCTTTCGGGAGGCCTGCGGGAGCGAGCATAGACGCTGTGACCCCGAATCGCGAGCCCGGGAGGGAGGGATTGTAGATCTCAGTGTCGATCACCGAACAGTGGGGGTTGACGCGCAACCCGGGAGAGACCCCGGCCTCCAACGCCTTCTGTCCATAGCGCTCCCACTGAGCGAGTGAGTTGAAGGTTATATGAGAGGCCCGGCTTAGAAACTCGCCGATTGTATTATCGGTGTAGACCGGGCAGTAGACGTGAGCCTCACCGCCAAGCTGTTCATTGCCAAGGCGCAGTTCATTGAGCGAGCTTGCGGTAAAGTCTCGGTTATACTCNNNGAGGATATGGAATGTGCGCCAGAGGGCATTGGCCTTAAAGGCCATTATGATATTGACTCCCGCACGGCGCTCCACATCTGTGATAAGACTGAAGTTGCGGCGCAGACGGTCTTCGTAGACTATATAATAAGGTGTATTTAGCTGATCCTTTTTCATGTGTCAGTGGGCTATGATGGCGAAACGTGCAAACTTAAGCATTAGAATCCTTTCACCGCTGGAGTCGAATTCAACAGTGATGCGCACATCAGGAGTAGTGTCGGATATGGCTTTTACCGTTCCAAGGCCGAATTTCAGGTGTTCGATGCGAGTCCCAACCCTAAGTTCCGCAGCGGTGTGGGTTGTGTGGGCCGAACCTGAAGCGCCCGAGGTGGGAGCGGAGGAGGTGGGCGCGGAAATGTGAGGCGCAAAGGAGCCTACGGCAGGTGAAGACCCGGAGCGCGGAGTCTGCCTGCGAACGCTGTTGAGGCTACGGGCCGTGTCTCGGAGCGATGCGTGGTAGTTGATTGTGGGACGTACCTGTGGAGTGTCGGTAGTGAGGCNATCGTTGGTGTCGAGACGTATATAGCGGGTGTCGNGGTCNNCTAANAAACGCGAGGGGCGGCAGGCTGCTGTCNGACCGTTGCGGAAGCGCGACCCGGCNTAACTTATGAGGCAGAAATTGCGAGCACGAGTGATGGCAACATACATCAGACGGCGCTCCTCCTCGATCTGCTGGGGGGAATCCTTAGCCATAGCGGAGGGGAAAAGATCCTCCTCGGCACCTACAATAAAAACATTATTGAATTCTAGCCCTTTAGCAGCATGAACGGTCATAAGCGTGACTCGCTCCTCATCGGCATTTGAATCGGAGTCCTGATCGGTAGCAAGCGAAACTTCGGCCATGAAATCGCCCAGACTCACATCCTCATTACCCTCCTCTATGCGATTGTCAACAAACTCCTTTGCTCCATGGAGCAACTCCTGAAGGTTCTCCTGCTTGGAAAGATTCTCAGGGGTATTTTCAGTGAGGAGCATGGTGAAGAGCCCTGTGCGGTCGATGATGGCACGTGCCAAAGTATAGGCATCCTTGCCGGAATCGTTCAAGGCCACAAATTCGGATATGAGCGAAGCGAAGCCATNGAGTTTGGNGGCAGTCCCGGAGTTGATTTTCNGTGGGTAATCGGCTTGGTTCTTCACTACCGACCAGATGCTGACGCCGGCATCAATGGCCGCACGGACAAGCTTGTTGACCGTGGTATCCCCTATGCCGCGAGCCGGAAAATTGATGATGCGTTTTAGGGCCTCATCATCGTCAGGGTTAAGAGCAAGGCGGAAATAAGCGGTAGCATCCTTCACCTCCTTGCGCTGGTAGAATGACAGACCGCCATAGATACGGTAAGGGATATTGCGCTTGCGAAGAGCCTCCTCCAGCACGCGGCTCTGGGCATTAGTGCGATAGAGGATTGCAAACTCCTCGGCGGAGTCGCCGGTGCGCATCTTCTGCTGCGAAAGCCGGGAAGCAACCTGATATGCCTCCTCGAAATCGCTATAGCACTTCACGATCTCCACCGGGTCGCCGGTAGCGTTTTCAGAGTAGACACTTTTGGGTATCTGCTCCTTGTTCTTATCGATAAGCGAGCCGGCAGCGTTAATGATATTGCGGGTAGAGCGGTAATTGCGCTCAAGCTTGAAGGTCGAGAGGTTGGAATAGGTCTTCCGCAGGTCGAGGATATTACGGATATTTGCTCCGCGAAACGAGTAGATGCTCTGGGCATCATCGCCCACCACACACAGTCGACCGCTCCTGTCGGTTAGTTGCGTAACGATGACATGCTGAGCGAAGTTTGTGTCCTGATACTCATCGACAAGGATATAGCGGAAAAACTCGCGATAATGGTTGAGGATATCGGGATTGTCGCGCAGCAGAGTGTTTGTATAGTAGAGAAGATCATCAAAATCCATTGCGCCGGCCACGACACAGCGGTCACGGTAGGCACGGTAGACAGCGTAGAGTTCTCCACGGTGGGCACGCCGGTCAGCCTCCATGATATCAGCGCTCCGGGCATAGGCTTCAGGAGAGACGAGAGCATTTTTGGCTGTTGAGATAGCCGAGAGCACTGTAGAGGCCTTATAGATCTTGTCGTCGAGCTGCATATCCTTTATGATAGCTTTCACAAGACTCTTGGAGTCAGAAGAGTCGTAGATAGTGAAATTGCTCTTATAGCCAATGCGGTCGGCATGTGTGCGTAGGATACGTGCAAAAATTGAGTGGAAAGTGCCCATCCAGAGTTTTGAAGCAGTAGCTGAACCGACCAAAGCCTCGATACGTTCGCGCATCTCACGCGCCGCCTTGTTTGTGAAGGTAAGAGCGAGTATGCGCCAGGGTTCGTATCCGAGCCTGAGAAGATGGACTATCTTGTAGGTAAGCACACGAGTCTTTCCGGACCCTGCTCCGGCAATGACAAGCTGCGGGCCGTCGCAGTATTCCACGGCGGCTCGCTGCTGATCGTTGAGCTGATCTAAATATGATTCACCTGCTGACAAACTCATAGGTGTTGAAGTCTATGGTTTTTAGAGATAGGCACTATTTATCCTTGAAATTGGCAATGGGGGGATGATAGTGGCAATGGGGGAAGGAAAAGCCATGCCGACTCACTTGACAAGGAGTCTGTCGCCGGTTTCGTCAGCGATAGAACGATAATACTTCTCGTCGTAGCCGGGCCAGAGTGGAGACACGGGCATACCCTCGGGGGTACGCTCAAATTGCCCGTTTTTCTCCCGCTTAACATTGCCATCCAAGAACTTGACAAATAGGTAGTCGCCAAGATCCTGATATCGCTTCAGGTAGCGGCGCGAGGCTATTGAGGAGTGGTCGTTGAGGAGTGAGCGGGCTGCATCGGGATCGAGAGAGGGCACCTCCCGGACAAACACGAGCACCTCGCGCTCAAGGGTATCCTCCTCAGCCTTCTGCACTTTACGTATGTCATCGATCATCTTATTATATTGATGATATGCCTGATTGGCAACATAGTTGTTGACCCAGAAGGCGGCATCCCGGGAGAGTGTGAGAAGATCGCCATTGCCTACAGCAAACTCGTAGGGGATGGTGGTGATGCAGTTGTACATGGGGATGTAGACGCAAGTATTTGCATCGTCTACACCAAACCAGAGGATGCCGCGCATCTGCTCGGGATAAGCGGAGTTCATCTGCGAAACGAAGGAGAAACCGGTCTGCTGAGTAGCTATTGCGCGCTCGTTGAGATACTCCTTGCCGTCGACCTTGAAAGTCATAGGACGCCAGCGATAGGGCACCTTGTATGGGCCTGCTCCAATATCTTGCGTCATATCCATAGGTGTGCCCTCATAGTGATCGCGCATCATCCACTTCATATCATTGAGGCTCACCTTGCGGTCAGGCTTCACCCACAAAGGCATCGGCTCCCCCTTGCACTCCATAGCCCAGGGGAGATAGGCGTCCATCCCGTCGGCAAAGCGATTGAAATAGCTCCACACCCGGGCATCGCATCCCCGGCAGGTAGCGGCATCGTTCTCACCATAGGCTGCTGAGAAACTGAAATCCTCATCCTTGCCATCGAAATACCCCATCTTGCGGGCAAACTTGATAACATCGTTAGAATAAAGAGTATTTTCCTTATCTTTCAAAGGGAATTTGTGGATACGTGGCTGGTTGGCATGGCCTGAGATGCAATCGTCGGGGATACGGCGAGCCACCCACACAGCACCTTTCTCCTTACCGCCCTTGCCGATAAGTTCGAGGATCCAAGCCTCGTCAGCATTAGCGATTGAAAATGATTCTCCACTCGAGTGGTAGCCATATTTATCCACGAGGTCAGTCATGATTTTTATGGCCTCGCGAGGAGTACGCGCCCTTTCAAGTGTGACATATATAAGTGAGCCATAATCCATTATGCCGGTAGTATCCTCCAACTCCTGACGCCCACCCCAGGTGCTCTCAGAGATGGTGAGGCCNTGCTCGNTCATATTACCGATGNTNGTATAGGTGACAGGCACCTGAGGAATNTCGCCGAGNTACTTGCCCNNGTCNCACTCAAANATCTTGCGCATTTCGCCCGGTTGATGAGTCCCGCCGGGGGTGTTGTAAAGTTCGCCATAAAGTGTATGGCTGTCAGCTGCATAGGTAACAAATACCGAGCCGTCGGCAGTGGCGTTTTTGCCGGCAATGAGGCTCGTGCAAGCGAGTGCGTCCAGCGGGAGGAGCGCCACGAGCGCGAGCATGATTTTGGAAAATTTATTCATTTAGAGAGTTTCAAAAGTTACTTATGCAAATTTAAGCAGAATTACGCATATATGCAAGCACACCAATCCTACTACATATATCAACTTCCTCCGTTACCCCCGCTTCCTCCGGACTATGTTAGCGCCACTATCAATCATTTAATAATTCATAAATAGTAAAATATTAACGCATAACAAGTAAATTTTTAGGCCGATATGGCACATATTCTAAAATATTGTGTAAATTTGCAACGAATAGACACTAATAATTAACTATTTATTCATATTCAACATCAATTCATCTCCATTATGAAGAAGTATCTTGCAGAAATGATCGGCACCATGGTGCTCGTTCTTATGGGCTGCGGTAGTGCGATCTTCGCAGGCATCGGCCTCGGCACTACAGGCTACGGTGTCACCACCCTTGGTGTCGCTATGGCATTCGGTCTCTCAGTTGTAGCAATGGCCTACACAATTGGCAATATCTCAGGTTGCCACATCAACCCCGCCATCACTCTCGGCGTTTGGGCTAATGGCCGCATGAGCGGTAAGGAAGCAGGCTGCTACATGCTCTTCCAGTGCATCGGCGCTATCATCGGCTCCTTCATCCTCTGGGTGCTCGTCCACACCGGCAATGAGGCAGGCATCAATGCTGTGTTCAACAGCACTACCACTACAGGCGCCAACTCATTCCTTGAAGGAAATGTGATCCCGGCCTTTATCGCTGAGACCATCTTCACCTTCATCTTCGTGCTCGTTGTGCTCGGCACCACTGACAGCAAGAAGGGTGCAGGCAACTTTGCCGGTCTCGCCATCGGTCTTACCCTTGTGCTTGTCCACATCGCATGTATTCCTATCACCGGCACATCCGTTAACCCCGCCCGCTCTATCGGTCCGGCTATCTTCGCCGCTATCGAAGGCAACTGTGGTCCTATCTCTCAGATCTGGCTCTTCATTGTAGCCCCCTTCCTTGGTGCGCTCCTCGCATCTCACGGCTGGAAGTGCCTCAGCAATGAAAAGTAATAAGATATGAATCTCAACGGACGTCGCGAAAGTTCCAATGTCAGCGACCGGCGCGGCTCACGCGGTGGTGGCAAAATCGCCGGGGGCGGCATTATAGCAATAATCGCCGCCGCAGTGATAGCATGGATCTCCGGGGGCAATCCCCTTGAGGTGCTGATGTCAAACGCCGGCTCTTTCATGGGCACCGAACAGACCTCGGAGACCTACACGCCTACCGAAGAGGAGGAGGAACTTGCAGCCTTTTCGCGCAAAATCCTTGCCGGCACCGAGGATGTCTGGACCAAACTCTTCGCCCAGATGGGCAGAGAGTATGAGGCTCCCACCCTTGTGTTCTTCACCGACGCTGTGCAGAGCGGATGCGGCAACGCCACCGCCTCTGTGGGGCCTTTCTACTGCTCGGCCGATCAGTCGCTCTACATCGACCTCTCGTTCTTCCGCGATATGCGCAAGACCCTTGGTGCCGACGGCGACTTCGCCTATGCCTATGTGATAGCCCACGAGGTAGGCCACCATGTGCAACATCTTCTCGGAACACTCGACCAGGCTCATTCTGCCATGAGCAGGACAAACAAAACGGAGGCTAACAACATCAGTGTGCGCATCGAACTGCAGGCCGACTTCCTGGCCGGAGTCTGGGCTCACCACGACAACCTGATGTTCAACTCCATAGAGGATGGCGACATAGAGGAGGCTCTCGACGCTTCAATGAAAATCGGCGACGACTACCTCCAGAAGAAGGCCCAAGGCTATTCTGTGCCGGACTCGTTCACCCATGGCACATCGCAGCAGCGCACCCGTTGGCTCAAACGGGGACTTTCAACAGGTGATATCTCGCAGGGCGACACTTTCTCAATCCCCTACAGTTCACTCTGACATTCCCGGATATCAAGACTAAAATTGCGCAGTTCACTTACGGATTTCCTCCGCGTGAACTGCGCTAATTTTTTTAATTTTTATGTCCCTACAAAAAATACTAATTTCGGGCAGGGGCTTTGGTATAGCTGTAGATGAGGCGAGCTGTATTGTAGGCGGCAGGTTCGGAAGTGGTGAGAAGCTGACGCACCCGTCTATACCCTTCGAGCTGTCGTGTGCGCGCCGGGCCGTCAGCGATTAGGGCGCTTATCTCGCGATCGAGATTGCCGATAGTGCAATTATGCACCAACAACTCAGGCACCACACACCCACGCACTCCGGTGCGGATCGCTTCGCGGTTTACTTCGCGCCGCGTCTCAAGGTCAATCTTCCCCGCTATCAGATTGGGGAGTGACACGTAGGGGATCTTCAGTATATGCAAGAAAATATCGTGGGCCCACTTCCACCCCACAGCGCGGTAGCATACCACCTGCGGACAGGAAGCAAGAGCACACTCGAGAGATGCTGTGCCCGATGTGACCATCGCCACCCGCGAGCGAGCCATAAGTTCAAGCGTAGAAGCTTCAATCAGAGGAAATTGAGTCAAAGACTGATATAAACCCTTGTCAACAGAGGGAGCACACGCCACAACAGGCTGCAACTCAGGGTGGAGACGAGCCACGGAATCCATCACAGGAAGGTTGGCCTTGATCTCCCCCACCCTGCTTCCGGGGACGAGCGCCAAAATCTCCCGGGAATCGAGACCGAATCTCTCGCGGAATGCCTCTGCCGGTTCCAGATGCTTTAGTGTAGCCTCCACCTCCTCAACCGAAGGATTGCCCACATAGTCTACCTCTACACCCCTCTCTGCAAACCAGCTCTTCTCAAAGGGAAGTATCGTAAAGATTCTATCCACATACTTCCTCAACTGCTTTATGCGGTAGGATTTCCATGCCCAAAGTTTCGGAGCTATGTAATAATAAACCTTGATCCCTTTACTGTGAGCATATGAGGCCAACTTGAGATTGAAACCGGGATAATCTACCAGCACCACCGCATCGGGGCGCATCTCATCTATGACCCGGCGGGCTGTTCTGAAATTTTCCATCACCTTCGGTAGATGTGAGATCACATCGATAAATCCCATGAAAGCCATGTCGCGGTAGTGGACAACCGGTGCCTTACCGGCGGCGGTGGCCATGAGATCTCCCCCGAGAAACTCTATCCGGGCTTCCGGGTCGACTTTGAGCAATTCTTTGATCACCTGGGCTGCATGGAGGTCGCCGGAGGCCTCGCCTGCTGAGAAAAAATAGTTCATATCGTGGCAAAGGTAGAGTTTTTTTTCATATATTGCGACATTTTTAGTAACTTGCGGTGAAAATTGCACCATATCCATACTCCACTCCCCTACTTCCAGCACCCCAACTAAATAAATGCAAAGATTTCTTCTTAGTCTCCCCACACTACTTGCAGCCCTTCTTCTACAAGCCAAGACCCTGATTTCCGGCACCAGGGAGGTAGAGCCTCAGCAGATGTATGAATATGTGACCCGCCACAATCCGGGATTTGATATCCGCATCGCCGAGGCGTTCTACGATGTTGGGAGGCGTTATGGAATCCGTGGAGATATCGCTCTCTGCCAAGCAATAATTGAGACAGGTTGGTTTCGGTTTGACAATGGCACCGCTGTGGGGGCCGATGCCCATAATTATTGTGGTCTCGGGGTGATGAGCCGCGGGTCGAAAGGGTGTTCCTTCTCCTCGATTGAGGAGGGGGTCACAGCAATGCTCCAGCATCTCTATGCCTACGCAGGCATGGATCCTCTGCCGATGGGCGAGATTGTGCTTGACCCGAGGTTTAAGTATGTGACCCGGGGATGTGCCCCCACATGGGAGCGACTCTCAGGCCGCTGGGCCATGAATCCCAACTATGGAGCCAACATCATGAGAATCTATCAGGAGATGCTCAAGCTCGCTTCCTCCAGTGGCGCCTCGCGCCTCATAGTCCCCGCCTCCGCGGAGAAGACATTTAATCTGTCGGATGAAAATTTCGGGAACATTAACGGCCCCCACGATGTTAATCAGACAGAAGTAGAAGTGACCGACTACGAGATTTTCAAATGAAAGAGAAAGATATCATCAGCACGATAGCCACAAAGTTGGGCATCAGGGAACTCAACCCCATGCAGCAACGCATGTGCGGCATTGACCCCACAGGCACATATATCCTCCTCGCCCCCACCGGGAGCGGGAAGACACTGGCCTTCACAATCCCCCTGCTGCGCCACTCCTCAGCTCCGACAGCAAAAGTGCAGGCCCTCATCATGGCTCCTTCGCGAGAACTTGTGCTACAGATCGCTGAAGTAGTTCGCAGAATCGCCGACGGACTGAAGACCTCGGCCTTCTATGGCGGCCACCCTATGCAGGAGGAAATCAACTCCCTCTCGGTGACCCCTGACATCATTGTTGCAACCCCCGGCCGTCTCCTCGACCACATCAAGAGGGGCACAGTGGATCTCTCCGGAGTGAGGACTCTCGTGCTCGACGAATATGATAAGGCGCTCGAACTCGGCTTTGCAGATGAAATGAAGCGAGTGTGCAAACGACTTAACAGCACACGGTTGGTCATTCTGACATCTGCCACTCCCCTTGCTGAACTACCCTCCTATCTTCCCCCGACAAAGANGGTCGAGGTGATAGACTGTANCGNCTCANCCNCGCNTNNCAGCAACATGGAGNNAGTGAANGNNCCATNNGCTGTGCGCGACAAGGTCAATACCCTCTCTGACCTACTACACTCCCTCCCTGACGGGCGTGTGATAGTCTTCGTGAACCACCGCGAGAGCGCCGAACGACTTTACAATCTGCTACAAAAAGAGGGGTTCCCCGTCGGGCTTTACCATGGTGGCCTCGACCAAAATGAGCGAGAAAACGCTATCGAGATGCTCAACAACGGGTCGACTCCTATACTGATATCCACAGACCTTGGAGCACGTGGCCTCGACATCGACACTCTCTCGGCGGTGGTACATTATCATCTGCCACCCTCAATGGAGGCTTGGACACACCGCAATGGACGCACGGCACGTCAGGATGCCACCGGCCAGGTCTATGTGATAACCTCCGAGGATGAGACGATACCTGAATTTGTGGAATGGGATCGCGAGTATGTGCCTCAGGGTAAGAGCAACTCCCCTATCACCTCTAAGACTGCCACTCTCTATTTCAATGTGGGAAAGAAGGAGAAGATCTCGCGCGGTGACATCGTAGGGTTTCTCATTGCAAAGGGTGGGCTTGAAGCGTCAGAAATCGGCAAAATAGCATTGCGCGACCATGCAGCCCTGGTGGCCGTGCCGAAGTCTAAGGCTGCAACGCTGGTTAAAACACTCGCCCAGGAAAAAATAAAAAATACACGTGCCAAAATATCGGTGATGAACCGATAGACTCTGAGAAGAGTGATAAAATCACAGCAAAGCAGACTAATTTTTGGTCACTTTTGCTTAAAATTCTATTTTTTTGAATTTTTTTTTGAAAATATTTGCATAGAATCAAATTCGGTCTTAACTTTGCACTCGCAAAACGGTAATAACCATTGCACCTCAAAACTTGGTGTGGTAGTTCAGCTGGTTAGAATACCTGCCTGTCACGCAGGGGGTCGCGGGTTCGAGTCCCGTCCATACCGCTGAGGAGAGAGGAGAATGAGTAAATGTAAATCTTTTGATTTCTTTACTCATTCTTTTTTTGTTACCACTATTGGCTGATGTTAAAAACGTGTGTCAATATTTGCGGATTAGGGCGGAAATCACGAACTTTGTAATAGATATTGTCGNTTCTTTGATCAAGTTCCGTCAGGCTCGTAAAGAAACTCTCGGCAAAATCTCAAGCAACTGCCGACAAAAAACTTTGCAATCAAACCGAAATCAAATAATTTAACCTCTCTTAAATAATGAAAAAAATCTTTACCATGATTGCCGCAGCAGCTGTTGCGGTAGGCATCTCAGCTCAGGATCAGGCTCCCGCCTTCCCCGGCGCCGAAGGATTCGGACGCTACGTGAAGGGTGGTCGTCAAGCCGATTTCGAGATTCGCCATGTTACCAATCTCAACGACTCCGGCGAGGGCTCATTCCGTAATGCCGTCAAGAGCGGTACTCCGAATAAAGGTGTTATTGTGGTCTTCGACGTCAGCGGTTATATCGATCTCAAATCTGATGTCAAGATAGGCAGCTACGTCACCATCCTCGGTCAGACCGCTCCCGGCGATGGCATCACACTTCGCTACTACACAGTTCAGCCCGGTGACCGTAACATCATACGCTTCCTCCGCGTGCGCCGCTCGCAGGTTAAGGATGTCAACGATGGCGCCGATGCCTCCTGGAAAAGGCAAGGTGTCGATATAATGATTGACCACTGCTCCTTCTCCTGGAGTATCGACGAGATAGCTTCGTTCTACGACAATAAAAACTTCACCATGCAATGGTGTACAATTTCCGAAGGACTCTGTAACCCGGGACACTCAAAAGGAGCACACTCCTACGGAGGTATCTGGGGCGGCAAAAATGCATCGTTCCACCACAATTTCATAGCACATGTGCAGAACCGTGCTCCTCGCTTCAACGGCGCCCGCTACGGCTATACAGGCTACGACAAGTCACTCTATACAAGCACTGTTGATGGAGAGCGTGTAGACTTCCGCAACTGTGTGATGTATAACTGGGGAACCGGTGGTTGCTATGGTGGCCCCGGTGGTGGCTATATCAATATGGTCAACAACTACTACAAGGCAGGCCCCGGCACAAGCAACAAGACTCGTGTAACTCAAGTAACCGTCGCTACCAGTGGTAACGCCGATTCGAAACATCCCGAGCTCTATGGCCTCTCAAGCCGCTATTTTATTGACGGCAACTATGTGGAAGCAGCTTCCGAGCCTGAGAACTACGACTGGAAAGGCGTAGTCTACGATGGTGGCCTTTCGACTATCAACGGCGAAAGATATATTCCTGATGCAGGTCATCAATATGGCGAAAAGGTTGAGTATGTGAAGAACAACAAAGATATTGACTGCGTAGCCCTCAAGCTCACAGAGCCCAGCACCTCGGGCGAAGTAACTACCCACGATGCTCAGGAGGCTTACGCAGCTGTGCTCGATCATGTTGGCGCTTCTCTCTACCGCGATGGCGTCGATGCCCGTAACGTAGAGGAATGTCGCACCGGCACAGTCACCTATCTTGGTGACGNACCCCTGCCCGGAGCAACTGCCAAATCCAACACCAAGGGTATCCTCGACTATATAAATGATCCCNAANGTGAGGAAAATCCCAANACCGCAAGTTTCCCTGTACNTAAAGAGGAGACTCGTCCCGCCGACTTTGACACTGACAATGATGGTATACCTGACGAGTGGGAGCTTAACTATGGTCTCGATCCCAATGATCCCAACGATGCCAAGGCCTACACACTCGATCCCCGTGGATGGTATCCCAATATCGAGGTATATGCCAACTCTCTCGTAGAGCATATCGTGAAAGCTCAGAATGCTGGCGCTATCGATCCGATCGACGAGTATTTCCCCGTACTTCAGGGTGCAGGTATCGATAATATCACCATTGATCGTCCCACAAGTGAAATTGTAAAGATCGAATACTTNTCACTCGACGGTCGTAGCCTTGCCGAGCCGCAGACCGAACTCAACATCCGCCGCATCACTTACACTGTTGGTATTGCTGAGACA
>WFLX010048117.1_pt1 | contig 13599 bp, 10 predicted proteins | sample 4967041 | NCBI WGS metagenome assembly WFLX01 (sample SAMN12857096, study PRJNA449069) | gut metagenome | isolation source: stool from male and female vole | host: Microtus ochrogaster | place: USA:Florida | collected 2017
GGGTAATGAAGTTGGGTTGGTGTTTAAGTAGTATGTACCAATCCACAAGACGCTCCTAACTTTTCTAATAAAGAAATGGCTTCTTCGGCCTTTGTTTTTGAAAGACATGTCGGAGAAAAATATGGAAGAGTCTGCAAAACACTTGAGAATGAATTGGCTGAACGATTGAAATATTTTGACAACACATCTGCAACTTTCATTCGATTTTTACCACAATTCGCAATACGGATTCCATATTTTGCGGTGTCTGAGGTCTTTGAGGAATCGTTTTGTTGAAAACTCATAGGGCGACCGTTAGATCTTTGAGAGTTAGGAACGACAATTTTTTTACCTTTTCTTATTTCTACAGTAGCTCCCTTGCTTTCAAGTTTATACTTTAAAGCATCAGCTTCGTCTAATGAAGAAAATGATGCCACAAATATTGGTGCTTCACGTTCTATCCGTGCAGAAGTAGTATTAGAAATGAAAGCCTTGTTATACTCAAAAACTATTGCATTTGCCGCAATCGGACAAAATGTAACCCAGACAGAATAATTTGTTGATGAAGAGCTCTCATTTTCGAAATGTAGTAAAGTATCTAATTTTGCTATCTTTTGGTTTAATTTCTCAATAATAGTTTGCCGTTCAGTTAATTCTTTTTGAAGTCGCTTATTATCCTTCTGCATTGTGACCATGTCACTTTGATAATTAGCCACCTCTTCTTTTAATTTTTCTTCACGAGCATTAGATAAAGACAATTCTTCTTCTCGTTTTTTACAAATATCATTTAGTTTTTCAATTTTCACTTTTGCTTGACAAATCACTTTGAAATCTTTATCAGATTTTTCCTTTAACCTTGAGTATTCATCGTTCAGATGTTTTAGTTCTTTTTCCAAAGAAAGAATAAGTTCTTTTAACCCAATAGATGAATTTGACTCTTGTTTAAGCTGAATATAGGCATTGTAAATCGAAGTATAGATGCCTTTGAAATTATCCTGATCATTATTCAAATATGACAACTCTGGCAATCCCTCCAAAGGAGATACGGGCCAGCCACATGTAGCGCAAATTTTTTCCTTTAGGGAAAGTGAATTGTGGCATATCGGGCACTCTCGGTTTGTAATATCTAATTCTGTGAGAATATTGTTGATTTTGTCAGCGTCTACCTGTAAAGAAGCTTCTGATTTTTTATATTCATCAGCTACCACTTCCAGTTTTGATTTCAGCTCTGCTATTCTTCGAGCTTTTGCCTTTTCTTCCTCTCTCTTTCTCTCTTCCTCCTCTCGTTTTTTCTTGATTTCATTCTTACGCTCTATGGATTCAGGCGTTTCTACATACTTCATCAGATTTTGACGGTAATCATCAAATTTGAAAGATTCATATTTCCATAGATCCATTGGAATGTCGTCGGTGGATACATCCTTCAATATAGTCAGGATATTACCCTGCTTCTTTCCTTTCAGTTTTGCATTGATAAACATATCCCATTCATATTCGACCCATGTAGACTCAATAAATTTAGGGTCAGAGGCAAATACGATAATATGGTAGGCTTCCTTAAGAGCTTTTGAAATTGCGCGTCGATATTCAGACTCTCCCAATCGTCTTAATTCACGCGATGCAAGAAAAGCATTTATCCCAAGATTCTTAAGATAATCATATATTTCTCCCGCATACTTATAATCTTCACTTTTGCAGGATATGAAAACGTCGTAAGTTGCCATTGCAATTCTGTGTATACTATGAAAAACTATTATATGTATCAGTAGATGAGAATAAATTGTAAAGTTACAAATTTTTTTTGATATTCTTGTGAAAAAATTGATATTTTTTATTGGAGTGCTCGTCTTAGAATGATTTGGCCGCCGCCTCAACTCAGTAAGAAAGGACAGAGTGAGGAGAAATTTCATTAAGGGCTGCTCTTCGGTGCGGCTAGATGGGCCGTGAGTCGCTTCTTGATTGTAGGTAGATGATAGGTTGCAATGGTTTTAGGGGAAAGAAGGGGTGTGACTTGGAATTTGGTTTGTAGGATGAAATGGATGAACCGACGGTTGGGAAGCCGTCGGTTACATAGGGAGAAGGCATGGGTCGCTTCGAGATAATTTATGGGATATCTGATTAACTCAACTTTCGCAAGCTCAAGTTGAAGGTTATAAGGTTATTGGGTTAAAAGGTTATGATTTGACTGATAAATTATGATATTTTTATGCCTTTACAACTGGTAGGCTTAACCCCTTAACCTCTTAACCTATAACCCTTAAGTTGAGCTTGCGAAACTTAAATGATAATTGGTAAAGGATAAGATTTTTATTCTACAAATTTGTAGTACCACCATTTTTTGATCAGGGGGGAGTGGAATATTCTAATGCCTCCATTTTGGCGCACTATATAACCATCGTGCTCAAGCATATTGAGTATTAGATTAAATTTGGAATTGGCTTGCATGGAGGTTTCGTTTGCATATTGTGAATAGATATTGAGGAGGTCGGCTCTTGAAAGCCCATTGTCAGCCATACTTAGGGAATTTAAAAGCAGTTCGGCCCTTTCTCTATATCCATTGTATTCGGAAAGTCGTTCGTACCAAGTACTAAGTTCATCGTTATGTGATATTTGATCAAAGGCATCATCTATCATTTTCTCAGTGATACCATTTCTCACATCCGTATAGTTCTTTATTGTGGAGAAGATAAGTTGGATAAAGTAGGGTATATACCATTCTATCTTATCAAGGATATATTTTACAACCCTTTTAGAAACCGGTAGGTTTAATGATTGTGCCAATGCCATAGTCAAACCTTCGGCTTCCTCTTTCGATAGAGCATCAAAATCAAAGGACACCATATCGTTTATGGTCATTGACAGATTTCTCATGCTNGTNAAGTTGTGAAGACCTACCGATCCGCAGAATATCCATCGAATCTTAGTGTCCGTGACTTGTCTAAGGCTTCTTAACCAGTTAAGAAGGAATCCAACATTTTTATGAGATAGATCGTCTTTATCTATGCTATTTAAAAACAAGGGAAGTTCATCAATTACTACAAGAGTATTCTTTGAGTGATTGATGGATTCAGACAACAGTGAATATAGATTTTGGGATGTCTCTGGATGTGAGAAGTCTATTTTTATTGGACCAATGCCCTTTACTCCCTCAATAATGCGGTTTAGGAATCCACCGGCAGCATCCATGGCATGATTCCATATCTTAGACTTTTCAAATTTATTAATGAGAATGTTTATGAATTCCTCTTGAGACTGCACACCTTCAAGATCAATGTATACACAATTCCAGCCATCTTTCTTTTTATCTTCGACCAGTCTTTTTGCAAATGAAGATTTTCCAATTCTTCTTGGTGCTGATAAGACCAAAGAATGATTGGTGTCAAGATAGTCGTGAGCTTGTGCGAGTTCTTTAACCCTTCCGTAGAAATCATCTCCGGTCACAGGAGGTCCAACTTTATTTGAAATAGCCATAGATTATCATTTTTGTTTTTGCAAAGATATATAAAAATTTTAAGATAGAAAAGAAATAATACAAGAGATCTAATACTCAAGAAAAGATTTTTGTATAGGATAAGACATAATTCCTTTCTGTGAGTTGCCGCTCAATACTGGTAAAATAAGTTAGCTTTAGACGCTCTTGGACGCATGCGGAGCATGCTCTATTACTTAGTTTGCCAGTAAAACCGTAGACAGTAATGTCTGCTTTCCATGGTGCGAGGTGGTTATTTTCCGACATTGAGCTGATGCTCGGAGTTAACAAGATAATCAGCCCTCCGGGCTTAGACCAAGCTGGTGTTGAGGCTCGGGGCGTGAGTTGTGGTGAGGATATGGGGATATAATCTGAAATAAAGTTAAATAAGTTTAATATAGTGTTGAGAGTGTTGCATATTTCAGATATTAAGTCTAAATTTGCATCAGTTATCAAGCTAAAGGGGCTATCAAAGCTAAATTAGCTGGTATGGCTGAAATTTATTAATAACTTAACAATGAAATCTACCTGCATCCCTCTTCTCACATACATATTACTCATAATCCTNGGATTCTCTAATGCCAGGGCTCAGACTTGCCGCGTGTCGGTAGGGAGCTCAAGCGATGGGCTTCAGACTTATAGAGAGGTGTTTGAATACGACTATGTGGAAGTAAAACCATCTTTTCCCGGAGGCAATGAGGCTTTCCTCAAATATATCAACAAGAACCGTCATTATCCTGCGGATGCATACGAGAATGGTATAGAAGGAAGAGTGACTTGCAGTTTTGTGGTGAATGCCAACGGAAATATATCTCATATCCGAGTCATCAAGGGATGTAATAAATCCTTAAACGCAGAGGCTATCCGCCTTCTTGCGGAGATGCCAAATTGGCTTCCCGGGCGACAGTCTGCTCAATGCGTACCGGTCCGCGTGGTGCATTGCATTCCTTTCCGGAAATGAAATTTAATAGCTATCTTAGCTGATTTAGCTTAGATAGCTATTATATTTTATCTATAAGAAGTAAGAGAGGTTGAGGGCGAGGGTTGTGGCGGATTTGTGAGGTTGGGAGAAGCTTACTCCTATGCCAAAGTCTTTTACGTTGAGGCCTAAGCCGAGTGAAAATCCGCTCAGAAAATTACGTTGGTGCGTAGACATGTCTCCTCGAGTCTTGTAGTTGTATCCTAATGCGACGTAGAATAGGTCGGAAGGGGAATATTGTAAGCCAAAAGTTAGATGCCTGAAAAATGTCGGGAAGAATTTATATTCCGCCTCTTCGGTCTCAGAAGAGCCGGTTCCTGTTCCGCTTTGGTCGTGCTTGTAATAAGGAAGTTTCCAATGGGTAAGATGATGAGCGGTAATTGAAAGTGAGAATGGGCCATCACCTAACCCTTGCATGTATCCTAATTGGATGTCAAAGGGAAGATGATCATACTCTTCATTGAATCTCTTCACCTGTCCACCGGCATTCTTAATGACAGCTGCCAATGAGAGGTCGTGCTCTTCATCATAATAGTTTATGCCAAGATCGGCAGCCAAAGCTATTGCTGAGTATTCTTCATAGTTGCTNTATATNAATTTAGCGTTGATGCCTCCGCGAAGGCGATCGGTAAAATCATGGCTATAGGTTCCTTCGATGGCAATGTCCTGGGGTCTGAAAGAGCCTGTATAGCTTCCATCGGGAGTATAACCGTCAATGCTGCCATAGTCAAGGTAGCGTATTCCGGCAGCCCACGCGCCTCGTTCTCCAGCAGCTTGGGCATAACGGACGGCAGCGAAGTTGGATGAACCAAAATAGCGCATATAGCTTAGTGCAGCGACGCGTCCTATCTCCGGACCAAGTAAACCTGGATTTTGGTCAACCATCATGGGATCAGTGTCAGCGGCCGCTATCGCATTGCCTCCAAGGGCCAGCGCATGCGTAGCCGATGAAACATCCAAAAACGAATAAGCATTAGCAGCCAACTGCCCATGAGCTGAGGCAGCTGCGAGCACTGCCATTGACGACAGTGCTCCCCGAAAGCTTTTATGTAGCCTAAATCTATACATATTTAGCTAACGAATCGTCATGGCTTTTTATTGTGTTTTTTTATTCAACTTTCATAAGCCATAGATGAGTTAAATAAAACTAAAGTATTTGCGTGAATGAGGAATTTTGTGTAAATTTGCAGTCGGAAAACGGAATAGCTGGATAGCTAATATAGCTANAATANCGAGATAGCTTTGATAGCTAAGATAGCAAAAAAATAGCGAGATAGCTTTGATAGCTAATAAAGCTAATATAGATATTCTGAAAACTGACAACTGAAAACTCAAAATATATGGACAAGAAAGCTCTTTTGATTATCCTTGATGGATATGGTATCGGTGATCATCAGAAAGATGACGCCATCTACAACACGCCGACTCCTTTCATTGACAGCCTCGTGGCTGAATATCCTAATTCTCAACTTCAGGCTTCCGGCGAGAACGTAGGTTTGCCTGACGGACAGATGGGTAACTCCGAGGTTGGTCACCTCAATATCGGTGCAGGACGCATAGTGTATCAGGATCTCGTGAAGATCAACCGTGCTATCGCAGACGGAAGNTTTATGCAAAACCCTGAAATCAAGAGTGCTTTCGGTTATGCGCAGAAGACCGGCATGCCCATCCACTTCATGGGCCTTACATCAGCAGGTGGCGTCCACTCAAGCCTTGACCATCTCTTCGCTCTCTGCGACACAGCAAAGGCATACGGTCTTGACAAAGTATATATCCACGCATTCATGGATGGCCGTGACACTGACCCGAAGAGCGGAGCAGGTTATCTGAAAGAAGTTGAAGACCATTGCGCTCAAAGTGCCGGCACCATCGCTACGGTTATCGGACGCTACTACGCTATGGATCGCGATAAGAACTGGGACCGCGTAAAGGTTGCTTACAATGAGCTTATCTACGGAACTGGCAAAGAAACCTCCGACGTGATTAAGGCTGTCGAAGAATACTACGAAGAAGGAATCACTGACGAGTTTATGAAACCAATCGTAAACGACAAGGTTGATGGCAGAATCGGTGCAGGACACGTAGTAATTTTCTTCAATTATCGCAATGACCGNGCTAAAGAGCTCACCACAGTGCTCACTCAACATTCTGAGGCCGGAATGAACACTATCCCCGACCTCCAGTATTATTGCATGACACCTTACGACAGCAGCTTCACTGGAGTTCACATTCTCTTCCCGAAAGAAGACGTAGAGAATACTCTCGCAGAATATCTTTCATCTAAGCAAATGAAGCAGCTTCACATTGCAGAGACAGAGAAGTATGCACACGTGACATTCTTCTTCAACGGCGGACGTGAGGCTCCATTCGAGGGTGAGGAGCGTATTTTGGTTCCATCTCCAAAGGTAGCTACTTACGACCTCAAGCCGGAAATGTCTGCTCCGGAAGTGACTGAGAAACTTGTGGAGGCAATCGACAGCGAGAAGTATGAATTTATTGTTGTGAACTTCGCCAACGGAGACATGGTAGGTCATACAGGTGTATATCCGGCTATCCAAAAGGCTGTCGAGACACTCGACGAGTGCGTTAAGAAAGTGATAACAGCTGCTCTTGCTCATGGATATGAAAGCATCATAATCGCTGACCACGGCAATGCTGACCACGCTCTCAACGAAGACGGCACTCCAAACACAGCACACTCGCTCAATCCTGTACCATTCATCTATGTTGGAGACAAGAATGCAAAGGTGAAGAACGGACGGCTTGCCGACGTGGCTCCATCGCTGCTTCACATCCTTGGTATCCCGCAGCCTAAGGAGATGACTGGAGAAAACCTTATCTCAAACGATTAACGATTAACGATCAACGATTAATTTTGTGATGAAGAAGATGATCATCACGGCTATAATCGCGGGGGTGGCTTTATGTGCCGCTGCCCGCGATTTGGTCATATTGCATACAAATGATACTCATTCACTGATTCTTCCTGATGCTGACGGCAAAGGAGGAGTGCTTCAGAGAAAGGCTATCGTTGACTCTGTGAAGAATGTCAATAAGGATGTGCTTCTGATTGATGCCGGCGACAAGGTGCAGGGTACGCTATATTTCAAATTCTTCAAGGGAGATGTGGAATATCCGCTGCAGAATCTCCTTGGAGTGGATATTAGCATACTTGGAAACCATGAATTTGACAATGGTCTGCAAGCTCTCGCTGACAAAGAAAGAATACTTAAGACTGATAGACTCTCAGCCAACTATGATTTCACCGGCACTCCGGCAGAAGGTCTTTTCAAACCATACGTAATCAAGAAAATAGGAGGGAAGAAAATCGGTTTCTTAGGCATCAATATTGACCCTGAGTCAATCATAGCCCAGGCTAATTATGAGGGGATGGGTTTCAAGAATGTCATAGAGACTGCAAATGAGACAGCTGCTTTCTTGAAAAACAAGAAAAAATGTGACCTTGTTGTGGCAGTGACTCATATCGGTTACACCAAAGGCAATGAAAAGACTACCGATCCGGAATTGGCTCGTGCTTCAAAGGATATCGACATTATCATAGGAGGCCACAGTCACACGCTGATTGACCCTAATAACCCGGACAAATATCCAAGCATAGTGGAGAATTCCAATGGTAGGCCTGTGCTGATTGTGCAGACTGGGAAATCCGGTAAATATATCGGTCAGATAAGAGTTGATCTTGACAAACTTAAGACTTCAACACCCGCTGACTACGAGTATTCGCTGATTGAAGTTACTGATCGCTTTCCTGAGANTCGTCTTGATCCGAAGATTAAGCAATTTCTTCAGCCATACACTGATTCATTGGTGAACGTGACTAAAGACGTGATAGGATATGCATCCCAGGACTTCATAAATGAGGGAAGGACAGGCACATTCCCCAATTGGACAGCAGACTTCGGCAGTTGGTATGGCAACCTTGTCCTTGACTCATTGCGTCAGACTAATACCTCATTGCCGAAACTTGATTTTGCTATCATGAATGTTGGTGGAATTCGGAATGCCATACCCCAAGGATCTGTAACGACTGGGCAAATACTCAGCACTTTTCCTTTTAGCAACCATTTTGTGATAATGAATATAAGTGGAAAAGACATTATTGAGACTATTAAGGTTGCTGCAAAGAAGGGAGGAGAGGCTGTAAGCCATGAAATGACTGTAGTGTGCGACAGTGATAGGAATGTTGAGCGGGTGCTTCTTGACTTGAAGGAGATAGATCCTGAGAAAATGTATACAGTTGGCACGATCGACTATGTGGCGTGGGGGAATGATGATATGAAGACGATGGCTAATGGAGAATGGATCTACAGTGGCGATACTGAAGTTTGCGTCCCTATTATCAGATATGTCAAGGAGTTGAACCGGTTGGGATTGCCGATGAGTGCGGATACTCGTGGGCGGTTTGTGTATCCTGAGAAGTAAGTCTTTGACGGCATGTGGCGCATGCGGAGCATGCTTTATAACTAATTATGCTTTTGAGGGATTATGATGAAATTGCTTGCGATTGGGATATTTTGTTTAAGCATCCTTTTGGGAGGATGCCGGAATGGTGTTTCCTTATCGGATGCTGAAGAATCTGACTCAACTCATGTAATTGAGTTGGATTCTTTGCAGTTGGAGCATGACATCAGTAAGGAAGCGAGGCTATGGGCAGACTCTATCATGGACTGCATGACAGTGGAGGAAATGGCCGGTCAGTTGATCATGCCTGCCGTTTATTCCGACGACTCATACGCCACTTTGCGACTTCTAAAGAAATATGCCACCGACAGCCATGTAGGGGGCGTGGTGCTTCTTAAAGGAAGTGTCGGAGATGCAAAGATAATCGCTGATACCCTTAGAAAGATGAATCCTATTCCTCCTTTCATTGCCATAGATGCCGAATGGGGACTTGCGATGCGTCTTGAGGGGACTCCGGAATTTCCACGGAATGGAAGGATATCTGCAAATGCCGATGAAACAGCTCTTTTCGATTATGGCTATGAAGTGGCCCGTGAGTGTCGTGAGATAGGAATCAATATGGTGCTTGGTCCTGTGCTCGACGTTCTTCCGAATGGGAGAAGAAGTTCAGGAATTGGTTCACGCAGTTTCGGGAAAGATGCCCATCGAGCCGCGGAACTTGGAGTAGCATACGCCAAAGGAGTAGAATCGGGGGGAGTGATAAGCGTAGCGAAACATTTCCCCGGACATGGATCAGCCGATGCTGATTCTCACAAAAGGATGCCTTCGGTTGCGAAGTCAAAGGAAGAACTTGAAGCAATAGATTTACTTCCCTTTAAGGAATATATGGACAATGGTTTGAGTGCGATAATGATGGGGCACCTTCATGTCCCGGCTCTTGATGAGGAAGAAGTTCCGGTTACAGTGTCGGAAAAGATATTGAAGAATCTTGTCAGAAAAGAGATGGGATATCAGGGATTGATCATCACCGATGCGATGAATATGGCTGGAGCTGAGGGTAAAACGGCAGCCGATGCGATCATAGCCGGAGCAGACATTGTGCTTGCTCCTGCAAATACGGAAGAGGAGGTGATGATTCTTGCGGAAGCTGTCAGGAAAGGGCGTATATNAACGAGCCAAATGCGCGATAGGGTAGGACGTGTGTTACTTTATAAGTATATTATGGCTCGAGATAGCGCGGGAAGCGGAAAAATCGGAGATATGGAAGAANCTNAAAGAATAATTAAACTTTTACGCTGACTATTTGTTGTTTTAGTAGTGAAAGAAATAACTAATAGTTAATAACCAATTTTAAAAAATACTAAGAAAAATGACTATTGAATCAATTGGAACATGGGCTGGTGAAGTTTACAAAGCCCTTGAGACAAATCCTACCGANGGACTTGGCATGAAGAGCCTTAAGAAGGCTACCAAACTTAAGAAAGATGAATTAATGGCAGCCCTCGGGTGGCTTGGTCGCGAAGGTAAGATATCTCTTTCTGAGAATGACGAGGAAATCGTAGTGACGCTTGTTTAATGAACAGTGAATAGTGAATAGTGAACAGTGAATAGTGAATAGTGAACAGTGAACTGTTACAAAATCAATGTTCGTTTGAGGATAGAATGATTAGTCTCGGGAGATTTTAGGTCTTCCGGGATTTTTTTAGCTTGAATAGCTTTTATAGCTAATATAGCTTGGATAGCTTCTGGGTGGGATTGTGGATTTCAGAGAAAAATTTATTTAAATGGGGTGGAATTTTTATTTTTCGGAAATTTGCATTAACTTTGTAATCTACAAAATCACTCGCAGAAACATCTAAAACGATACACTATGTTTTCACCTGAAACTTATATCAAACGCCGCTCTGAGCTTAAGAAAAGACTCGGTAAGGGTGTCGTNCTTCTCCTCGGGAACGACCTCGTGGGAATGAACTACCATGACAATGAGTATGAATTCCGTCAGGATTCCACTTTCCTCTATTATTTTGGCTTGAATCATGAAGGACTGAATGCAATAATAGACGTGGACAATGACCGCGACATCATCTTCGGCGACGAACTGACCATTGATGCAATAGTATGGACCGGCAATCAGCCTACACTTCACGAACTTGCCGCCAAGGCAGGAGTGACAGATGTCCGTCCATCATCCGAACTCCGCCCATATCTTGACAAGGCCCGCGAAGCCGCAACTCCTATCCATTATATACCTTACTACCGTGCGGATCATGAGCTTAAGCTCATCCAACTTTTAGGTTTGCAGCCGGGCGCCGCAGTGCCCTCAGTTCCATTGATCCGTGCCGTGGTAGATATGCGCAATCACAAGAGCGAAGAGGAAATTGCTGAAATTGAAAAGGCTTGTGTAGTAACAGCTATGATGCATAAGGCTGCCATGAAAGCCGCTCGACCCGGAATGACAGAATATCAGATGAAAGCGATAGTGGAGAAAGTGGCAACTGAAAACGGTATGCGTTGTTCTTTCCCGACCATAGCAACAGTCCACGGTGAAATTCTCCATAACCACTCCTATAATAATACACTGGAGTCAGGTCAGCTATTCCTTCTTGACGCAGGAGCAGAGACTGCGATGGGATATGCCGGGGATATGTCGTCAACTGTTCCTGTTGACCTTCGCTATACTGACCGACAGAAAGCTATCTACGACCTTCAGCAAGCTGCTTCACGCAATGCAGTGGCAATGCTCCGTCCGGGAGTGCCGTTCTGGGATGTGCACATGGAAGCAGCGCGAACGATCGCTACCGGACTCAAGGATATGGGCATCATGAAGGGAGATGTCGAGGAGGCAATTAAGGCCGGAGCGCATGCCATGTTCTTCCCGACAGGATTAGGACACATGATGGGGCTTGACGTGCATGATATGGAAAACCTGGGTGAAGTTTGGGTAGGATATGACGGAAAACCGAAATCTACGATGTTTGGTTTCAAGTCTTTGCGTCTTGCACGACCTCTTGAAGAAGGATACGTATTCACCATCGAACCTGGCATCTATTTTATGCCTGAACTGACAGCACTGTGGAAGAGCGAAGGACGACATAAAGACTTCATTAATTATGAGGAAGCAGAGAAATGGCTCGGATTTGGTGGCGTAAGAAATGAAGAGGATTATCTCGTGACTAAAGACGGCCATCGCCGCCTTGGCCCAGGCATTCCGATGACAACGGAAGGAGTCGAGGCACTACGCGCTAATTTGTATTGAATTGTACTAATAGGACTAATAAGACCAATAAGCCTAATAGGACTAATAAAAATAAGTCTTAGAAAAGAATGCCGATAGAGCAGAGTAATTATCAGAGACGTAATAATGGGGGGAGGCGCCAGGCTCCTCCCATGACTGACCCTACGGGTAAACTTCCTCCGCGTGATACCGACTTGGAGGAAGCGGTGCTTGGTGCGCTTATGATAGAGAAGGACGCATACATGAATGTATGTGATATCCTTTCTCCTGAAAGTTTCTATGACCCTAACAACCAGAAGATATTCAATGCCATTATGCAGCTCGGACTGTCGCAAAGGCCTATTGATATGCTGACGGTAGTGGAGCAACTGCGTGCCAATGGAGAGCTTGAGGAAGTGGGAGGAGCCATTAAGATAACAAGCCTTACTTCTAATATATATTCGGCGGCTAATGTGGAGTATCATGCCAAGATAGTGGCTCAGAAGTATCTTGCTCGCCGTCTTATCACATACGCCACCAATATCGAGACTAAGGCATTCGACGAGGGTAACGATATCGATGACCTTCTTCAAGAAGCGGAGGCACTTCTATTTGACATCTCACAGAATCAGATAAAGAGGGAGGTGACTCAGATTGACCCGGTCATAAATCTTGCAATAGAGCAGATACAGAATGCCGCTAATTCATCGTCGGGCCTTTCCGGACTGCGGACCGGCTATACAGATCTTGACAAGATGACATCTGGATGGCAGAATTCCGACCTTATCATCATAGCTGCGCGTCCGGCAATGGGAAAGACGGCGTTCGTACTTTCTATGGCTAAGGAGATGACAGTGACCTATAATATTCCTGTCGCGATATTCACACTTGAGATGGCCAACGTTCAGCTCGTAAAGCGACTATTGTCGAATGTTGCGAGTCTTGAAGGTGAGAAGATCAAAAGTGGTCAACTCAGCAATGAGGAATGGGACCGATTGAATGCTTCGCTTAAGAATGTCTATTCAGCACCACTATATCTTGATGAAACCCCGGGCTTGAGTATCACAGAACTCCGGACAAAAGCCCGCAGACTTGTGAGAGAGCATGGAGTGAAGATGATTATGATCGACTATCTGCAGCTGATGAGTGCCGGAGGACTGAAACTCGGAAGCCGTGAACAGGAGGTGTCGACAATATCCCGTTCGCTCAAGGCTCTTGCCAAGGAGTTGAATATCCCTGTAATAGCACTCTCGCAGTTGAACCGTAGTACTGAGACTCGTGAGGACAAGCGTCCGGTGCTTTCCGACCTTCGTGAGTCGGGAGCTATAGAGCAGGATGCCGATATTGTATGTTTTATTCACCGCCCGGAATATTACACAAAGAGCAGTGAGGATGCGCAGGGCAACAATATCCGAGGATTGGCAGAATTAATCATAGCCAAACATCGTAGTGGCGCTGTGGGTGATGTCAAACTGAGGTTTGTGTCTAAATATGCTAAGTTTGAGAACTGGCAGGAAGGATTCAATGCTGTGCAGA
>WFLX010305044.1_pt1 | contig 13596 bp, 11 predicted proteins | sample 4967041 | NCBI WGS metagenome assembly WFLX01 (sample SAMN12857096, study PRJNA449069) | gut metagenome | isolation source: stool from male and female vole | host: Microtus ochrogaster | place: USA:Florida | collected 2017
GCCGCAGCTTGGTGCGGCGATGGTGACGCGCGANGGCGCAGAAATNCCTANCAGGGCCCNNGGGTGGAATGCCTTCACNGAGTCNGNGTCGTCCCCCGTCGAGGAAGCTGTGATTGAANCNGAAANCAAAGAGGANCCCNACNGGCACTCAGCAGTTGAATCAGAAACCAAAGCGGATCCGCAACCCGAAGAGGAAGAGAAGAAATAAATGCGAAGTGTGGGCGTTTAAGCTAAATTAACACAATTAATTCAGCTTTTACGCCCATTTTCCGTATTTTTGCGCGTTAAAAATACAAATATAGACCCCATTTCATAAAATAATGAACGAAACAGTCAATATACGCGAACTTAACGACCTGATCGCGACCAAAGGCAATTTCCTGAATCTCATCCGCACCGGCATGCAGCAGCGCATAGTCGGACAGAAGCACCTTGTGGACTCCCTGCTCATAGCCCTGCTTTGCAACGGGCACGTGCTCCTGGAGGGTGTGCCGGGCCTTGCCAAGACGCTTGCCATCAAGACGCTTGCCACGCTTGTGGATGCCAAGTACAGCCGCATACAGTTTACTCCCGACCTGCTTCCTGCAGACGTTATCGGCACGCTGATTTACAGTGTGAAGAAGGAGACTTTCGAGGTCAAGAAGGGCCCGATTTTCGCTAACTTCGTCCTTGCCGATGAGATCAACCGCGCGCCNGCCAAGGTGCAGAGCGCTTTGCTCGAAGCCATGCAGGAGCGTCAGGTNACNATTGGCGACGAGACNTTCCCCCTTGACCGNCCCTTCCTGGTAATGGCAACGCAGAACCCCATCGAGCAGGAGGGCACATATCCGCTGCCTGAGGCGCAGACAGACCGTTTCCTGCTCAAGGTCATCATCGGCTATCCCACCAAGGAGGAGGAAAAGGATATTATCCGCCAGAACATCAAGGGGGCGCTTGACCCTGTGCAGCCTCTCGTGTCCACCTCCGAAGTGCTTGAAGTGCAGAAGATTGTTGAGAAGATATATATTGACGAGAAAATCGAAAACTATATTGTCGACATCGTCTTCGCCACCCGTGAGCCTTCCAAATTCGGGCTGCCCGACCTGCAGGGCATAATCGCATACGGAGCCTCGCCGCGCGCATCGATCAGCCTGGCCAAGGCTGCCCGCGCATATGCATTCCTCCAGGGGCGCGGCTACGTCATCCCCGAGGATGTGCGCGCCGTCTGCCATGACGTCATGCGCCACCGAATCGGCCTCACCTACGAGGCCGAGGCCAACAATATCGGCGCCGACGAGGTTATCACCGATATTCTCGATAAGGTAGTGGTACCCTGATAAAATTCTGAAAACATGTTGGATGCCAACGAACTGCTCAAAAAGGTCCGGAAAATCGAAATCAAGACCCGGGGCCTGAGCCAGAACATATTCGCCGGTGAATATCACACGGCGTTCAAAGGGCGTGGCATGATGTTTTCGGAAGTGCGTGAATATCAGCCGGGCGATGATGTGCGCGACATTGACTGGAATGTCACAGCACGTCACAACAAGCCCTACGTGAAGGTATATGAGGAGGAGCGCGAACTGACCATGATGCTCCTGGTTGATGTCAGCGGCAGCGGCGAGTTTGGCGCCGTCGGGCCCCGCAAGCAGGAGATAATGGCCGAAATAGCGGCCACCTTGGCCTTCTCCTCCATCCAGAACAATGACAAGGTCGGCGTGATTCTCTTCAGCGACCGCATAGAGAAGTTCATCCCCCCCAAGAAAGGGCGCAAGCACATATTGCTCATAATCCGCGAGATCATAGACTTCCGCCCTCAAAGCCGGGGCACGGACATTGATGTCGCGCTGAGGTTCATGACCAACGCCATTAAGAAACGCTGCTCGGCCTTCCTGATCAGCGACTTCATAGATGACCATGACTATTCCGGATCTATGGCCATAGCCAACCGAAAGCACGAGCTGGCTGCGGTGCAGGTCTATGACCTGCGTGACGGCAAGCTGCCCAATGTCGGGCTTATGCGTGTGCGCGACCTCGAAACCGGTCTGGACCGTTGGGTTGACACATCCTCATCCTCGGCCCGAAAGGCTTACGACCGCCTATGGTACGACCGGCAGCAGAAGCTCGCCTCGGTCACGGCCCGCTGCGGNGTNGACCTGGCCTCNGTGCGCACCGATGAGGATTACGTGAAGGCCCNCCTCGCCATGTTCCGCCGCAGNAATGGGGCACNATAGGGGGGAATATTTGAAATTATGCAGATGAAATCAAACCTGATCAACATAAAGGCTCTCTGCGCCGGGGCAGTTGTCGCCGCTTGCGGCGCGCTNCCGGCAGCGGCCGGGCCTGTCAGCGTCAAGGCGAGCCTCGACTCTGTCCAGATCATGATGGGGCGCATGACCACCATGCGCCTGCAGGTCGTGCAGGACGAGGGAGTCAAAGGGACCTTCCCTCTGCTGCAGCCCGGCGAGCGCGGCTACGCCGCAGTTTGCGGCGACAGCGTCGAACTGCGCACTTCCGTCCGTCGCGACACCACCGAACTGGGCTCGGGACGGATCCAGGTAGACTGGCAGGTGCCCGTCCAGGCCTTCGACTCCGGGCTCTACAAACTCCCGGGCATGGTTTACGTGGNCNNGCGTGACAGCGTGGTCTCCAACNCCGTCACACTCAAAGTCAATCCCTTCCCCGGAGTGAAAGCTGAAGACAAAATCGCCGACTTTGCCCCTCCCGCCGACCCGGCCGGAAAATCTTTCTGGGATTTCCTTCCTGACTGGCTCGTAGACTGGGGATGGCTCATACTCTTTGTCATGATGCTCGCCCTGATAGCCTTCGAGGAGACCCTTCACCGCAAGCCGCGCGGAGGCATAATCCCCGTGCCCGCGGCTCCGGCGGAAGACCCCGATGCCGAGGCCCTCAGGCGCCTCCGAGAGCTGAAGGAGAAGAAACTGTGGGAACAGGGGCAGGAGAAGGAGTACTTCACCATGCTTACTGACATCCTGCGCAACTATCTCGACCGCCGGTTCGGAATAAACGCAATGGAGATGACCTCGCGTCAAATCATGCAGACCCTTGCCGCCGACCCATCGCTCAAGGATAAGAGGGGACTTGTGCGCCAGATCCTTGACATGGCCGATTTCGTGAAGTTCGCCAAAGTGCGCCCCCTGCCTGATGACAGCGTGGCGGCCTGGAACAATGCCGTGGCCTTCGTCAACGAAACCAAAGGACTCACATCTGACGATGTTGAGGGGAAGGAAGTCTCAAAGGGTGCAAAACAAGCGGAAGAGAAGAAAGGAGGTGAGGCATGATGTTTCATAACCCCGGTATGCTATGGCTTCTCCTCCTACTCATTCCCCTCATAGGATGGTATGTATGGAAGCACCGCAATTCCCGCCCCTGGCTCGGCATATCCTCCGCGCAGGCCTTCGTGAAACTCCCGCTGCCGTTCAAGGTGTGGGTGATGCACTTCTGTTTCGCTCTCCAGATGATCGCTGTCGCTGCCCTCATAGTGGCCCTCGCGCGTCCGCAGACCACTGATTCCGAGCGCACATCCCGAATCGTCGGCACCGATATAGTGCTGGCTATTGACATATCGGGCAGCATGTCGGCCACAGACTTCGCCCCCAACAGGTTTGAAGCGGCCAAGCAGACTGCCACGCAGTTTGTCAACAACCGACCGAATGACAACATGGGCCTTGTGGTCTTCGCCGGAGAGAGCCTTTCGCTCATGCCCCTCACCACGGACCGCGCGGCCCTCGTAAATGCCGTGCAGGGCATCTCGATGGGGGCCTTGGACGACGGCACAGCCATCGGCGACGGCCTCTCGAGCGCCATCAACCGCATTGCATCGGGCAAAGCCAAGTCAAAGAGCATCATAATGCTGACCGACGGCACCAATAACTCCGGCAACGTCCCCCCGCTCACTGCGGCGGCTATAGCCAAGCAGAAAGGGATAAAGGTATACACTATCGGAGTGGGCACGAACGGCAGCATGCAGATCACTGACCCCTACGGCTTCTCGACCACCACTCTTGAGACTAAAATCGATGAGGAGTCGCTCAAGGCCATTGCCTCGACCACCGGAGGCAAGTATTTCAGGGCCAAGGACGAGAAGATGCTCCGCAAGGTTTTTGACGAAATAGACTCCCTGGAGAAGACNGAGCTGGATGTCAACCAGTTCACGCAGACCGATGAGGACTANATGCCCTGGGTNTGGACCGCAATGGGCGCCTGGGCTCTCTTCCTCCTTCTCCGTTATACCTTATTNAGGAGAATNCCNTGANNCATNAGNCATTCTCCTGAATTATAAAACGCGACAAGAATGTTCAGTTTCGCATATCCAAAAGTGCTGTTCCTGCTGCTGGCCGTCCCGGTCTATTGCCTGCTCTACGCGCTGGCCCGCTACAGCCGCAGCCGGAAGCTAAAGAAATTCGGCAACCCCGAAATCCTCGCCACCCTGATGCCGGACGCCTCTCCATACAAGCCCCCCTTCAAGCTTGTGCTGGAGATGCTCGCCCTAACGCTCATCATTATCGCTGCGGCACGTCCCTGGGGAGGCGTGAAGGACATCAAAACCTCCAAAGAGGGCATAGAGGTGGTGATCGCAGTTGATGCGTCCAACTCCATGCTGGCCTCATCTACTGCCGACCCTGACGCTCCCGACCGCATGCGCACGGCCAAGCTCATGCTCGAAAAGCTCATCAACCGTCTTGACAACGACCGTGTCGGCCTGATTGTCTATGCAGGGGGAGCCTATACCCTCATACCGGTGACGAGCGACTATGTGTCGGCCAAGATGTTTCTCAACTCCATTGACCCGTCGCAGTTTACCAACCAAGGCACCAATATCGCGGCGGCCATAGACCTGGCCACGAAATCGTTCAGCCCCGACAAGAACATCGGCAAGGCCCTCGTGCTCATCACCGATGCCGAGGAGCTCGAAGACCCCGATGAGGTGATGCAGGCTGCCAGGGCTGCAGCCAAGAACAAAGTGCAGATCGATGTGATAGGGGTAGGCACTCCGACAGCTGTACCCGTGAAGGTCAAGGGACAGTACCTGGTGGATCCCGAGACGGGCGAGCAGGTCATGACACGCCTTGACGAGAAACTGGCCGAGCAAATATCCAAGGAGGGTGACGGCATCTATGTCAACGCCACCGCCCCGGGCGCTCTCAATGAACTCGACAAGCAGCTCGACACTCTCAAGAAAACCTCTCTCGACTCCTGCCTCTATGCAGTGCATGATGAGCTCTTCCCCATATTCGTATGGCTCGCACTGGGCGTGATAGTGTTTAATGTCTTCATACTTGACCGCAAGATAGGATGGCTCGACAAAATCACCTTCTTCAAGAAGGAGTCGGGCAAATTGAAAATTTGAAGCTATGAAAATCCGCAATATATTTATAATAGCGTCCATAGGCCTAATGGCGGCAGCCTGCGGCAAGTCGGAGCCCCCGGAAAGCACCCGCGCCGAGCGCAGGCACATATTGGAGGGGAACGAACTCTACGGCAAGGGCAATTTCGCCGGAGCTATGGGGAGCTATAACGCCGCCCTNGAGNAGCGNCAGGGCTCTGTGGAGGCCCGGTATAANCTNGGCCTGAGCCAGATCCGNCGCGCTCAGACAATTGAGGCTGATTCTCTGAAAGAAGCATTCATGCAGACTGCTCTGGCCAATACTACGGAGGCCGCGCGGCACGGCTCTGACAAGCCGCTGGTAGCCTCTCGCGCCAGCTATAACCTCGGCAACCTCACATTTGAAAAAGAGGATTATGCCGGGGCCATAGCACAGTATAAGCAGGCTCTGCGACTGAATCCTGATGACGAGGCCGCTCGCCGCAATCTGCGTATCGCCCAGCTCAAGAAGCAGGAGCAAGATGACAAAAATGACGATAAGCAGGACCAGGATCAGAATAAGGATCAGAACCGGGATCAGCAGCAGAACCAGGACCGGCAGAATCAGAATCAGGACCGGAATCAGCAGCAGGATCAGAATCAGCAGCCTCAGCAGCCTGAGGAGCAGGAGATAAATCCCCAGACCTCCGAGCAGATTCTCAAGGCAATGGAGAATAAGGAGAACCAGACACGGGCCAAGGTGATGAAAGGCCAGAACGGGCAGGAAGCTGCCGGGTCTGCGCGCCATCGGAAGAACTGGTAGCAGAATCTGCTTCCGGCCTGTGATTCAGATAAGTATCCGCGAATGAACGAAGAATGACCAAGATGAGAAGTACACACCATATTCTGCCACCGAGGGCATCCTCCCGGAAAATGTCGGGGAGGATAGCCTCCGCGCTGGCCTTCATCCTGTGCGCAATATGCGCAATGAGCATGGATGCCGCCTCCGTCCAGCTGCGTGTCGAGGGGGGCAGGGGAGGCGACATCGAAGTCGGCTCACGGTTTTATATCACTTACAATATCACCGACCTCAAGGATGAGCCCAGGCCTCCCGCTTCCGTCCCGGGCGCGACAGTCAACTATTTCACCCTGAGCGGCCATTCATCATCGTTCACAAGCGTCAACGGCCAGACAACCTCGAGCGTGCGTCTGACCTACACCGCTACATTGACCGCCACCAAGGAGGGCACGTACACCTTCGGCCCGGTCACCGTGGGCGGTGTCAAGAGCAATACCGTCAAGTACACCATCGTCCCCAAAGGGCAGGGCTCGTCAGCGGTGCCCGGCATGTCGGGCAGCGGCAGGCAAGGGCAGCCAAGCGCATCCCCACGCCAGCAGGATGCCGATGAAGATGACGACACGCCCAAATTCATCGGCAAGGGCAACGACAACATCTTCCTCAGAGCAAGCGTGTCCAAGACNNCGGCCTGGGAGCAGGAGNCTCTNGTGTATACCGTGAAACTGTACACCANCTATTNGCCTATCAAATTCATCGGGGCCACCGACGCCCCGAAGTTTGACGGCTTCGTGGTGGAGGAATCGGATGATGTCTCGCATGAGCTGAGTTTTGAGACTTACAACGGCAAGCAGTATTCCACCGCCGTAATTGCGCGTTACATCATCTTCCCGCAGATGGAGGGCAAACTGACGGTCAAGGGTAACACATACACAGTGAGCACCGACGAGAGGGAGTACTATCACGATCCCTTCTACCAGACAGTGGCGGTGCGCCGCCCCATTCAGCTCAATGTGACACCCAATGACCTGACAGTAAATGTCAAGGCGCTCCCCTCGCCGCGACCGGCCAATTTCTCGGGCGGGGTAGGGCAGTTCACCATATCATCGAAGTTTGACAACCGCAACATACGCGCCAACGAGGCCGCCTCGATTGTCTACACTGTCCAGGGCTCAGGCAATCTCAAATATGTGCATCTCCCCGACCTGAACGCCCTCTATCCCTCGGAGCTGGAGGTCTACTCCCCAAAGACGGATGTCAGCGCCAAGGTCGGCTCGTCCAATGTCAGCGGCACCGCCAAATTCGATTACTCCTTCATGCCGATGGAGGAGGGGCGGTTCACCATACCCCCGGTAGACCTATGCTATTTCAATCCGGCGACCGGACGCTATGAGACGGCGCGCACGCAGGGTTACACAGTAGATGTAGGCAAAGGTGTCGGAGGTGTGGCTTCGCAGACGCGCACCCGCTTGAAATTCGATCCCGAGCTGATGCAGGGTGACAAGCTGGCGCATGACCATGTGCCCTTGGTATACAGCTTTTCCTACTGGCTCTGGTATGTGATTCCCTTCCTGGTGCTTCTGACAGCCGTGGTACTTTACCGCAAGCGCATCGAGCAGCAGTCCGACCTCGTGGGGCTCCGAAGCAGGAAGGCCGGCAAGGTGGCAGCGCGGCGCCTCAAGAAGGCGCGCGCATGCGTAGAGTCCGGCGATGCGCACAAATTCTATGAGGAGATGCTCTCAGCCCTCTGGGGCTACTTAGGCGACAAACTCAAGATGCCCACCTCAGAACTGAGCCGCGAGAATGTAAGCGAAGTGCTCGCTTCGCACGGCATACCGGAGGAGGATATCCAGAAACTTGTCGGAGTGCTCGATGATTGCGAGATGGCCCGCTACGCGCCCGCCTCGACCGGAAAGACCCTCAGCCAGACATACGATGAGGGGGCCGGAGTCATCGGCCTGCTCGAAGACGCTTTCAAGAAACCGGCTGCAAACAATACCTCTCACACCACAGAATAATTATGAAAATCCGCTATATCATCATAATTCTGCTCCTCATAGCCGGGATTGCTCCGGCCGGAGCTGCCTCGCGTCAGGAAAAGCGCGACCTCGCCTCCGCTGACTCAGCATATAGCGCCGGAGATTATTCGGGCGCTATCAGCAGGTATGAAGCCGCGATGGAGCTTTACGGCACCTCCGCCTCCTCTCTCTATGACCTGGGCAATGCCTTCTATCAGTCAGGCGACCTGGGCAACGCGCGCCTGTGCTATGAGCGGGCCCGCAAACTCGATCCCTCCGGAAAACTCATCAATAACAACCTGAAATATGTCATCACCAAGGTAGAGGATGCCAACCGAGGGTCGCTGACTGATAAGAAACTGAGCGTTGAGCCGGCGGCCACGGGATTTTTCGAGGGCCTTTACAAGGCGATGGCCGTAGACCTCTCCTCTGACTCATGGGCGAGGATGGCGGCCATAGCCTTCGTGCTGCTGCTATGCTGCGTTGCCATGTATCTTTTCTCTCACAACGTAGCGGTGCGCAAAGTAGGATTTTTCGGCGGGGGCCTAATGGCCTTCTTCGCAGCGGCTATGGTCACCCTGGCCTTTGTATCCGCCCGCGCCTTCGAGCGCAGGGACGACGGGGTGATAATGGCCTTCAAGACCCCGCTTCTGGCCGAGCCGGCCTCCGATGCCAAGGCTGCCACCTCTCCTCTGCACCGGGGCACCAAGCTCCACATACTCGCTGAGGAGACCGGGCCCAGCGGCGAGACGGTCTGGTATAAGGTTCGCCTCAACGATGATTTTTCCGGCTGGATTCCGGCGCGCGACTTCGAGGTGATATGATTGAAACTGACAGTCTTAGACCTATATCAGCCACTTCCGGAAGATAGACGGGAAACAAAAATGTTATAAAACAGTTAAAATTATTGGCAAAATATTTGGTCAATCCCTATAAAATGCCTAAATTAGCCATCAATTAGCAAACTCACGCAGTTTTGCTGACTCTCCGCAATAAATTTTTCAACCTAAAATACTGCTATCATGAGCAAGACCATTTCTTTCAATGAGCTCCGCAGACTCAAAGACAGTCTGCCCGACGGCTCGACTCACCGTATCGCCGACGAGCTGAACGTTACAGTGCAGACCGTGCGCAACTACTTCGGCGGCGTCAACTACCAGTTTGGCAAGAACATCGGCATGCATATCGAGCCGGGTCCCGACGGCGGCATCGTGGTGCTCGACGACACCACTATCTACGACATGGCTGTCAAGATTCTCGAAGAGGAGGCTGCCAAGAAGGCCTGAGGCCTTGTCATCAAATTTTCTACTTTCACCTTAAATCGCCCCGAAACTGATCTATGAGAAGGGGCTCGGAGCTTGATAGATATGAATGGAACTCCCGACAGACTGACCCTCGTGATTCACACTCCCGAAATGGCGGAGCGCGTGAAGAATACCCTTGCGTCCCACGGCATAGCCGCGGAGGCGGAAACGGTGCGTGTGCCGGGAACGGACGTTGATGCGGTGGCTCTCTCGGTGGCTGCCGCGGATCTTGGCAAAGCTCTTAAGGTGACTGAAAGCGGACTCCGCGCCTCAGCAGGCGAGGAGGAGATGAAACTGACGGGAATGAGCGGCAATGTGCTCATTCCCGTCGATTTCTCTGAACTGACCATGGCCGAGGTCAAAGTAGGCTTTGACCTCGCCCGGCGTCTTGGCCTGAACGCAGTAGTGCTTCATGCCTATCCGGCCAGCATTTTCCCGACCACCCCTCCGGCGCAGCCATTCGCAGGCAACGTTGATCCGGAAAACACTCTCGAGACAATCCGCGAGAATCAGGTGTTCGATGAGACCGCTGAGGCAACTATGCACGAGCTTAAGGACAAAATAGATAAGCTCGTTGCCTCCGGCGAACTGCCCGATGTGAAATTCACCACCATGCTTGAGCCCGGTGTCCCGGAGGATGTCATCAAAGCATATGCGCGCATGACGCCTCCCGAGCTCATAGTGATGGCCACCCGCGGCGCCTCCCGCGAGGAGCGAAACCTGCTCGGCAGTGTCACGGCTGAAGTGCTCGACTCCTGTCGCGTGCCGGTGTTCACCGTGCCCGAGAACTGCCACTTCGACAAAGTGGAGAGCATAAAGAAACTGGCTTTCTTCTGCAATCTTGACCGCCAGGATGTAATGTCAGTAGACTTCCTGATGAGCATGTTCGGCTATCCTGACGTGGAGATTGTCCTCGTGCCCGTGGCTGAGAAGGGGAAGAGCCGTGACCATGAGCGCCTCGAATCATTCCGGCAGTATCTTGCCGGCAACTATCCGGAGGCGGAATTCAGCGTATTTTATATCCAGGAAAAGGACGTGCGGGGGTCATTTGAGCAGTTCCTGCACGACTCCGGGGTCCAGTTGCTGATAGTGCCAAACAAAAAGAAGAACATCTTCGCCCGCCTCTTCAACCCCGGCATCCCCCACAAGATCCTCTTCGAGCGCGACATCCCCATGCTCGCCCTCCCCGTCTGAAGAGAAAGAGGAAAGAATTAACGCTTGCGATGCAATATTAATTGCATCGCAAGCGTTTTTGCATAGACCCGAATTAACGAGACAAGGGTCTATTAACACGCGCGTTTTTAATGATATATCCAACTGATTTTGAATCCAAGCTCGGATTCGACACAGTGAGGGCTCTGGTGGCTGACAAATGCGTCAGCCGCATGGGCCGCGATGAGGTGGCAGCAATGTCATTCAGCAGCGGCTATGATGAAGTCAGGAGCCGTCTGCTNCAGACNGCCGAGATGGCCGGTCTGCTGCGCCGCCGTGCCGACATACCGGGCGCAACATTATACGATGTCGGCCCNTATCTAACNGAGATAAAGGCCGAAGGGAGCTACATGACAGCTGACAGGCTCCATAAATTGGGCAAGATGCTCGACACTATGCGTGCCGTCCATGAATTTTTCACACGCACAGACTCCGAGAGCGGTCGCCCGGCTTTGCCCGCCCTCTCCCGGGTGTTCGAGTCCCTGCACACCTTCCCGGCCATTTCGGCCGAAATTGACCGGTGCATATCGCAGCATGGGGAAGTGAAGGACACGGCCTCCGAGGCGCTCTATGACATCCGCAGGCAGATTTCCTCGATGGGAGGGAGCATGTCGCGCGCCATGCGCCGAGTGCTCGACCGCGCTGTTTCGGAGGGCATAGTGGAGAGCGGCGTCACTCCGTCGCTGCGCGACGGCAGGATGGTGATACCCGTGCCCGCTGCCATGAAACGCCGTATGAGCGGTATAGTGCACGATGAGAGCGCCACAGGCAAGACTGTATATATCGAGCCGGCCGAAGTCGTCGAGGCAGGCAACCGCCTGCGCGAGCTCGAGATGGAGGAGCACCGCGAGATTGTGGCCATACTCATCCGCGTGGCGGCTGTCATACGGCCTCACATAGATGACTTGGCAGATGCCGTGCGCCTGCTCGGATACCTGGACTTCCTGCGCGCCAAGGGGGAGTTTGCCAACGAGACAGACGCGCAGATGCCGGTGCTGGAGCGCACTCCGGAGATTGACTGGTATCACGCTGTGCACCCGGTGCTGATGCTCAATCTGCGCCGTCAGGGACGCGAGACCGTGCCGTTAAACCTGCAGCTCGACTCCAAGACCCGTTTCCTTATCATCTCGGGCCCCAACGCCGGNGGCAAATCNGTATGCCTCAAGACGGTCGGGATAGTGCAGTACATGACCCAGTGCGGCCTTCTGCCTACCCTTTACAGCAACTCCCATATCGGCATATTTGACAAAATATTTGTCGACATAGGCGATGAGCAGTCTATAGAGAATGACCTCTCGACCTATTCCTCGCATCTTCGCAACATGAAATACTTCATGGCCCACAGCGACAAATCCACGCTCGTACTGGCCGATGAGATGGGATCGGGCACTGAGCCCCAGATAGGGGGTGCGCTCGCCCAGGCCATTCTCATGCGCCTCGCCGGGAGCGGCTGCATGGGAGTAATTACCACCCATTACCAGAACCTCAAGACCTTCGCTGAGGATACCGAGGGGTTTGTCAACGGCGCCATGCTATATGACCGGCAGCACCTGCGCCCTTCGTTCCAGCTTTCAGTCGGGAGCCCCGGCAGCTCTTTCGCTCTGGAGATTGCCCGCAACATCGGCCTCCCCTCAGAGGTGGTCGAGAATGCCAAGGAGATCGTGGGGAGCGACTACGTCAACGCCGACAAATATCTTCTCGACATCCAGCGCGACCGACGTTACTGGGCCAACAAGCGNCAGAACATCAAGGAGAAGGAGAACCGTCTTGACGACATCCTGTCGAAGTATGAGGGGACGGCCGAGAGCCTCCGCACCCAGCGTGCCGCACTACTCGCGGATGCCCGCCGCGAGGCGAAGGAAATCATGAAGACGGCCAACGCCCGCCTCGAAGGGGCCATACGCGAGATACGCGAGGCTCAGGCTGAGAAGGAGCGCACGCGCGCCGTGCGCCGCGAGCTTGATGAGTACAAGGCCTCCCTTGACAAGGAGGAGAGCGCCGAGGAGGCCCTTCCGGAGCCTCTCAAGCCATTGAAGCATAAGAGCCGCAAGAAGAAAGAGCAGGCTGCGCGTCCCGCCGCTCAGGAGAAAAAGGAGATTGCAGCCGGAGATTATGTCAGAATGGCTGACGGAGGTGTGGTAGGACAGGTGCTCTCGGTGCAGGGCAAGAAGGCCGAGGTGGCTTTCGGGGCCCTGCGCACCTTTGTGGAGCTGTCGCGCCTCCAGGCGGCCAAGAAACCGGCTGAATCGGCCCTCACGGCCGGACATTCGGTCAGCGCCTCCACGTGGGCCGGCAGCCGCGAGCATCAGCTGAACTTCCGNCAGGANATCGATGTCAGAGGGATGAGGGCTGACGAGGCCCTGCAGGCCGTGACGTATTTCATNGATGACGCTATCCAGTTCAACGCCTCGCGGGTCCGCATACTGCATGGCACGGGCCACGGCATCCTCAAGACACTCATCCGTCAGATGCTCAANGCCAACGGCGCNGTCGCATCGGCNGTAGACGAGGATGTGCGCTTCGGNGGAGCNGGCATCACTGTGGTCGATTTCAAATGAGCTCCTGGTTCANGGTGAATATATAAGGAACAATCAACTAAACAACTTTCAGAAAACCGTGAGTCACAATCGAAAAACCGGCTATGCCGGGCTGTGGGCATTGCTTGCAGTGGCTCTTGCCGTCATTATCGGCATATCATTCCACGATGACATCACCTTAGGGGGATGGACCGTAAAGAAGGCGCCGTTCAAGGAGACGCTGACCGCCACATCGGATGACCGTGAGCGCAAAAGGGGCACCAAGGGAGTCTCCGCCGCAGCGGATGCACCGGACCCCGGGGAGGAGGCAGCGCAGAAAGTGCAGCAGACCGATTCCGCACCTCAGTCGCTGCTCATCATCGGCGACTCGATGACGCTCAACCTGGCCCTGCGCCTCGCCGAATACGCCAAGCATAACGGCCAT
>WFLX010062774.1_pt1 | contig 13594 bp, 10 predicted proteins | sample 4967041 | NCBI WGS metagenome assembly WFLX01 (sample SAMN12857096, study PRJNA449069) | gut metagenome | isolation source: stool from male and female vole | host: Microtus ochrogaster | place: USA:Florida | collected 2017
CTATAGAATAAGGGAGCATTTCGTCACGCGCGAGATATCGATAGGAGATTATGTTCTTACGGGAGGTGAGCTTCCGGCGGCCTGTGTGGTGGATGCCGTAGTGAGGTTGATACCGGGAGTGATCGGCGATGAGCAGTCGGCATTGTCGGATTCGTTTCAAGACAATCTGTTGGCGCCCCCGGTCTACACGCGTCCGGCGGAATATAATGGATGGAAGGTGCCGGATGTGCTTTTGAGTGGTCATGAGGCGAAGATCGCGCAGTGGCGGCTTGACCAGGCTATGGAACGGACTCGTCGGCTTAGGCCGGATCTTCTTTAAGGGTTAAGAACCAAGGGTCAAGGACCAAGAGTCAAGGAATAAGAATAATAAATAATTTATAAAGATATGGATTTTGTGATATTGGCAGGGGGATTGGGATCCCGCTTTGTGAAGGAAGGTTATGAGGTGCCGAAACCAATGGTGCCACTTTTCGGGAAGCCTATGATCGGTGTGCTTATCGACACGCTTATGAAGTGCGGAGCTGAGCATATCTATGTTGGAGCANATGCAAGAATNCAAATGCTTCTTGATTATCTTGAGCAGCTTCGAGTTGAGGGCCTTCCTGTGGTAACGCGCCCGATAATCACCGATAATTCTTATTGCACACTGAAAGCTGCATCGGAGGGAATCGAAGGAAAGTTTGTGGCCATGACTTGCGATGCAATTTTCCCAACTGATGAGTTCAATACCTATGTAGAAGCCGTGGAGAATGCTCCGGTTGATGTGGCTCTGATGGGCTTGACGCGGTTTGTGGAGGATGAGAGTCCGCTCTATGCGAGGATAGCAGAGAATGGAGAGGTGATTGACTACCGCTATGGCGGTGAGCCCTTCGAGGAAGGGACAATCGTGTCGGCGGGGCTTTATGGACTTTCCGGCAAGATCATGAGTGTGATTCCGGAGCTGGGTCTTGAGCCGGAATCACTGAGCGACTTCCAGCGTCTGCTTGCTGTGGCTACCCCAGTGAAAGTGAAGCCATTCGAATTTAGCATTGCGTTTGATGTAGACAATACACGTGACAGGCTGCATGCTGAGGAGTTTCTGGGAAAGTATCTTTGAAAGGGTTAAGGACCAAGAGTCAAGGACTATTGGGAGACTGAAAAATANGCCGGGATCTGCTGNAGGCGGANCNCGGCTCGTTTAACTTAGGATTAGGATTAAGCGAATTATTATTAATAGTCTTATCAGAATTGTTTGTTNATTTTGTAAGTTCCATTGGACAGAGGGTTGGTTAGCCGGCTGGGAGCCGGCACTCCATGCATTAGCGGTAGTCTTTGAGAGTCTGCTGAAGGCGCTTGCGGGCGAAGAAGATGCGGCTCTNGACAGTGCCGAGAGGTAGACCCATGNGGTCTGCGATTTCTGAGTATTTGTATCNGGCTANGTACNNTGAGAAAGGAACGCGGTAGTCGTCGGTGAACTCACTTANGGCTTTGGATATCTCCTTGGCATTGAAAGTTCCTTCCGGAGTTGCGAGTCCGGATTCCTGAGATATGTTAAGGTGGTAAAGATCTTCGGATGTGTCAATANTTGTTGCGTTGCGCACCTGTCGGCGGTAGTTGTTNATGAATNTATTGCGCATGATGGTGAGCACNCANCCCNTAAAGTTTACATTGTCGACATACTTCTCCTCGTTGTCGAGCACTTTGAGTGTAGTGTCTTGCACGAGATCTTCGGCAGCCTCACGGTTGGATGTGAGCTGATATGCGAAACTCATCAGATTGGACTGCAATCCGAGTAGCTTATTGATGAAGGAAGAGGATTCAGCCATAATGGAAATAGTTTTATTGGATCAGGCTACAGCTGGAGCTGAGCAGAGAGTCCGTGTTTAATAATTTTCCTATATAACAATGGAAAAGGGGAAAATATTTTGCTATAGTTTTGTGAAACTTGAAATTTATTGGGAATGAAATCGGGGTGTAATAGGAATGAAATTTTTTGAATCGAGAATTGGGAATTGAGGATTGAGAATTGGCTATGCAGTAAGGGGGGGAGATGGAAAAAAAAGGGGGTTGTTCACATTTTTTTAGATTCTTTGTTGGTTTTTTCGCATATATTTGATTANTTTTGCATCGTCGTATGNCCTGCAACGACGATATAGACCTAAACGANCCCCGTGGACCAGTCTACGAGGCGCAAACCGCAGACGAAAAGTGAGTAGTTTTTCAAGAAAAGCCGCGTATTGGTTTAAGAGATGCGCCAACATACCACTACTGATCATAGGAGTGTTCTTCATCGGGCTGTTGCTGCTCAATGAGGACGCCTCGTTTACGCAAAGTATGGTCTATGAGAAAGAGATATTGANGCTNAAGCAGGAGATAAAAGAANACAAGGACTCCGCGGAGTATTATCNCAACCGTCNGCTTGAGATAGAGCGCGGCGACGNGGCTCTTGAATACATAGCACGCGAGCAGTACCATATGAAGCGTCCTACAGAAGACGTTTTCCTTCTTGTGCCGGCGTCAAAATAAGACAAAAAGATGAAGAAAAAGAAATCATCGGCTCAAACCGCGTTGACCCCTGCGGCCCTTGAGAAGAGACGAAAATACGTGGAGGCAGGAGCTACCATAGGTTTGCTTCTCGTCTTGGGCGCCATGATGGCTCCATTTCTTGGTGGCATGGCAGGCACCGCTATGGCATGGGCCAAATGGGTATATGCCGCCGGGGCATTGATCTATACGGCTGCGCGAGTTGTAGACGTCAATGCGCCAGGTGACTCGCTTCGACTTCGCCGCCTTCGCAGGCTTGAGTTCTGGGCCGGAGTGTGCTTCATAGTGGGAGGCGCATTCTGGTTCTATAAAGAGCAGTATTACACCGGTTTCTTTGCGGGTCCACTTGCGATAGTGCGCCAGACTGTGGCGTTCACGATGGCCGGTGCTGTCATCCAGATTGTAGCCAGCTGGATGATTTCATACCGCATGAAGAAGGAATTACAGAAAGATCAATAGTGGAGATGAAGGAGGGAAGAAGGTTTCTTGCCATAGACCAAGGCAACACGCTGATAAAGCTCACTCTTATTGAGGGTGATGAGCCTNNCGAGTCGTGCCGGTTTGAGGGAGATNCCATGGGAGGCGTCTTCTCAGCAGTGGAGCGTTGGCAACCCGACTGCGGCGCATTCTGCTCTGTAGGGAAGATTGACACGAGGATGTTGGAATCTCTTCGGCTTGCACTCGACGGACGGCTTCTGATTCTATCGCGCACCACTCGGCTCCCGATAAGCATAGACTATAGCACTCCCTCGACGCTGGGATTCGACCGGATAGCTCTTGCCGCCGGCGCCGTTATGCTTTATAGGGGGGAGACTGTAGCGGTGGTGGATGCNGGGACGGCCGTNACCCNCGNCATCGTTGNTGGNTCGGGAGCATTCCGTGGAGGGAGAANCACCGCCGGACTGCGTCTTCGTTTCGNATNTCTTCANGCCCACACGTCGGNACTTCCTCTTGAAAAAGCCGATGGGCCACTTCCGATAGCCGGAGACTCGACGGCGACGGCGATACGCAGCGGCGTGGTAAGGGGGCTTGCCGACGAGATTACGGAGACATTCCGGGAGTATAAGGAGCATTTCGGTTGCGGACGGCTTTTGCTTACTGGTGGAGACTCTGGAATTCTTTCAGACTGTATAAAATCACGCATACCAGCCGGCCATGTGCCCGACTTGATGGCGCTGGGTCTGCTATATATCTATAAACACAATGAAATCTAAGATCAAAACATTATTCGCCGTAATGGCTACGGCCTCAATAATAGGAACGGCGCATGCCGACGTCAACACCCCGTATTCAATGTACGGCTACGGGGTGATGGGCGACCGTGCCACCTCGATGCAACGCCAGATGGGTGGCATAGGCTATGCAATGCAGTCGGGAAGACAAATCAATGTCATGAATCCAGCGTCGTATGCCTCGATCGACTCGTTGACTTTCCTTTGGGACATGGGCGCCAACATGAACATGCAGTGGAGCAAAGACAATACCGGCAAGACACATGGCTATGGAGGCGGACTTGACTACGTAACTATGGAGTTTCCTCTGTCGAAATATATGGGTATGTCGATAGGTATGGTACCCTTCACCCAGGTGGGATATTCTTTTGGCGACGAAATCAAATATGGCGCTCGGCAGAATCAAGGCACGGGCGGCATCACGGAGGCTTACGCAGGCATCTCGGGTAAGATAAAAGGTTTTTCTGTCGGTGTCAATGTGTCTTATGATTTCGGAACGATACAGAACGACGTCTATGCCACTCCGGAAAGCAGTACTCAATCATTGGTGGAGCAAGTGATGCAGATACGCGACTGGAATATAGTGGCCGGCGTGCAGTATAAGCAGGCACTCGACAAATACAATTCTATGACTTTGGGCGTGACTTACTCACCGAAGAAAAGTTTTCACGGCCATTCCTGGCTTACGAAACAGAACTTGACTTCAGACACGCGTCCTGATACCATCGTATACACAAATATGAAGGGGAAGTATTATTCTCCGCAGACATTTGGAATCGGATTGGCTTATACGCATGAGAAGGTGCACCGCATTATGGTGGAGGCAGACGTCACGCTGCAGCAGTGGTCGAAGACTTCTATCCCGGCGATGCGCGATGCTGATGGCGAGCTGGTGTTTGCGGGTATGGATTTCTGCGACCGCCTCAAATATGCCATAGGTGGGGAGTATACCCACAACGTCAGAGGCAGCTACTTAGAGCGCATGCCGTGGCGATTGGGAGCGTTTTACACGGACGATTACCTGAAGATACAAGGCAACCGTATGAAAGAGTATGGCGTGAGTCTGGGCACTGGTTTTGCTGCTCCTGGAGGAAAGACTATGATCAACTTCGGCCTTGAGTGGCGCCACCGCCAGACTAATCCGGTGAATCTTCTTTCGGAGAATTACTTCAACATTATGGTTGGCGTCAACTTCAATGAGGTATGGTTCTTCAAGAGGAAGATTAATTAAGTATAGAATTTGATATGAGTGACGGGTTGTCATATTGGCGGTTTTCGGGCGTGGCAGTGGCATTTGCCGCTGTCATGACATTGCTGTTTTCCGGTTGTAAGGAAGATGGCAAGCTTGGCGTGGCGTCGCGCATCGACCCGAAGAAGATGCCTACTATGACTACCGTCAATGTGTCGACCCTCATATCGGATTCTGGAATCACTCAATATAAGATAGTCTCTCCATTGTGGAATGTCTATGATGAGGTGGATACCCCTTACTGGAGTTTTCCGAAGGGGGTCTATCTGCAGAAATACGATAGAAAATTCAATGTGATAGCCTCGGTAGCTGCAGACTCAGCGAAGTTTTTCAGGCTCCAGAACCTCTGGCGGCTTGACGGGAATGTGGAGCTGCATAAGGAGCCGGGGGAACTTTTCCTTACACAGCAACTTTTTTGGGATCAACGTCGCAATCGGCTTTACAGCGACTCATTCATACATATAGAGACTCCAACGAGGATGCTTGAGGGCTTGGGCTTTGAGAGCAATGACCGGTTGACGCAATATTCCATCCGCAAGCCTACTGGTATCTTCCCGGTCAGCGAGGAGATGCGGCAGAGGAGGGAATAAGAGTTAAGTGTCAAGAGTCAAGAACCAAGGGGTGACGCCCGGAATGGGAATTTATTGAGCATTTAAATTAGCATTGAGGATTAAGAGATAAGTTATGTCGTTTACGGTAGCTTTGGTGATAACTATATTGGCTGTGGTGTTTTCCGCTCTCTTTTCGGGAATGGAGATAGCCTATGTGCAGTCAAACAAGGTAAGGATGCAGATTGATGGGTCGCGCGGTGGTGTTGTCGATAGAATCATTCGCGGGTTCAGCCACAATGAGGATATGTTTATCTCCTCCTTGCTGGTAGGCAACAATGTTGTGCTCGTCATCTATGGTATCACTCTTTCCATCCTCATCAATCCAGTGTTGGAGCGATGGTTTGGCGATTCGGAGGCGATGGTGCTGATTGTCAACACCGTTTTCTCCACAATGGTAATACTGCTCTGTGGAGAGTTTATCCCTAAGGCTACATTCCGCATCAATCCTAATTTCATGATGCGGATGTTTGCGTTGCCGCTCTACATAATATATATAGTGTTATATCCGGTCTCGAAGTTTATTTCTTTCATCACAAAAGGGCTGATGGGACTGTTCGGGATAAAGGAAAACAAGGTGGATGCGAGATTGATCACTATGGATCAGCTTGATGACTATCTTGAAGAGCAGCTTCATAGCAAACAGCAACAACAGGAGGAAGTGGAAAATGAGGTTAAGATTTTCAGAAACGCAGTAGACTTCAAGGACACCACGATAGGGGAGTGTATGCGACCGCGCAACGAGATAATAGCAGTTGACATAGCTACTGCTACCAGAGATGATTTGTTGTCGCTTTTCTCAAGGACCGGTCTTTCTAAGATAGTCGTTTATCGCGAGGATATCGATGATGTGGTTGGCTATATTCACATATCGGAGCTTTTCAACCTTGACTCTGACTGGAGAGAACATCTGAAACCGGTGATATTTACGCCGGAAACGATGCTCGCCAATAAGATGATGCGAAGGATGATAGCGGAGAAGAGAAGTATGTGTGTGGTCATAGATGAGTTTGGAGGCACATCCGGACTTGCCACCTTGGAGGATCTTGTAGAGGAGATTTTTGGAGAGATAGAAGATGAGCATGACCGTCAGAAACAACTGTTCCGAAAGCAGCCGGATGGAAGTTATGAGATTTCAGGGCGGGCTGAGATAGCTACCCTCAATGAGGAATTGGGCCTTGACTTCAAAGAATCGGAGGACTATAATACCATGGCTGGCTATATTCTTCATTATACTGAGGCATTGCCTGCGGAAGGGGATACCTTTGAGATTGGAGATATGAAGTTTACAATCGCAAAGATGTCTACAACCCGAATAGAGGAGGTGAAGGTGGAACCGAAGCGGGATAAAGAATGAGGTTTCTTTTTCGGTTCAGAAACTAAGAGTAAAGAGCCACATGCCACGCGGCATGAAGATGACTGCGCGACATGCGCCAGTGGTCTTTGGATAGACTTTTTGATGATATTAAGTTGAGCGCGCTCCTAAAGAGCGCGCTTATTTCGTGTGTGTTGTGTTAGTCGTTAACATCTTTTAACTATCCGGGGGGGGGTAATTGTGAATTTTTGTTTAATTTTGCAGTTAAAACTTAATTGAACGCGCTGGCAGATATGGATACGGTTGTATCACTCCACGTAAATTATTATAACCCAAAGGAAAAACTATAATAACTAATATTAACCTAATAATTTAAACACTAACCACATCTAATTATGAACTACCGCAAGGAAAGTTCAGGAATCGCGGCGATATGCCGTAGGTTCCTGTTTGTGGCTCTGATGGCAATGGTGAGCCTGTCGGCCGCCGCACAGGGCAAATCGGTGTCTGGTAAGGTGCTTGATGAAAACGGCGATCCGATGATCGGCGTGACTGTAGTAGTCAAGGGCACAACCAATGGCACGGCAACAGACTACGAGGGCGTGTATACGCTGAAGAATGTCAATGACAATTCTGTTCTCGTGTTCAGCTATGTAGGCTGCGTTTCACAGGAAACGAAAGTAGCAGNACGTTCTGTAATCGACGTAGTGATGAGAGAAGACTCCGAGGTGCTTGAGGATCTTATCGTCGTTGGTTATGGCGTTCAGAAGAAGAGCGATGTCACCGGAGCTCTCACTCGTGTTGACTCAGAGACTCTTAACTCACGTCCTGTAGCTAACGCACTGGAAGCACTTCAGGGCAAAGCAGCAGGTGTGGATATCACCACAAACCAGCGTCCGGGTGAGGTAGGTTCTATCCGTANTCGCGGTAACCGCTCCCTCTCCGCCTCCANCAGNNCATTANATGTTGTANACGGGGTGCCCTNGCAGTCTGNTGGTATCGAGGCNATCAACCCACGCGATATCGAGGCCATCGACATCCTTAAAGATGCCTCCGCAACTGCTATCTATGGTTCTCGCGGTGCAAACGGCGTTGTGATTATCACTACTAAGGGTGGTAAGCCTGGCAACTTCAGCCTTAACTACTCAGGTTCAGTTACCACTTCTAAGATTATTGACCGCTCACCATCCATGACAGCTGCTGAGTTTATCAACTTCCGCCGTTGGGCAGGTTATAACCTTGATCCTAATACTTATGCCCACCCTAATAGCCCGACAAAGGAAAGCGATATGCTTCTCTTCGACTCTCCACTTGACGGACAGACTTCACGCGACAACGTGATGCGTGGTTGGGCTACCGGCACTTGGAATCCAAATGCTGTAGAAGACTATGATTGGACCGGCCTTTACACTCGCACAGGTGTAACTCAGGAGCACACTGTATCAGCTTCCGGCGGTACAGATAAGATGAATGCATACGCTTCTTTCGGCTACCTTGACAACCAAGGTACTCAGAAAGGCCAGTGGTATAAGCGCTACACTGGCAAGGTGACAGCAAGCATCACTCCGGTGAAGTGGATGCAGATCGATGCAAGCATCAATGCTACTTGGGGCGAACAGGACTATGGTCTTTCAGGATCATATGCTCGTTCAGGCTCGGCGCCAACTTCTATCTACAGCCTCGCCAAGTCTTTCTACCGTTATGCTCCTATGTATGATAGTAATGGTGAAATCATTCTCTACCCTGGCGGTGAGAATGCACAGTATACCATCGTAGGAGAGCTTGAGCATCAGAAATATCGTCGCCAGACTTTCCGTGCACTCGGTAATTTCGCAGCTATGGTGAAGTTTGGTGAAATATGGAGCCCCCTCAAAGGCTTGACCTATAAGGTTGCATTCGGACCTGACTATCGTCACTACCGTGCGGGCGCATGGATTGATGGCATGTCTTCATACACTATCCAGTCTGACGGCCAACCTGGTAAGAACATGGCGAAGCTTGACAACCAGAGATATTTCTCTTGGACTCTCGATAATCTTATCAACTATAACAACACCTTTGCTGATAAGCACAACGTAGGTCTTACTTTGCTGCAGACATCCTCTAAATACAATTATGAAAACTCATCGATGACAAACCATAACATTCCGAAGGATTCATATCTTTGGAACAACATGGGGTCAGCTTCTATCACTGACACTAACAACGGTGCAGGCATGGGATCCGGTTTGACTGAGACTTCAATGGAATCATACATGATCCGTGTCAACTATGGCTACGATGATCGTTACCTTTTGACAGCATCCGGACGTTGGGANGGTGCTTCACAGCTCGCNCCGGGNCATAAGTGGGACTTCTTCCCNTCAATGGCTCTTGCATGGCGTATCGANCANGAAGACTTNATGANCCAGCTNTATTGGNTCAACAACCTTAANNTTCGTCTNGGTGTNGGTGTGACNGGNAACGCTGCAGTAAGTGCTTATGCTACTAAGGGTACTATCTCCCAGATGTTCCTGCCCTTCGGCACAGGGTCTACTCCTGCTTACTCTACTTCGGAGGACTATTACAATATCCACAATCCCTTGGCAAATACAGACCTTGGCTGGGAAAAGACAACTCAGTGGAACCTTGGTCTTGACTTTGGCTTCCTCAACAACCGTATCGGAGGCTCTCTCGAGTTCTACTGGTCAAAGACCAACGACCTTCTCATGCAGATGAATATTCCGAGTATTACCGGCTACAGCACAACATGGGCAAATGTAGGCAAGACATCCAATCATGGTATTGAGCTTACTATCAATGCGTTCCCAGTAATAGCCGGCGACTTCCAGTGGGAAACCAACTTCAATATGGCATACCAGAAGAACCGCATCGATGAGCTTGCCAACGGCAAGGAAGATGATATCATCAATAAGTGGTTTATCGGTCATGAAATCGGTGTAATCTACGGCTATGACAATCTTGGTCTCTGGCAGGACACTCCGGAAGACCGTGCTGAAATGGAGAAGTGGAATGCCAACGGCTATAACTTTACACCTGGTAATGTACGTCCGAAAGACCAGACTGGCGACTATAAGATGGATGATGAAGACCGCGTGATCATCGGTAACTCCAATCCTCAGTGGACACTCGGCTGGAGCAACAACTTTACTTGGAAGGGTATAGACCTTGGTTTCCAGATCATAGGTCGTCTTGGTTATTGCGTAGATGCATATGCACAGCCTATGACAGCTCACGCCAACCAAAACGTGGTAGACTACTGGACTCCGGACAATACAGGTGCTTATTATCAGAAACCTATCCTTGGCCAGGCATCGGCAGGTGCAACCGACCCGTTTGCAGGTATCCTCGGTCTCCGTAAGGGTGGCTACATCATGATGCGCGACATTTCTCTTGGCTATAACTTCCCGAAGGAGCTTATCTCTCACATAACTTTGAAGTCTGCAAGAGTTTACGCACAGTGCGTAAACCCATTCAGCTTCTATCAGGCAATCAAGGGCTTCGATCTTGACACTAACGAGACATTCTACAACCGTAGCTTCGTGTTCGGTCTTGAACTCGGCTTCTAAGTGAACAACCTAATACAAAAACAAAGACAATAATGAAACTATATAAATATCTTGTAGGCGTAGCAATGGCGAGTGCGGTGATTTCAATGCCGTCGTGTGCTGAAAGCTTCCTTGACGAAGAGCAGACTACCGCCTACGATACGGACTACTTTTACACTCCGGAGGGTCTTGAGCAACTCGTGATCTCCCTCTATGGCAACATCCGCTGGCATTTCGGCTACGAGTGGGCCTATGGTATCACCATGTATGGTACTGATGAGTTTACAATGGGTAACGACAACACTTNTNAGCNCTGGAACGCATACAATAATAACCTCANCCCACTTAACTACACGNAAGAAGTAGGTGCACCCAACGGTAACTGTCCTCCAGTGGACGGCCTTTGGAATGAGATGTACTATGGTATCGCCTCCTGCAATATCATNATAGNCAGAGCCAACGATGTGTTTAAGNATGAGNCTACACGTCGCTGGGCCCTCGGCACAGCATATTTCCTTCGTGGCTACAATTATTATCGTCTGACAGCGCAATACGGCCACTGCGTGCTTCAAACAAGCGTTCCTGAAGGTGTAATCCGTAATTTCGAAAACGCTACTCCGGAACAGTGCTGGGAGCAGGTGATCAGCGACCTCCGTACAGCCTATGATACTTTCCAGGGTGAAGACGACCGTTTTGGAAAGGGTATTACTTGGTGTAAGTCTACTGCTGCACACTGGCTTGCCAAAGCTCTTCTTTTCCGTGTGTCAGAACGCAATGATTCTTGGAACGAGAAGTATAAGAGCGCAGACATTGAAGAGGCTATCAAAGCTTGCGATTATGCAATCGCTCAGCACCCGCTCGTAGACAACTATAGCGACCTCTATGCAAACTACACAGGCGTTGACTGTCCGATAGAATCAACTTCCGAGATTATCATGGCTTCTCCTTCAAATGCTCAAAGCAATACGAAGGGTCGCTTTGGCAACCGTACGCTATATTTTTTCCACAGCCAGTTCTCAAGCTATGGTGGCGGTTGGGTAGCTCGTGGTTATGTCACTGGTGGTAAGGACTTCCAGCGTTGCGTGCCTACTGAATATACATATGGAGTCTACGACCACGTTGCTGATGCACGTCTTTGGAAGACCTTCCGCACAGTAATGGGTGCGAATACCGACAAGAATGTTGCAGATCAGCCTCAGCAGATAGCACTCGGAGATCCTGCCATTGTATTTATCCTTAATAAGAAGGATAATCATACCTATGACAAGTATACATTCGGTGCTCAGCAGCAGAACCCAACATTCCGCGACGAAGCAGGGCGTCTTCCAGCATGGGGTAAGGGAGAGAATACTCCTGAATCTGGTCACTTTACCGACCAGAAGAATCAGTGGGTTCCTGTAGCAGGTATTCTTTATCAGAATGGTGAGTGGGTTCGCGACAACTTTAAGAGCCAGCCACGATGCAACATGTATGCTCACATCAACAAGACAACAGCAGGAGATGGTGCTAAAGATCAGGCTGACGACAGCTACCGCGACGTGACAATGTCTCGTTCTGGTGAGACTTATTTGATGCGTGCAGAGCTCAAGGTTCGTAAGGGTGACTATGCAGGTGCAATGCAAGATATCAACGTGATCCGCAAGCGTGCAAGCTGGAAAGAAGGCGAAAACCGTTCTTACTACATTGACGGTTCTGAGGCTGCCCGTACTCAGCCGGGTGCTAATGTTGAGAAGCTCGACCAGACTCTTCTTACCATCAACACTTATTACCTCTCTAACCCTGAACTCGACTGGACAACTGCTGCATCGGACCTTCAGCTTAAGTCATTCCCTGACAATCTTCCTGAAGAAGATGAGGCTGTGCTCGCTAAGCTTGGCGTCAGCGGTCAGTATGAGAGAGCTCTTCACTTCATCCTCAACGAGCGCACCCGTGAGCTTATCGGAGAATGGCAGCGTTGGGAGACCCTCAGCCGTACTAATACGCTCGTTCTTCGCGGCAAGGCATTTAATCCAGATGCAACTGGCTTGACCACAGGTAAGCATGAACTTCGTCCGATACCTCAGACATTCATCGACCAGCTGAGAAACAACGACGGTAGCAAACTATCACCTGCTCAGCAGGCTGCTTGGCAGAATCCGGGATATTAAATTGTGGATTAGTTATAATTATGAAGGGGAGCGCGGTTCGGAAGAGTCGCGCTCTCTTATTTTTTTTGAGATTTTAACAGGCGGTAACAATTATTTTCGAAAAAAGTTTTAAAAAATATAAGATTTTTTTTGTTAGTTTGAAAAAAAAATCCTAACTTTGCTCTCACAAACGACAAAACTATATCTATCTTCTACAGTGCCCATATAAAGGCTATTACCTAAACTAACTAATATGAACGCATCTACTTCTTTCCAAAACTCAATCCTGGGGATGCAGAGCAACCTTCTCTCATTCGCTCTGAAGCTTACCCTTAATAAGGAGGAAGCTGAGGATCTTGTGCAGGATACTACACTGAAAGCGCTCAACAACGAAGACAAGTTTGTAGCTAATGCGAACTTCAAAGGTTGGATGTTGACCATAATGCGAAACATTTTCATCAACAATTATCGAAAGAACACTCGAGAAAACACAGTGATTGATTCTTCGGATGATCTGTATCATTTGAATTTATCACAGGATTCCGGCATCGGGACTCCTGAGACGAGCTATGCAATGCAAGAAATTGCAGCGATACTGGCTGGATTTGCGCCAGACTTCCGAAAACCCTTTTCTATGCACGTGGCCGGATATAAATATGAGGAAATTTCTGATAAATTGAACATGCCATTGGGTACGGTTAAGTCAAGAATCTTCTTTACGAGGAAGCGTTTGCGAGAAATTTTGAAAGATTACCGATAAAAAAAGCGGCGCCGACTTTTCGTCGGCGCCGCTTTTTTCCGCATACTGCACGCAAGAACAACAAACGTCCGTGGAAAAGGTTCATGTCGTTAACAAAACGAAAGGAAATTTAACATCTGTTGATTAATTTGACTGACAGCGAGTTGCGTGCAAGATATGCCGTAAAACATATTTTTTTTTGAAAAAGACTTGCGGAGGGAGAAAAAATGTTGTAATTTTGCATCCGCAATCGG
>WFLX010183313.1_pt1 | contig 13593 bp, 14 predicted proteins | sample 4967041 | NCBI WGS metagenome assembly WFLX01 (sample SAMN12857096, study PRJNA449069) | gut metagenome | isolation source: stool from male and female vole | host: Microtus ochrogaster | place: USA:Florida | collected 2017
GCTACAAATGCTGTATTCATCCTCTTCACAAGGATTTCACGCACAAAATCCTCGGGAGACGTTGCTGCTGTTTCTTTGTTCAGCGGAAATTCAATCAAAATNTCCACTCCCAGCCTTTCAAAGCAGCTCCGCTTTTCCTCTCTTGTGGTCAGTTCTCCGCCNGATGCCTGTCCNAAATAAACGGCTGCCGAAGGATGAAATGTNAAANCGACTGNTTTCATTCCCTGCTTTTTCCTTTCCAGAATGCAGGACAGAAGCATTTCATGACCTCTGTGAACACCGTCAAATTTACCGATTGCCACTGCTGATCCGGCTTCTATATGAAATTCTGTAGTATCATGTATAATCTGCATGGTTACCCTCTTGATAATTTCCTCTTGATCCCTTTACTCCGTAAAAAAGAGTTTCACGGGAATCAACAGTCTGCGCTCCGCTTCATAGCGGTATATCCCGAAAAAAATATGTTGATGGCTATAAACGCGAAACTGCTCTCCATCCTCCGGTTTCCGGTCTTTATCCATTTCCTCAAGCCGGATATCCGTCCTTTTTAATGGATTTCCGTTACTGAGAGCCTTAAAGCCCTCTACTTTCACAATAATCTCCGACATATTTTCAAAAAGCCTGTCCACAGGGCACACAGCCTCCGACAGTCTTTCCTCATCTGCCAGCTTCTGTAATTCAGAAATTTTATAGGCATCTTTAATGTTAAATTCTCCCACGCCGGTTCTCTTCAGAGATACCATAACCGCCCCGCATCCCAGCTTCTGACCGATATCGTGACACAAGGTTCTGATATATGTTCCTTTCGAGCACACCACCCGGATTGTGTACTCTGGGTGATTCTCTTCCATGATCTCCAACCGGTAAATATTGATCGGCCGGGCTGGGCGTTCTACTTCCTTCCCCTGTCTGGCCAATTCATAAAGCTTTTTGCCATTTATTTTTAATGCCGAATACATTGGCGGCACCTGCATGGATTCCCCTTCAAAAGAAGTAATTACCTGCTTGACCTCTCCGACAGTTGCTATCACTGTATTTTCCTCAAGAATTTGTCCTGATATATCCTGTGTATCCGTCACACATCCCAGCCGAAACCGGGCAATATACTCTTTTTTCCGGTCTGTGAGCAAATCACATACTTTGGTTCCGCTTCCCAGACATACAGGAAGAACCCCCACCGCATCCGGGTCAAGGGTTCCTGTGTGTCCAATCTTTTTTTGTTTACATATACCTCGCAGCTTTGCCACCACATCATGAGACGTATAGCCGGCTTCTTTGTATACATTGATGATTCCGTGGTACATTTCTGCCTCCTATGTACAGCCTGTTATCGTATCTCTTTCTTATTTTTCAGTTGGTCGGCAATCTGTGCCGACAGATTATTCACAATGTCATGAAAGGTTCCCTGCATGATCACTCCTGCCGCGCGCTCATGGCCGCCGCCGCCGAAAAAGGAGGCTACCTTCTCCACATTTACTCTTCCATTAGAGCGCAGACTCACTTTGTATTCCAGTGTATCCAACTGATACATAAAGATTGCGCATTCTACTCCCTTTGTATTTCTAAGCTGATTTACAATACCTTCCAGATCATGGGGCTCGGCCTGATAAAAACTCATGGTCTTCTTATCGACCATACTGACCACACATTTGCCGTCCATGAATAAAATACTTTCCAGCAATGCTCTCCCCAAAATCTGATTCTGTACATAAGTTTTTTCGTAGAAGGTCTCATCAATCAGCCTGGGAAAATCAAATCCGTAAGAAATCAGCTCTGCCGCCGCCCGCAACGTTGACGGCGCTGTATTGGAGTATTGAAATACTCCCGTATCATGAACCATACCTATGTAAATCGCCTTAGCAATCTCTTCATCCAACTGGTCTTTGTCCCAAATCAGATCATAGATCAGTTCACATGTTGAACTTGCTTTCGGCATGATATAATTTACATCGCCGCATCCATTATTACTGATATGATGATCAATATTAATCCGCTTTTTGGCATGTTCAAAGTAATCTTCCGCTTTTCCAAGCCGATCCTTGGTAGTATCCAGCGCAATAAAAACATCAAACTGTTCTACCTTCGTCTCAAAATCCGTATGGATCTGATCGATCTTACTGATACACTGAAAGATATCTGCCGGTTTTTCCAAAAAAACTTCTATATCTGCTTCGGGACATGTCTTTGACAAATACAGATAAAGTCCCATAGCAGATCCGATGCAGTCTCCATCGGGTCTTATATGTCCGCCGATCCCGATGGTGGATGCACCGCCTACTTCCTTTAATAAATCCATTTTAATTCTCCGTTTCTTTCCGGTTAACCTCGTCAATCAGTTTTGACATTTTGACGCCATAAGCTATGGACTGATCCACAATAAACCGGAGCTCCGGTGTGTTGCGCAGATTGATTCGTCCCGCAAGCTCTCTGCGAATATATCCTTCTGCGCTTTTTAAACCTTCCACCGTCTTCTTCTGGGTCTCATCATCTCCGTAAACACTGATCCACACCTTACAGGTCTTTAAATCAGGTGCTACCTCTACCGAAATTACGGAAGTTAAAGGTCCTATTCTTGGATCCTTGACTGTTCGTATAATCTCTGCAAGAGTCCTTTGCACCTCCCCGTTAATACGGGTGTTTTTCATACTGTTCTTTCTCACCTGGGAACCTCCACCATGATATACGCTTCAACGATATCAAGCTCCTGCATCTGATCAAAGCCGTCAAATACAAATCCACACTCAAATCCGGCTCTGACTTCCTTCACATCATCTTTAAAACGCTTCAGGGAAGCAAGCACTCCTTCGTAGATCTGCTCGCCTTCTCTGGAAATACGCACTTTACAATCACGCTGGAATGTACCATCCAGCACATAAGAGCCTGCTATATTTCCTACCGCTGATGCCTTAAATATCTGTCTCACTTCTGCGTGTCCGATTACCTTTTCTTCATAAATCGGATCCAACATTCCCTTCATGGCTGCTTCAATATCCTCAATTGCCTGGTAAATAACCTTGTAAAGACGAATATCCACGCCTTCCCGCTCTGCAATTGTCTTTGCCATCGCATCCGGACGTACATTAAATCCAATAATGATTGCTGCCGAAGCAGATGCTAAAGATACATCGGATTCATTGATAGCGCCAACGCCTCCATGGATACACTTGACTACGACCTCTTCGTTGGAAAGCTTCATAAGGCTTTGCTTAACCGCCTCAACACTACCCTGCACATCTGCCTTTACGATAATATTAAGTTCCTTTAAGCTGCCCGCCTGAATCTGGGTAAACAGATCATCAAGAGACATTTTTGCCTTTGTATCCTCAAGCATTCTCTCTTTATTTTGTGCCAGATACGTTTCAGCATAGGACTTGGCAATTTTGTCACTCTCATGAGAAATAAATACTTCGCCTGCACTGGGAACATCGGAAAGTCCCAATATCTCTACCGGTGTGGATGGACGGGCTTCTTTCACTCTTCTTCCCTTATCATCAATCATCGCACGAACCTTACCATGGCTTGCGCCTGCGGAAATAAAGTCTCCAACATATAAGGTTCCCTTTTGTACCAGCACGGTCGCTACCGGTCCCCGTCCTTTATCCAGTTCCGCCTCAATGACAAGTCCTCTTGCACGTCTGTCCGGGTTTGCCTTCAATTCCAGAATTTCCGCTGTAAGCAAAATGGTCTCGAGCAGGTTTTCAATTCCCTCTCCTGATTTGGCAGATACCGGAACAAATTCCGTACTTCCGCCCCAGTCCACGGGAATCAGTTCATGTTCTGTCATCTCCTGTTTAACACGGTCAATATTGGCACCCGGTTTATCAATCTTGTTGACCGCAACAATAATCTCAATTCCTGCAGCTTTCGCATGATTGATTGCCTCCACGGTCTGCGGCATAACACCGTCATCAGCCGCTACCACCAAGATGGCAATATCCGTAGCATTCGCACCACGCATACGCATGGCAGTAAAAGCCTCATGTCCCGGTGTATCCAAAAAGGTAATGGACTGACCATTAACATTTACAGTATACGCACCTATGTGCTGTGTAATACCTCCTGCCTCTTTGTCCGTCACATTCGTCTTCCGGATAGCATCAAGCAGCGAAGTTTTTCCATGATCTACATGGCCCATGACACAGATAACCGGAGGTCTTTCCGTCATCTTTTCTGCGTCCTCTTCATCCTCTTTGAGCAGTTCTTCGATCACATCCACCTTTACTTCCTTTTCGCAGATAATCTCATATTCAATAGCAATATTTTCTGCTTCCTCAAAAGAAATTTCCGAGTTCACTGTCAGGATCTGCCCTTGTAAAAACAGTTTCTTGATAATGGCTGAGGGCTGCATTTTCATTTTATCAGCAAGATCTTTTAAAGTGATCGTTTCGGGAATAGTAATAACCTTAATCTGCTCCTTTACTTCCTCTTCTACCTTCTTCTCCGGCTTAATAAATCTTCCTGCCTTGTTTTTATTCTTTAATGCTGCCTCATCTTCTTCATAGATAAAGTCCTTCTTCGAGCGCTTATCTCTCTCCTGATTGCCTCTGCGCTTCTCTTCATCTCTGCGCTTTTCATCCTTAATTGGGGCTTCTGAAACGAAACTCTTACCCGGCTTTTCGCTCCGCTTAAATTTATTGTCCTGCCCTCTGTCGCTTCTCTCGCCGCGCCCGTTATTGTTACCAGGCCGGGTATTATTCCGATCCCCGCCGCTAGCGCGGAAATCGCTCCGGCTGCCCTGACTGCCCTGACGATTAGCTCCTTCAGATCGGTTACCGTTACTTTTCCCATTCCTTTCGCTCGAACCTGCGCCAGCATTTGTGCGAGGTCTTTCATTTCTCTGATACCTTTCATCTCTTCCTGCTGCGCTCCTTACATTTACTTCCTTTACCGGCTGGGTCTCCTTTACCGTCTGCTCTGCCGCGGCTGCTGCTGCCTGCTTTGCTTCCTGAGCTTTTGCCTCCTGCTCTTTCGCACTTTTGGCTGCTGCAATTCTTTCGTTTTCCATTCTGCGTGCATTCTGCTTAAAATCCACCTGCATGGTCTCCGGAACTGAGGGTGCAGTCAGCGGACGAATGAGCTTATGCGGAGCTTCCTGACGGTCTCTCCCCTGCCCCGGCCGATTTCCGCCTGGTCTTCCATTTTGTCCCGGTCTTTTATCTCCTTTGGAATGCCCGTTGGATATATTACTATTATGTGGATTACTTACAAATATTATTTTCTTTTTCTTCTTCGGCACTTCACCGTCGCCTGTCCGTTGTCCAGCCTGATTTCTGACTACCGCAGCGCCGCCTGCCGTTTCCTCTTTCTTTTTTTCCTGCATGGGTTTTTCTTCTTTTTCCGTCTTCTTTTCTGTCTGCACCGGTTTTTCTCCTGTTTTATCTTCGCCCGCGCCCGTAGAAGCTTCCTTTTTTACTGGTCCTTTAAATGCTTCTCTGACCATATCCGCAACATGATCCTCTATCGAGCTCTGAGCTGCCTTTACTTCAATTCCTTTATCCTGTAGAAAAGCAATAATATCTTTGCTCTGCTTTTCCAATTCCTTTGCTATTTCATGCACTTTAATTTTGGCCATTCTATTACCTCCGTCATATCCTATGATTCTTCCAAACGTTTAATGATACCGTCCGCCAGTCCTTTGTCCGTAACCGCCACAGATGCACGCATTTCCTTACCGACTGCGTTTCCAAGCGCATCCCTGGTGCCGTAAAAATAAATTGGGGTCTGATAAAAGGCACACATATTAGTGAACATTTTTTTGGTATTGTCAGATGCCTCGCTGCTCACGATCACCAGCGCCGCCTTTCCTTCCTTCACCGCCTTTTCGGTGGAAAACTCTCCGCTGACCAGATTTCTGCCTCTGGCTGCCAGCCCCAGGAGAGACAAAACCTTATCCTTCATTTTCTTTATCAAACTCCCTTTCCAGACTATCATAAACTTCAGTTGGAATACTCATTTTGAAAGACCGTTCCAAACCTTTATTCTTCTCCGCTTTTACAAGGCACTCTCTCTGCTTACAAAGATATGCGCCTCTTCCATTCTTCTTTCCGGTCATATCCAGTACAATTTCATCCTCCGGCGTTTTCAGAATGCGCATCATTTCTTTCTTGCTTCTCATCTCACCGCATCCGATACACTGCCTTACAGGAATTTTCTTTGCCATAGGACCTCCTCTTATTCTTCTGAATCCTCTTCCGGCACTTCATATTCCTCATCGGAGAATTCTTCCTCATAATCCTGATTCTCTTCTCCGTCTATGCCGTCCTCGTCATACTCTTCGTCATATTCTTCGTACTCTTCATCATACTCATCGTAATCATCCATATAGTCTTCATAACGGAAGCCCGGAGCATCCTTTGCCTGCGTCTCACTCTTAATATCAATCTTATAACCGGTAAGTCTTGCCGCAAGTCTCGCATTCTGCCCTTCCTTGCCGATTGCAAGGGATAACTGATAATCCGGAACCACAACCTTGGCCGTCTTTTCGTCCGGATCTGCAAATACCGCTACGATCTTAGCCGGTGAAAGCGCGTTTTGAATCAGATTACCAGGGTTTTCATCCCAATTAATAATATCGATTTTTTCTCCCCGCAGTTCTTCCACAATAGAGTTGACTCTGGCACCATTTAATCCCACACAGGCACCCACTGCATCCACATTGGGATTGTTAGATCTTACTGCCATCTTGGTTCTGCTTCCCGCCTCTCTGGCAATGCTCATGATTTCCACGGTTCCATCCTTGATTTCCGTTACTTCTGCCTCAAATAGACGCTTTACCAGTTCCGGATGGGTACGGCTTACCAGAATTCTGGGACCTCTCGGTGTATTTTTCACTTCGAGAATATATACCTTAATTCTTTCTGTTGGTCCGAAGTTTTCTCCCTTAACCTGTTCACTTTCGTTTAAGATACCGTCTGCCTTTCCCAGATTGATACTGATGTTTCTCCCAATATAACGCTGTACGATACCGGTAACAATGTCCTTTTCCTTTTCAAAATACTGATTATAAATAACGCTTCTTTCTTCCTCACGAATTTTTTGCAAAATCACGTTTTTGGCATTCTGTGTTGCGATACGACCGAATTCCTTAGACTTGATCTCTACGTGAAGTATATCTCCAATTGCGGCATCAGATTTGATTTCCTGTGCCTGTTCTAAGGAAAGCTGCAATACAGGATCCTCCACCTCTTCAACTACTTCCTTCTCCGCGTAACAGAGGAAATCACAGGTGTCTCTGTCAATTTCAACCTTCACATTATCTGACTTGCCAAAGTGATTTTTACATGCAGTAAGCAGTGAATTTTCAATTGCCTCAAACAGCGTTTCCTTGCTGATCTCTTTCTCCTTTTCCAGAATATCCAATGCTTCCATTAATTCTTTGTTCATTTTCCCTTTATCCCTTTCCGTCCGTTTCTTCTGTCCGGACTAAAAATCAAGTGCCAGTTTCATTGCAGCAATATCTTTTCTGTTAAAAACCGTCTCCCTCACACCGCTATCCGAAACAATCTCAAGGGTCACCGTGTCTTTGTCAAAAGATTTTAATTTCCCTGTAAATTCTTTGCTTCCCTCTATCGGTTTATATGTGCGGATATCCACATCTTTAAGAAGGCTTTTTTCCAGATGTTTATCCTTTTTGAGCGCCCGGCCAAGTCCCGGAGAACTGACTTCAAGAATATATGCCTCCTCAATAAAATCCTCCCGATCCAGCTCGTCAGACAATGCCCGGCTCACCGCCTCACAGTCATTGATGTTTACGCCGCCTTCTTTGTCAATATAGCATCGAAGGTAATAATCACTTCCTTCCTTCACATATTCCACATCGTAAATTTCTACCTGATTTGCCTGCACAATCGGAAGAAGGAGCTTTTCCGTTCTCTCTTCATATGTTTCACGTTTTGACATCTTCCCACCTCTTTTCCGGTCTCTATTACATAAAAGAGTGGACCGCCAAGTCCACTCTAGTAAGCATTTCTATCTAATTCTTCTGTATTGTAGCACTCTGTTATCCAAATTGCAAGCCTTTCTTTTCCTGCTGATACAACCGGTAAAGAAGATATGCCGCAACAAGAATCAACCCGCTTCCGCCGATCAATCCTACAGGCATCGGTCCTATAAACACATTAAACGGATCTTCCAATGAAGTAAACATAAGCCCTACTGATGCAAATCCGTTCACCATTCCATGCCCCATAACCGCTGGAATACAGCTCCCTGTTTTGATAGTCACATAGGATAAAATAATCCCCATCACTGTGCAGAAAACACACATGGCAAGGATTCCCACAACTGGATATCCCCTATACCCTACACCGTAATTATGTCCCATAATAATCAGCGGCATATGCCATACTCCCCAAATCACACCGCTTATCAATAATGCGGGCACTATCTTAAACTGCTTCATCATCTTAGGCAAAAGGTATCCTCTCCATCCCCACTCTTCTCCAAAACAATTCAGCAGATTGGCAAACGGGGATAAGAAGATTCCCATAACCACCTGTAATAGTACCGCCTGCCTGACTGTCTCATCTGTGATCGTCTGCCCGGTTCCCTGCAGCTGCCCTGAAAGCACCAATTTTGCATATCCCATTTGAGGATCAAATTTGCTTGGAAAAATAAGAAAATATACAGCCGCCCCAAATATAATGAGACCGGCAATTCCAAACCAGGCCAATGCGAAATATCTCAAGTTACCCTTCAGCTTCAGATTGAGCATCATACCTTTTCCAACAAAAGGCTCTTTGGTAATCATTCTTGTCATAATCACCCCAAAAGAGGGAAAAAGCATAACTCCTGCCTTAAGCAACTGCGCAAACAGTGCTGACTGTTCATCCGCATTTCCTGCCAGCGGCATAATCATAAAAATTTCCACTGCGTAAGTAAGCGCAAAGGTAATGAACAAAAATATCCATATCCTTTTTATATCCATTCTCTGCTCTTCCTGCTTTTGCCTCGCTTCTTTAAACCTGCTGCCCATACTGGTCATATTTTTCATGCTAATGACTTCCTTTCCCATCAAATTCATGCTTTTGTTTATCATGAACACTGATTTCTTTTCCAATCTGTACCTCAATCAGTTTGATTTCCGTATCCGCAATGATAGTGTGCCGGCACCCTGTTGGAAGTTCTATCACATCTCCCGCTTTTACCGGCTGTTCTACACCGTTTACTATTGTCCTTCCCTTACCGGAAATAACGGTCCACACCTCATCCCGCCTCTCATGACTGTGATAGTTCATACTACAACCCACATTTAAAGTGACCTTAATGGTCATGCTCTCATCACCGATGTCGATCACCCGAAAGCTTCCCCATGACTTTTCCGCAAACATAATCTGTTGATCGATGCTGTCCACATAAGGCTTAATATAACTGGACTGCTCCTTATCCGAGACCAGGATTCCTTCCGGGCTTGCGGAAATCACTGCATTTTTTAATCCCATACACAAAATCGGTACATCCAACTCATTGACCACATGCACATTCTCACAGGCATCTCCAAACAAGACTTTACCTACTCCCGCTTCACCCATTGCCTCCGTAAGTGTATTCCAGGTTCCCAGATCCTTCCACTTACCCGCAAAACGCATTACCTGAATATTCTTTTCCTTTTCCACAACGGCATAATCAAAGCTGATCTTATTTAACGTATCATACCTGCTATATAAATCCCAATAATCTTCAAATGAAATAAGTTCATGCGCCTTTTTCAGCATATAGCCAAGGCGAAACGCAAACACTCCTCCATTCCACAAAGCACCCTGCCGGATATATTCTCTGGCCGTCTCAAGATCCGGCTTTTCCTTAAAGGTACTTACCCTGCTTACCGCTTCCTCATCCTCCGGTATCACATATCCGTACTTTTCACTGGGGTAAGTCGGTTCGATTCCCATCAAAAGAAGATTTGCGCTTTTTTCCTCTGCAAGCCGTCCCAGTTCTCCAAGAGCCGTAAAATAATCCCGGTCTACATAAGGATCCACGGGGCAAATCACCACAGGTTCATCTTCTGAAACCTTCTTCACATCATGAAGCCAGGCCGCCACAAGCGCAATGGCCGGAAATGTATCCCTTCTGCATGGCTCCACACAGACTCCTACCGTGCTGCCAAGCTGATTATGGATCGCTGAAACCTGTGTTTTCGAGGTTGCAATGGTAACCGCCGCCTCCTTATCCACGCTGCGTATCTGNCGATANACCCGCTGNACCATGGATTCATATTCTCCATCCTCTGCCTTAAAAATCTTAATAAACTGCTTCGAACGGATATCATTAGACAATGGCCACAGTCTTTTCCCTGATCCGCCTGATAGTAATACAATATTCATTTCCGCCTGCTTTCTCCTTACATCTTCCGNTAGTTTATCTATAATGACATATTATAATCTAATCCTCAAATATATTCAATCCGGAGGAACTGCCATGAATTTTTCTTCTTACNCACANCCATAAAATTCCTGCAAGAACNCCNAATAAAAATCCTCCAAAATCAATCCATACATCTCTCACTAAAGCTGCCCTNCCATCTGAAAAAAGCTGCAGTGTCTCATCGATAAGCGCTGTCAAAACCCCAAACAAGGCTGCATGACATACATATCGGCATACCTTGAGTTCATATGCCCATATTACGGAAACTACTAATACCCCCTCCAGTGCATATTCCAAAAAGTGAGCCAGCTTGCGTATGAACTGCTCCATCAAAAGCATATGGATCCTGCCAAAAAACCAACTGTTCATTGTCTGGGTCAGTTGAAAGCTCCGGTCACCGGATACATCCGCTCCCTCTAAGGAGTTATGAAAAATAAAAACAATGCACAAGCAAAGCAGTACTGTCGTCACAATCTTTCTTCTGCCCTGCACAGATTGCTTTTCCTTTTCCCGTTCTTTTAAAACCTTCATCATTTTTGTCTTTACATCTCCACACAAATATATCCGCTTTCTTACAAGTCATATATAATATACCCTATTTTTTCCTTTTTGCATAGATAAGGGTCCTTAATGCTGTACCGGCCAGCATTAAGAACCCTCCTGTTTTGGCGGGTATCGTCTTATCCCTCAACGATCAGATATCTTCCGTCTCCAATGTCAAATACTTCATCTGCCTCCAGAATCTCATCTCCTTTGGCTCCGTCCACATCGATTCCTTCTTCTTCAAAGAAATCCCATACCTCACGGACAGAATGAACTACCACTGCCAGACATTCTTCCAGAAATGCTTCTGCTTCCTCAAGACTGGAAACAACATCTTCTTCCGGAAACAACTGGCTTTGATTGTCCAGAAAGCACTGCAATACAGCATCGTCAAATTCATGCATGAAAAAGCACCTCCTTTCGTATGATCTGATAAACACCCTTTTGTCTAAAGCCGGGACAAATACCGCCTGCTGCCTGTTTCACTTCATCTACCGCCGTATCCACCGCATAGCTGTGTCCGGCGGCCCGCATCATTCCAATATCATTATTGTTATCACCAAACGCCATTGTTTCCTGTCTGTCAATTTTCAGATAATCCTCCAGAATTTTCAGACCATTCCCTTTATCCACGCTGCTATCCATAAAGTCCACCCATTCTTCACCGGCCATACAGGCTTTGACCTTATCCTGCCACCTGGGAATAAACAACTTCTCTCCCAGCTCTCTGATGCTCCCCTTTCGGTAAACAGCAATCTTTATGATCGTTTCATCTGCTTTTAGCACATCCTCAACCCGGCGGAATGCATTATGATAACCATAGGTGATCAAATTTAGAAAATCCTCATTTTGGCTTTCCACAAGACTTCCATTAGGCGTTGAAATAATTGCCTCACACTCTCCGTAATAAGGGCGAAGCATAAACATAATCTCTTCGATATGCTCCCTTTTCATAGGTGTGACTGATATATTTTGATTTTGATAGCGAATATGTGCGCCGTTTTCCGCAATATAAGCAATATCATCCGCCACATCCCGAAANACATTTCTAAGGCTTTCATATTGCCTGCCGCTGGCGGCNCAAAACAAAATTCCTTTTTTCTTTAACTCCCGNATGGTATCGACCATTTCCGGATACANATCCGGTGTAGAATCCTTAATCAGTGTTCCATCTACATCCGATGCTATCAACTTAATCATCACTATTTGTCCCTTCAANGTCCATTTTCTTCAGTTCCTGCCAGAGTCTTCCCACCGGCAATCCGACTACGTTACTATAATCACCTGCAAGCTTCTGAATCCATGCGGCGCATCTACCCTGTATTCCGTAAGCTCCTGCCTTATCCATAGGCTCTCCGGTAGCTATATAATCTCTGATTTCCGTTTGGCTGACGGGATACATAGTCACGGAGGTTTTTTCTGCAAACGTACATATTCTGCGCACAGATTTTCCGTTTTCATCCACTTCCCTGGTAATAAGTGTCACTCCGGTGTAGACTTGATGGGTATTTCCCTGTAACAGCATCAGCATTTCTTCCGCCTTCTGCTCATCTTCCGGCTTTCCCAATATTCTTCCGTCAATGGACACCAAAGTATCTGCTCCGATCACAAGGATCTTTTCCTTTTCTTCTTCCGAAAAACTTTCAAACACTGCAAGAGCCTTTTGGCGTGAAAGCTCTCTGACCATTTGCGATGGTCTGCTGCTGCTTGCTTTCTCTTCAATATTCCCCGGCAAAACCTGAAACTTCACTCCCGTCAAAGAAAGCAATTCTCTTCTTCTGGGAGACGCACTTGCCAGAACAATTCTCTTTTTACTCATGATGTGTCTCGGGAATAAACACTCTGCGGCTGGTCAACTCATCATTTTCTTTTGCCGTCTGTATTGCAAGACGACCGAATTCCAGCTGTGCATTGAAGGTTCCCTTTCCTCTCCTGTCCACTTTTTCATAGGTTCCATCCGACATCAGTACGTGCGCCTTTGCCGTATCCTTAAGCTGCATGGTCAATATATTCATCAGCTTTTCCCTCAGCTTAGGTGTTTCTATTGGGAACATAATTTCCACGCGGCGCTCTAAATTTCTGGGCATCCAGTCTGCGCTGGCGCAATAATACTCCGGTTTTCCATCATTCTCAAAATAGAAAATGCGGCAGTGTTCCAGAAAATTCCCTACAATAGAACGCACACTGATATTTTCTCCGATTCCCGGAAGTCCTGTTTTCAAGCAGCAGATTCCCCGTATGATCAGTTCGATCTTTACTCCTGCCGCCGCTGCATCATAAAGTGCCTCAATAATATCCTTATCACACAGGCTGTTGATTTTGGCAATGATATGACCGCCTCTGCCTGCTTTCGCGTTTTCTTTTTCTCTGTTAATCAGCTGCAGGAATCGATCCTTCAGCCATAAAGGCGCCAGAGAAAGCTTATTCCAAAACAGAGGCTCCGAATAACCGGAAAGCATGTTAAAGACCGCGGTAGCATCCTCTCCGATAGCCGGAGAACAGGTTAAAAGCCCTACGTCTGTATACAGCTTCGCTGTGGAGTCGTTATAATTTCCTGTTCCCAAATGAACATATCTGCGAATGCCGTCTTCCTCTCTCCTGACCACCAGAGTGATCTTACTGTGAGTCTTAAGACCTACCAGACCGTAGATTACATGACAACCTGCTTTCTCCAGCATTTTCGCCCAT
>WFLX010302212.1_pt1 | contig 13593 bp, 11 predicted proteins | sample 4967041 | NCBI WGS metagenome assembly WFLX01 (sample SAMN12857096, study PRJNA449069) | gut metagenome | isolation source: stool from male and female vole | host: Microtus ochrogaster | place: USA:Florida | collected 2017
AGCTCGAGATAAATCATGATAAATCACCAAANCAACCAAATAAAAACAACCATGGAACAGACAAGAGTATTGATAATCGGATCGGGACCAGCCGGATACACCGCCGGCATTTACGCCTCCCGCGCGGCTCTCAAGCCCGTCATCTACGAAGGCATGCAGCCCGGCGGCCAGCTGACCCAGACCACTGAAATAGAGAATTTCCCCGGCTATCCCGAGGGCATCCAGGGCACCGAGATGATGGAGGACTTCCGCAAGCAGGCCCTCCGTTTCGGAGCCGAAGTGCGTTCTGAGATCATCACCAAAGTAGATTTCTCCAAGCGTCCCTTCGTATGCGAGGACGAGCGTGGCAATCAGATCGCCGCTGAGACAGTTATTATCTGCACCGGCGCAGCTGCCAAATACCTCGGCCTGAGCGATGAGAAGAAATACATGGGCATGGGCGTGAGCGCGTGCGCTACCTGCGACGGCTTCTTCTACCGCAAGAAGACCGTGGCTGTGGTCGGTGGCGGTGACACCGCCTGCGAAGAGGCCCTCTACCTTGCATCCCTGGCCAAGAAGGTGTATCTCATTGTCCGCAAGGATTACCTCCGTGCCTCAGACGTGATGAAGCGCCGTGTGGAAAACACTGAGAACATTGAGATTCTCTTCAAATGCAACACAGTCGGCCTCTTCGGTGAGGACGGCGTGGAGGGTGCCCACCTCGTGCGCAACCTCGGCGAGCCNGNCGAGGAGAAATTTGACTTAGCTATCGACGGCTTCTTCCTGGCCATCGGCCACAAGCCGAACACCGACCTTTTCAAGGGCCAGCTCGAGCTNGATGAGGAGGGATATATTAAGGTGNAGGNTGCCACTACNCACACCAGCGTGGAGGGTGTGATGGCCGCCGGCGACTGCGCCGACCCCCGTTACCGCCAGGCTATCTGCGCAGCCGGCACCGGATGCCGCGCCGCCCTGGACGCCGAGAAGTTCCTCATGGAGCACTCCGAGCTCTGAGCCCTCGCGCGTTGAGCCGCTGCGAAGGTTAAGATTTCCTGTGTCGCACTGATCGCAGCTTCAGGGAATCGAACCCTCCGCGCGCCCCGCGTGTTGATAATATAGTCAGCAATAGCTTACTCAACAACCGCATACTCAACAACCGCTGAAGAATATGACACCGGAAGAAAAGACACTGCTCCTCGACCGCCGCTATCTGCGCATGGCCGGCATATGGAGCGAGAATTCATACTGTAAGCGCCGCAAGGTGGGCGCTCTCATAGTGAAGGATAAGATGATAATTTCCGACGGCTACAACGGCACTCCGGCGGGATTTGAGAATGTGTGCGAGGATGCGCGGGGCAACACCTACCCGTATGTGCTCCACGCCGAGGCAAACGCCATCACCAAGGTGGCGCGGAGCAATAACTCCAGCGAGGGAGCGACGCTGTATGTCACGACCAGCCCCTGCATGGAGTGCAGCAAACTGATCATACAGGCCGGAATACGCCGCGTGGTGTATTCCGAGCTATACCGCATCTGTGACGGTCTCGAGCTCCTGCGCAAAGCGGGAGTCGAGACCGTATTCGTNCCTGTCACTGACACCAAAGATGNAGNATAANCGCAANATTNNANTCNTANTGNTCCNCGTGGCTCTGGCCCTGGGAGTGGTCGGAGGCATTTTCATAGGATCATACGTCACCCGGACGCGCTACAGCGCAGGGGAGGAGAAGCTCAAGACGGTGCTCGGGCTCATACAGCGCGAGTATGTCGACGAGGTGGATGTCGACTCCCTGCTCGACACTCTTTTCCCTGACTTGCTCGGGTCTCTTGACCCTCACTCGGTATATATACCCGCCAGCGAGCTGACCGATGTCAATTCCGAACTCGACGGAGCCTTTTACGGAGTCGGAGTGTCGTTCCAGATTCTCAATGACACGGTAATCGTGAGCGAGGTGGTCGCAAACGGCCCTGCTGAAAAGGTTGGCCTCCAGCCCGGCGATAAAATCGTGCGAGCAGATACAGTAGACTTGACGGGCAAGAATGCCACCACGGAGATGGTATACAAGAATCTGCGCGGACGCGAAGGGACTAAGGTGAATCTTGAAATTGTCAGACGCTCCTCTCCCAAGCCCCTCAAGTATGAGGTGATACGTGGCGAGGTGCCGCAGAATTCAGTGGATGTAGCCTATATGCNTGATGACANCATCGGTTATNTGAGNGTNAGCAAGTTTGCGCGCACCACTTATGATGAGTTCTTTAATGCCCTGAACTCCCTGTCAGACAAGGGTGCCCGGAAGTTCGTGCTCGACCTGAGGGGCAACCAGGGAGGATATATGGACCAGGCCATTCTGATGGCTAATGAATTCCTTCCGGCCGGCAGGCTGATAGTTTACACCAAGGGGCGCATACCCGAAAATGAATCGGTTGTGAGCAGCGACGGCCAAGGTTCGTTTATCGACACGCCCCTCACTGTCCTGACCGATGAATTTTCCGCCTCCGCCTCCGAGATTCTCGCCGGGGCGCTCCAGGACAATGACCGCGCTCTGATTATCGGGCGTCGCACCTTTGGCAAGGGCCTTGTGCAAAACCAGATGATGCTCCCCGACAGCAGCGCCATACGCCTGACCGTGGCCCGATACTACACCCCCTCCGGACGCTCGATACAGAAGGAGTACCGTCGGGGCCATGACGGGAAATATGACATGGATTTGATGGAGCGCTACGAAAGGGGTGAATTCTATAACGCGGACAGCATAAAGGTGGACAAGAGCAAGGCTTTCACCACAATCGGCGGACGCACCGTCTATGGCGGCGGGGGCATCATGCCCGATTACTTCGTGCCGAGCGACACCGTTGGCTACACCTCATGGTACGCTCAGGTGCAAGACCTCGGTCTGATACCCAAATATGGATTCAGCATGGCCGAGAGATACCGGGATGTCATGACCGGAGTTCGGACAATTGACCAGATGCTCAAGATTATCCCCCGCGATGAGACCCTGCTCAACAACTTCGTCACGTACGCATCGATGAACGGCGTCCCGGCCCGTTGGTATTACATCAACCAGAGCCGCGACCTCGTGCTGCGCCAGCTCAAGGCCGTCATAGCACGTGACATACTCGGATTCTCCTCCTATATAGAGGTGCTCAACCGTCGCGATCCTGTGCTTGACCGCGCCGTCGAGGCCCTGCAGAANGGNGAGCNNCCGNNATTGCNAAAANCAAAATAATAAGANNANGNAAAGAGTGNAGATTATGGAAAAGAGTGAAATTAGAAGGAAGATCAAGAATCTTCGCACCATGCTTTCAGAGATAGAGAAGGCCCGCGCGGCCGATGAAGTATTTGAGCGTCTTGAGCGTACGGCAGCGTTCATGATGGCCGACCGCATACTCATGTACCACTCGCTCCCCGATGAGCTCTCCACGCGTCGTTTTCTGGACAAGTGGCATGACCGCAAGCAGTTCTTCCTCCCCCGCGTCAACGGAGTGCACCTTGAGATTCTCCCATACGACAGGTCGCGTCTCGAGCTGGGCTCTTTCCACATCGAGGAGCCCACGGGCGATGACCTCGTGGATGCCGATGAGATGGAACTGATTGTTGTGCCGGCAGTGGCGTACGACCGCAACGGCAACCGTCTGGGTCGCGGCAAGGGGTTCTATGACCGATTGCTGCGGGAGGCGAAAGCTACCAAAATCGGAGTGGGCTACGAGTTCCAGCTCGTGGACGAGCTTCCCGTGGAGGAGCACGACGTGCCGATGGACTTCGTTATCACTCAGCATACCGTCATCACCGTACATAAATGAGCATATACTTCTCCAGCTCCCGGCTCAGCCAGGTTGTCATGGCGCATCCGGGCTGTCTGCCAGTGCTTCAGCGGTTCGGAATCAACCTCGGTGTAGGAGGGCGCACGATAGGGGAGGAATGCGCCCGCCTGGGCATTGACGAGGAGTTTTTCCTGCTCATCCTCAACACCTATCTCAACGCCGACTATCATCCCAAAGAGGGTGCATCAGAGATGGCAGGCGGCTCGCGGGATGCATACCGTCTGGCCGACTATCTGGAGAAGACTGATGAATGGTATGAGCAGGTGCAGCTCCCCAATATCGTCCGCCACTTCAGGCCCCTTCTTGCCAGCGGCGCAGGGGAGGGCAATCTTCCCTTGCTGGGCAAATTTTTCGAGGACTTCCGTCTCGAGCTGCTCAACCGCATCGAAGCTGACAGGCGCCGCCTGCTTCCCGCCCTTCGCGGCGAGGGTGAGGCCATGACCGCTGCCACAGCGGGGAGGCTGTTGGATGCCGACTTCTCAATCGAGGAGAAGATCTCGGACCTGGAGAGCTTCTTCGTCATCCATCTCGAGGGAAATTTCAATCCCAACCTCTGCGTGGCGGTAGTGTCGGCCATCTTCGCCCTCGGTCGCGATGTGAGACAGAACAACCGCATCCGGCAGCGCATACTGCGCCCCGTGACGCGCAAGACCTTCGGCACATGAAGATAGGCTCAGCCGGCCTGGAGGCCCTGGATATAATGCANNTTTNATNATGGGTGTGCCGCACGCTCGGATGGGACGGAATCACGGCCTACGCATCCCTCGCGGAGCTCATGGCCCATGAAGCGGAGGAGGATATCCTTCTCGTTGCCGCCCCTGATGCAGCGATTGACCATGATATGGTCAGCCGCGCCTCAGAGCGGCTGATGCTGTTTGACACACGTCCCTGCGTCCTCCCCTCATCAATTCGGGTCATATCCCGGTCGATGCCGGAGGAGGAAATCGCCTCAAGGCTGACGGATATGGAGCGACGGCTCAGAGCGGCCTCCCCGGGCGATGGCAGACAGACCCTCTCATCACGCGAGACCGAGGTGCTTCGCGAGGTGGCCGCAGGCAAGACCAACAAGGAAATAGCCGAGGCGCTCTGCATCTCGGTAAATACCGTCATCACCCATCGCAAGAACATATCATCCAAACTGGGCATACGCTCAGCCTCCGGCCTTTCGCTGTATGCGCTCATGCATGGCCTCGTGAAAGGAGTAAGTCCGCACGATATTAGCGGAAAATGAAAATAATTTATCGTTTTTCGATAAATTATTTTGATAAATCAAAAAATCTGCCTATCTTTGCCTCTGTAATCATATAAGGTCCTTTGCGACTGTTCCCGGCGGTTTTGCCGCCGAAGTGAAGGGCATTACATAATTAGAGCAAGAGATTATCAAACCATAATACTAATATTAAAAAACCATCTAAGCATGAAGAAGACATTTCTCAGCGTCCTCCTGCTCGTAGCGGCAGTGTTAGGCGTGATGGCACAGCAGCCTCAGCAGGGTCTGACCCCGCTGCCTCTGATGCCCGGTGTCAAGAGCGGCGTGCTTCCCAATGGCNNGACCTANTATNTGATGCATNANGCAGAGCCNAANGAGNGTNCCAATTTCNACATCNCCNAGAAAGTAGGCTCCGCTCTCGAGNAGCCCAGCCAGCTCGGCNTGGCCCACTTCCTGGAGCACATGGCCTTCANCGGCACCACCCACTATCCGGGCNAGGCCATGCTCAACTACCTCCAGAACAAAGGCATCCGTTTCGGCGCCGACATCAATGCCCAGACCGGCTTTGATGAGACTATCTACAACATCAACAACGTCCCCACGACAGATGCCAACCTGATGGACAGCGTGCTGCTCGTGATCCGCGACTGGTGTGACGGCATCGCCCTCGAAGAGAGCGAGATCGACGCTGAGCGCGGCGTGATTTACGAGGAGTGGCGCCAGCGCAACGACGCCGGCATCCGCATGTATGGCGAGATTCTCCCCAAGCTCTACGAGGAGTACCAGTATGAGCAGCTCCCCATCGGCAAGATGGACGTGGTGATGAACTTCAAGCCCGACGTGCTCCGCGCTTACTACAAGAAATGGTACCGTCCGGACCAGCAGGGCATCTTCGTTGTCGGCGACTTCGATGCCGATGAGATAGGAAAANAAGGTCNTCGAGCTCTTCTCCACTGTNNTTATGCCAGAGAATGCGGCCCCCCGCGAGTATCCCGTCATCAGCGACAACGTGAAGCCCCTCTACATCACCTTTGAGGATCCCGAGACTCCCAACCCCATGATCACTGTCACCTTCAAGAGTGATGTCACTCCCTGGGAGGCCCGCAACACTGTTGAGGGATACATTCAGGATGTGCTCCTCNAGCTNGTTGTTTCCCAGATGGTCAACACCCNTCTGAGCGAATATGCCCAGCAGCCCGACTGCCCCTATGCTTATGCAGGCTTCCGTTTCGGACAGTATTATGTCTCCAAAGAAAAGGATGCCATCAACATCTACATCATCCCGAAGGGCAACAACTATGAGGAGGCTGTCGACGGCGCAGTGGGTGTCGTAGCCCGCGCCTTCAAGACCGGCTTCACTGCAAGCGAATATGACCGCGCCACTTCCGAGATTCTCGCAAGCTATGAGCGCAACTTCAACGAGCGCAACAAGCGCGACAATGATGACGTGGNCNAGNNGCTCATCCGCCNCTTCACTGCACANCGNGCCTTNGNNCGGCGCAGAGCTGGAGCTGCAGCTCGCACAGGGTGTCTATACACAGATGATACCCGTAGAGGCAATCAACCAGATGGTTCCTGCTCTGCTCACTCCCGAGAACCAGGTGATTGTGATACAGCAGCCCAAAACCGAGGGAAGCACATTCCCCGAGGAGAGCGAGTTTATCGCTCACCTGGAGAATACGCTCAACAAGGAGTATGAGGCATACGTTGACGAAGTCATCACCGAGCCCCTCATTGCCAAGCTCCGCAAGCCCGGCAAGGTGAAGAGCGAGAAGGCAGGCCCCTGGGGTTCTACCGAGATGGTGCTCTCCAACGGCGTGAAGGTCCTTGTCAAGACCACTGACTACACTGACGACCAGATTCTGATGACCGCGTTCCGCGAGGGTGGCAAGCGTTCCTTCGCCAAGAACCAGGGCGCAGACGTGCAGATGCTCGGCGACGCTATCAGCCTCAGCAAGCTGGGCACCTTTGACAACGTCAAGCTCCAGAAATATCTCGCAGGCAAGAAGGCAGGCTTAGGTTTTGAAGTAAACAACTTTACCGATGTATTCGAAGGCCAGAGCACCGTCAAGGATCTTCCGACCCTCATGGAGCTCGTCTACGCCACATTCACCGAACTGGAGCCCGATGAGACTACTTACAACACTATGATTGAGCGTGCTCTCACCTTCCTCGCCAACGAGGAGAAGAAGCCCGAAAGCGTGTTCAGCAAGCGTCTCAATGAGGTGAAATATCCCGGCAACACGCTGCTGGCTACCCAGAACAGCGAGCTGATCCGCGCAGCCAACTACGCCAACATGCTCAAGATGGCCAAGGAGGCCACTGCCAACGCAGCTGACTACACCTTCATCTTCGTCGGCAACGTGGATGCAGCAACTCTCAAGCCCCTGCTCGAGAAGTATATCGCCTCCCTCCCCTCCAAGGGCAAGCCCCGCAAGGTGAAAACCCTCTCTGACATCACCATCGTCCCCGGACAGGTGAAGGATGAGTTTGACCAGCAGGTTGAGACTCCCTCTGTCTTTGTTTATGACGCATACAGCGGCAACAACATTCCTTACAACAACGCCAACTCCGCTATGATCTCCCTCGTCGGCCAGGTGCTCGACAACATCTATATCGCTACTCTGCGTGAGGAAGAGGGTGGCACATACGGCGCACAGGTAGGCAGCTTCATGAATCCCAACACCGGTGAATGGCAGCTCGTCTATATGTTCCAGACCGGCGACGAGAAGAAGCAGGCTCTGATTGACCGTGCCGACAAGGAGCTCTGGAAGCTCCTCAAGGAGGGCGCCAATGCAGAGGACTTCAACAAGGTTCGCCTCGCAGCCATCAAGCAGCTTGAGATCCAGGAGCGCACCAACGACTACTGGAGAAACGGGCTGCTGTCGCTTGAGCGCGGCTTCAACACCGTAGACGGCGTGAAGGAGTTCCTCGAGGGATTGACGCTCGAACAGTTCAATGACTTCATGAAGGGCATGTATGACGGCCAGAACCGCGTGCAGGTCATCATGAACGGAGTGAAATAACACTGCATAGAAATGAAGAAGTTTCTTATGACAACACTGGCAGCTACGGCTCTGATGACGTTTGCAGCCGAGACGAAAGGGGAGACCCGCGCCAATCCGCTGCTCCAGCCCTGGACGGCTCCCCATGCTTCGGTGCCCTTTGACAAGATAACTCCCGCTGACTACGAGAATGCCATCATCGAGGGCATCAACCGCCAGAAGCAGGAGATAGCTGCTATCGTCAACCAGCGCAGCGTGCCTACTTTTGAAAACACCATCGCAGCTCTCGACCGTTCAGGTCGGGAGCTGGGACTGGCCACTCTCGCGCTCTCGAATGTGGAGCATGCCAATGGCGACACGGTGCTGATGAACATGATGGCCCGCGTCACTCCGCTCCTCTCGGATATGGAGGCGGACGTGCTTCTCAACGAGCGCCTTTTCGACCGCATAAAGCAGGTCTATGACCGCCGCGATGAGCTCACTGACCTCACTCCCGAGCAGATGCGCCTTCTGACGGAGACCTACCGCAACTTCGCCTCGAGCGGCGCGCAGCTCAAGGGGGCTGACCGTGAGAAGTACCGCAAGCTCTCCTCCGAGCTCTCAGACCTCAATGTGAAGTTTGCCCAGAATGTCACCAATGACATGAAGAATCCGGCCAACCGCCTTTGGGTGACCGAGGCCGAGACAGCCGGACTGCCCGAGTCAATCAAGGAGGCTGCCCGCGAGGCTGCCCGCGAAGCTCTGGCGGATGAGGGCAAGATGTATGACGGCTCGTACCTCTTCACGATGTACATGCCCAGCTACAGCCCCTTCATGAAGTATGCTGACAACCGCGCGCTGCGTGAGAAGCTCTACCGCATGTACAACAGCCGCAACCAGGGTGGCGAGTTCGACAACACCCAGGTGCTGAAGGACATCGCCAATGTGCGCCTCGAAATCGCGCAGCTGCTCGGCAATAAGAATTTCGCGGAGTTTCAGCTCCAGGGCACTATGGCCAAGAACCCCGAGGGAGTCTACAATCTCCTCAACCAGCTCCGCGAGGCCTACACCGGGCCCATGAAGGCTGAGATTGCTGAGATTGAGGAATTCGCACGCAAGACTGAAGGCCCCGATTTCAAGCTGATGCCCTGGGATTACAGCTACTGGTCAGACAAGCTCAAGAACGAGCGGTATGCCTTCAATGATGATGACTTGAAGCCCTACATCGAGCTCAACATCACCATCGACGGAGTCTTCGGTCTTGCCACCAAGCTCTACGGCTACACCTTCAAGCTCAACAAGGATATCCCGACCTATCATCCCGATGCAGCGGCCTACGATGTAATCGGCCCTGACGGCAAGGTGCTCTGCGTTCTTTACACCGTCTTCCACTTCCGTCCCGGCAAGGCACCCGGCGCATGGATGACTGAATACCGTACCGAGACCAAGGATGACGAGGGCAACCGCACCATCCCCTTGATTTCGATTGTGATGAACTTCTCCAAGCCCGTTGGTGACAACCCCGTACTGCTGACTCCCTACGAAGTGGAGACTTTCCTCCACGAGTTCGGCCATGCCCTGCACGGTCTCAGCTCGGAGGCGACCTACAATTCGCTGAGCGGCACAAACGTATATCATGACTTTGTGGAGCTTCCCTCGCAGTTCAATGAGAACTTCCTCACCCAGAAGAAGTTCCTTGATACTTTCGCCAAGCACTACAAGACAGGCAAGAAGATGCCGCAGTCTCTTATCGACCGCTTCATCAAGGCCTCGCAGTTTGGCGCTGCCTACTCCTGCATGCGCCAGCTGAACTTCGGATTCCTCGACATGGCCTATCACACCCAGGAGGAACCTATGCGCGCCTCAGCGTCCATAGCCGAATTTGAAGACGAGGCCCTGGAGCCTGTGCGCATCTTCGACATGGTGGAGGGGAGCCTGATCTCCCCCTCGTTTGCCCATATCTTCTCGGGCGGATACGCATCGGGCTATTACGGCTACAAGTGGGCCGAGGTGCTTGATGCCGATGCCTTCAAGGCTTTCAAGGAAAATGGCATCTTCGACAAGAAGACGGCTTCCAAGTTCCGTAAGCTCCTTCAGAGCGGCGGCACAGTTGACCCGATGGAGCTTTATGTGGAGTTCCGCGGCAAGCAGCCGACTGTCGACGCGCTCCTTGAGCGCGACGGGATTAAGCCGGTTACCCCGCGATGAATCGCGGGGGCTTATACAAAAAGGGAGATACCCCGGACACCACGGGGCTGATACTTGACAAACCGGAGGAGGCCTAGCCTGCTCCGGTTTTCTTTTTTCAGTCCGGGCTTTTTCCGTCTTTTTTCGGGGAGGGGCTTTTTTCTTTTTCCCGAGAGAGGCAGGGGGTATCAGAGGTTTTTTTCGGCGGGGGTGGCTATGCCCTCCTTCATCAGGAGGGTGCGGTCGGCAAGGCGCATTTTGGCGGCCTTGCTGCGGTTGAGCATTATGTAGCCTGCGGCGAAGATTCCCTCTGCCACCAGCATAATGGTCTGGAAGCTCCAGCAGACCATCGAGTAGGCGGTGCCATCTGAATCACTGATGCCGAAGAGCGACAATGCGAACATCACGGCCACGNTNCAAGGCCCCAGACCTCCGTTNGAGGGCACAATCATGCTGATTGACCCNAAAACAAATACCACCAGCCCCGGAAGGNGGCCCCAGGTGTAGGGTGAGTTATATATCAACTCGCGGGTGAAGGGGAAGGCGAAGAAGCAGAGGTAAGTCTCGAAGAAATAGCATATCCATATTCCGAAGGTAAGCACGATATACAGGCCTGTCTGCTTCATGTGAAACAGCACCGCGAACCCCTGCCACATCCTTTTTACATTGCTGTCGATGGCCTTCACAGCTGAGGTATTACGGAAAACATGATGAAGCACTATGCAGGCCACAATCAATCCTGCGATAATTACCCNAANCCATCCGNCNGTNGACATGCGGNNGATGGATTCNNCNATGGGATACTTGTCCATGAACTTCATCAGCTGAGGATGGGCCACGATAAAGGCGAAGAGGGTGATCATTCCAATCATCACGCCGTCTGATCCGCGGTCGCCGATGTCAGTGCCGATGACTGTCGACAGGCTCACGCCCTCCCGGCGTGATATGTATAAGCAGCGCCAGGCCTCGCCGAGAAACGGAAAGACCAGGTTGAGAGCGTAGGCGCCGTAAATCGACACACATTCCGCAAGGTCAGGGATGCGCGGTATGCCGGCGGCCCTGAGCTGTATTCCCCAGCGCACGCCGCGGATTGTGTGAGACAGGAGTGTGACGAGCATCATGGCGATGATAAACCGCCAGTCGACACCCTGCCGGATAATGGACATCACTTTTCCGATGGGCACCTTGTGGAAAAGCCACAGCACAAGTCCCACTGAAACAGCCAGAGGAACAATGATTTTGAGGGTCTTAACGGCTATCTTGCCCGGTTCTATTTTGCGATGAGTCATAGGATAGTGTGGGGTTTTCTATATTATTAACAAACATGAAAGTTGAAGAATTGGTTGATTTGGCGGAAAAATTGGTATAATTGGAACCTATTTTTGGTTNCNGAGNATTTTTTNTAGTANTTNTGACTCGGTTAAAGTTTANACATATTATAACAGGATTCATCAATCAGTGCTAATCAAAGAGAATCAAAGGCAATCNAAGACAGTCNTAAACACGATGGCAAAAATCTGTCGAGCTGCCACAGTGGCGGCAATTTACGCAGTTGCCGCCCCGGTCACCGTCTGTGCGATGCAGCCGGTTGCCGGGGCGGAACATATTACTGCGGCCCCGGAGATGCAAAAGCCTTCGGTCTGGACCTTCGGCGACTGCGTTGAGTGGGCGCTTGAAAACAGTACAGAGGTGCGCCGCAACCTTCTCGAGGTGCTCGAGGCGGATGTCGATGTCGCTGAGGCGAAGGATACTTGGCTGCCGACTGTGAGTTTCTCGACTTCACATTCTGTGGTGAATCGTCCGCTCCATGCTGACTACACACGGGCCAACGCCTACAACGGCTCTTACGGCATCAATGCCGGATGGACCGTATGGGAGGGGAACGCGCGAAAATACCGTGCAATAGCATCCGAGCTGCTGCGAGATCAGAAGATGCTCGCAGGCGACGAGATAGCCCGCACATTGCGCCTGGGCATACTGGACGCTTACCTTAATATCATGTATGCCCGCGAGGCTGTCGACATAGCCCGCTCCACTCTCGAAGTGAGTACCGCGCAGACCGAGCGCGCGCGTCGGCTGATGGAGAGCGGGCGCAGCTCAAAGGTAGACTACGCCCAGATTGAGAGCCAGAGGGCTCAGGATGCCTATAACCTGGTGCAGGCGGAGGGCAATCTGGAGAGCGCGATACTGGATTTGAAGAAGATTCTTCAGCTCGGGCCTGACACTGACCTAAAGGTGGCCAACGTGAGTTTCACGGATTCGCAGGTGCTTCAGACGCTTCCGGCCGTTGAGGGAGTGTTCCAAAGCGCCATGAGCTGGCTGCCGCAGTTTCTGAGCAATGACCTATCAAAAGATATTTACGCCGCAGACATCAAGCGTGCACAGGCAGGCAGGTATCCCACCATATCCCTCTCCGGAGCTGTGGCTACCGGCACCGCCTCCGGCGGCGAGGCTTGGGGACGTCAGATGGGCCATAACTTCAATGAGAACTTGGGAGTGACGGTCAACGTCCCCATCTTCGATGCCAATGCCACGAAGAGGGCAGTGGCCAAAGCGAGGCTTGCCTCGCTGGATTATGACCTGACGCGTCAGGACCTGCTCAACGATCTCAACCAGACCCTCGAGCGTCTCTACATTGACTCAGAGAACTCGCAGGCGCGTTATCAATCGGGTCTTGCGCGGCTCGAAGCGGCACAGCTGACCTCAGACCTCACTCAGAGGCAGTTCGAGCTGGGGGCCGTCAATACCCTTGAACTGCTCACGGCCCACAACGACCTGCTCAACGCCCGGTTTGAACTGCTGCAGAGCAAATACATGGCCGTCTTAGCTGCCAAGACAGTCAACTTCTACGCAACCGGCAGCGTGGAGCTGTAACAATGCAGCGCAGAGTCACAACAATGCAGAGCTGAGCTGTAACGAGGCAGCGCAGAGCTATAATAACTTTATATCAGACCACTATGAAATTTAAATATATCGTCCCTGCTTCCGCAGCCATGCTCCTGATAAGCCTTGGCTCCTGCGGAGGCAAGGAGACGAAAATGGAGCTTGAGACTTACACAGTCGAACCCACCACGCTTTCGGAGATCGTGACCGCCACGGGCACAATGGAGTCAGTGACTTCAGTGGATGTCGGCACACAGGTGACCGGCATCATCGACAAACTGTATGTAGACTATAACGACCAGGTCAAGAAGGGCCAGCTGATTGCGGAGATAGAGAAGACCCTGCTCGACAGCGAGCTCAAAAGCGCAAACGCCTCGATGGAGTCTGCCAAGGCTTCGTATGAATTTGCGAAGAAGAACTATGAGCGCGACAAGGCCCTGCACAAAGAGCAGCTTATTTCGGACCTCGAGGGCCAGACCTCGCAGAGAGACTATGTCGGAGCGCGCCTGAACTACGAGAAGACCCAGG
>WFLX010123307.1_pt1 | contig 13591 bp, 9 predicted proteins | sample 4967041 | NCBI WGS metagenome assembly WFLX01 (sample SAMN12857096, study PRJNA449069) | gut metagenome | isolation source: stool from male and female vole | host: Microtus ochrogaster | place: USA:Florida | collected 2017
TTTTGATTAATTTTGAATTGAGAATTTTGAATCATAGGCCATATTTCGCCTGTTTGCCCTATAATTCTTAAATCCCACCTCTGACAAATGGCTGGAATAAGATCTCTTGTTAAGGACACGGCTGTCTACGGACTTAGCAGCATCATAGGACGGTTCCTCAATTGGGGACTCGTCCCCCTCTATACCTATCTTTTCTCCGAAGCTGACTACGGCATCGTAAGCTATCTCTATGCAATAGTTGCAGTGATGATCGTGGTTCTTAACTATGGGATGGAAACCGGATTCTTCCGTTATGCCAACAAGGAAAGTGATCCTGAGAGCGTCTACAGCACTGCAATGATGTCGCTCGCTGCCACATCACTGTTATTCATAGTAATCCTCACACTGCTCATTAATCCAATTTCAGAAGCGCTCACGCTTCCGCACCATGCTGATTTTGTGTGGATGATGGGATTTACAGTAGCAATAGATGCCTTCACCAACCTGCCCTTTGCTTATCTCCGGTTTCGTAGCAAAGCATGGACATTCGCAGGAATAAAACTTGTAAATATTGGTGTCAATATTGGACTTAACCTGTTTTTCCTATTGGCATGCCCCAAGATATTCCAGCATACACCTCAGCTTATATCATGGTTCTATGAACCGCTTGGAGGCGCGGCGTTTGGCGTAGGGTGGATATTCCTTGCTAATGTAATCAGCACATTGGTGGTCCTTGTCTGCCTTTTGCCATGGATGAGAGTCAAGAGGATTGTATGTGACTTTGCACTCCTGAAGAAGATGCTGTCTTATTCATGGCCTCTTCTTGTGCTTGGAGTGGCAGGAAACCTTAGCCAGGGCATGGGGCAGATAATAATTCCTTATCTCTTTCCGGATAATCCTGAAGAGGCCCGGGCAATGGTGGGGCTTTATGGCGCCAACATAAAGATTGCGGTTGTCATGATGATGTTCACCCAGGCATTCCGATACGCATACGAGCCCTTCATCTTCTCTCAGGCGGCTCGCCAGGGAGAAGATAAAACCAAGGCTTATTGCGACGCAATGAAATACTTCGTAATTTTCGGACTTGCAATATTCCTTGGAGTGATGTATTTTCTTCCAATTATCAAGCATTTCATATCTCCCGACTATTGGGCAGGTCTGAGAGTAGTGCCAATCATGATGATTGCCGATCTTTGCTTCGGTGTCTACTTCAACCTCTCATTGTGGTATAAGCTTACCGACCGCACCAGATGGGGAATGTATCTGTCGTTGCTGGGCTTTGTGCTGATGCTTGGTGGCAACCTGATCCTTGTGCCAATGATAGGAATGCCCGACGGCTATATCGGTTCGGCTTGGGCAGCTCTGATATCTTATGCAGGAATCATGATAACAAGTTTTCTTCTCGGAAGAAAATATTACCCCATCCCCTATGAAACGAAGCGCATTGCACTCTATACCCTTCTTGCCGCAATTCTTTGGGGAGCCGGTGAATTATGTTCATTCCAATTTGCTATATGGGGCACCTACATACTGCGGTCACTACTACTCATAATCTATATGCTGTTTGTAGCTTATTTCGAAGACATTCCAATTATTTCGCGGAGCTTACGGAAATTGCTAATAAAAATTGATGCAAAGACTAAATAAGCATCCAAAATATTTTGTAAAAACCTAATAAAATATTAACTTTGCACAAGAATTAATAAGCATTTAAAAGTTATGGCTTCTGACAAATATGATTTGACCACCGTCAAGGGACGTCTTCTCACATTTTTAAAAGAAAAGAGAATATCCCAGACGGAATTCTGCAAACGTCTCGGAGTTGCTTCTACATATATCGGAGTGATACGCAAATCCATCCCTGCAGAGAAAATCAACCGGATAGCACAGTTATACCCCGATCTTAACCGGGAATGGCTCCTCTACGGAGAAGGTGATATGTATGTCAAGGAAGAAACAGACCCACGCAAGCTGCTTCAAGATGCCGGCTATCTGGTCCCGTTGCTTCCGGTCACGGCATTCGCCGGAAATATAACTGCATGGTCACAGTCTATAAACCTAAATGAATGTGAGAAAGTAATAAGTCCGGTGATGGGAGTCGATTTCGCCATACGTATTTCAGGCGACAGCATGGAACCATCTTTCCACGACGGGGCCATAATAATGATTAAGAAAATAGATGACAAAGCATTTATTCCCTGGGGACACCCAATGATAGTGGATTCAACAAACGGGGTGTTCTTCAAAGACGTATTTCCTTCCGCAAAGGGGAAAAAATATATCGAGGCAAAGAGCATAAACGAAAAATATCCACCGCTTGAAATCCCCCAAGATTGCATATATGGACTCTATCGGGTGGTTACGACCCTAAACACATACCCTTCTTATTGAAACATAATAAACAACACATACAATGNCAGACTATAACCACANNNACATTGAATCGCGCTGGCAGCAATATNGGCGCGANAATGGAGTANTCAAGACAGAAATCAACAAGAACAAACCAAAATATTATGTGCTCGACATGTTCCCTTATCCATCCGGAGCGGGGCTGCACGTGGGCCATCCTCTTGGATACATTGCGAGCGACATATACTCACGATATAAGAGGCAGCAGGGCTTCAACGTGCTTCACCCCATGGGATATGATGCCTACGGACTTCCTGCCGAGCAATATGCTATCCAGACGGGACAACATCCGGAAAAGACCACCAACGACAACATTGCTCGTTATCGCTCACAGCTGGATAAGATAGGTTTCTCTTTCGACTGGAGCCGTGAGGTGCGTACATGCGATCCTAAATATTACAAGTGGACGCAATGGGCATTTATGCAGATGTTCAACCATTACTATGACACAGCACTCGGCAAGGCCCGTCCCATCTCGGAACTCGTAGCTCATCTTGAAAAGCATGGCACCGAAGGTCTCCACGCAGCAGAAACAAAGGAGATTTCGCTAACTGCCGACCAGTGGAACGCAATGTCGGAAAAGGAACAGCGCGAGACTCTGATGAACTGGAGAATTGCATTCCAGGGAGAGACAATGGTCAACTGGTGTCCGGAACTCGGCACAGTTCTTGCCAACGATGAAGTTTCGGAAGGTCTCAGCGTACGTGGCGGTTACCCGGTTGAGCAGAAACTAATGCGTCAGTGGTGCCTTCGTGTGTCGGCCTACGCCCCACGGCTGCTTGATGATCTTGAGAACCTTGCATGGAGTGATTCATTGAAGGAAACACAACGCAATTGGATTGGCCGCAGCGAGGGAGCCGAAATGAATTTCCCGGTTAAAGATTCCGATATAAAGCTCCAGATATTCACTACACGTGCCGACACCGTCTTTGGAGTCACATTCATGGTGCTTGCGCCGGAATCAGAATATGTCAAGCTGCTCACTACCCCTGAACAAAAAGAAGCAGTTGAGGCTTATCTTAACGAAGTGAAGCATAAGACAGAACGCGAACGCCAGATAGATAAAAAAGTAACCGGAGTCTTCACCGGCTCTTATGCAATCAATCCACTCAGCGGCAAGGAAATTCCCGTTTGGGTCAGCGACTATGTACTCGCTGGATACGGAACCGGAGCAATCATGGCAGTTCCGGCTCACGACTCGCGCGACTACGCTTTTGCCAAGAAATTCAATCTTCCAATAATCCCCTTGATAGAGGGGGCTGACGTTTCAGAGGAAAGCTTCGATGCCAAAGAAGGTATCGTGTGCAATTCATGCGGACCCGACCTCGATCTTAACGGATTGACAGTAAAAGAGGCTATAGCCAAAACAAAACAGCATATTTCGGAAAAGGGCATCGGCAGAGTCAAGGTCAACTACCGTCTGCGCGACGCCATATTCTCTCGCCAGCGCTATTGGGGTGAGCCATTCCCTGTCTATTACAAGGATGGAGTCGCATATCTCATGGATGAATCAGCCCTTCCACTCCTGCTTCCTGAGGTAAGCAGCTATCTCCCTACTGCTGAAGGAGAACCACCACTCGGACGCGCCGAAAACTGGAAGACTCCGGAAGGCTATCCCATAGAACTATGCACCATGCCCGGGTTTGCCGGAAGTTCAGCCTACTATCTGCGCTACATGGATCCTCATAACGACAAAGAGCTTGTGAGCCGGGAAGCAGACGAATACTGGCGAGATGTGGATCTCTACGTCGGAGGTGCGGAACATGCCACCGGCCATTTGATCTACAGTCGCTTCTGGAATAAATTCCTTTATGACCTGGGCCTTGTTGTAAGCCCGGAGCCATTCAAGAAACTCGTAAACCAGGGAATGATTCAAGGTCGCACAAATTTCGTCTACAGAATAAAGGGCACCAACACTTTTGTCAGCAAGGGACTGATAGACCAATACGACACTATGCCGATTCGTGTAGATGTCAATATAGTCAGCAACGACGTGCTCGACCAAGACGCATTCCGTGCATGGCGACCCGACTTCGCAAACGCTGAGTTTATCCTGGAAGACGGCAAGTATATTTGCGGATATGCAGTGGAAAAGATGTCGAAATCCATGTTCAACGTAGTAAACCCCGACGTTATTGTTGAGAAATATGGAGCCGACACCCTGAGACTCTACGAAATGTTCCTCGGTCCGGTGGAGCAATCAAAGCCATGGGATACCAACGGCATCGACGGTGTAAACCGCTTCCTCCGTAAACTATGGACGATCTTCGGCAAGAGAAGTAGTGCTGAAAGAAGCGCCAAGGAGAAGAAAATCATGCATACTCTCATAAAGAAAGTGAGCCAGGACATTGAGAACTTCTCATTCAATACGTCTGTGGCAGCTTTCATGATCGCAGTCAATGAACTTGGCAAACTTCCTGAGGTAAGCAACGAGTCAATGGATGAGTTTGCACGCCTGATCGCACCTTTTGCCCCTCACATCGCCGAGGAATTCTGGCATCAGCTCGGACACAACGTCAGTGTCTCCGACAGCGAATGGCCGAAATGGGATGAAGATGCTCTCAAGGAAGACACCGTGAAATATCCGGTCCAGTTCAATGGCAAGATGCGCTACAATATTGAGGTGCCCGCTGGCAGCGACAAGGCTGCAGTCGAAGCAGCAGCCCTTGCTGATGCTGCCGCTGAAAAATGGCTTGAAGGCAAGACTCCCAAGAAGGTAATCGTGGTGCCGGGCCGAATCGTCAACATCGTTATCTGATTTATAATGAATGACAATAAAAGGAGGCATGACTCTAATTGTCATGCCTCCTCAATTTTTAAAAACTATTATCCTAATATGGATATAATGCGCTATTTGCTCGCCACGGTAGTAGTGATAGCGCATATAAACTATCTTACCGGCTTCAACATACCTTTTCCCATATCTTCTTTTGAAGGGGTAGGAGGATTTTTTGCCATAAGTGGGTTTCTGATGTATCCCAACTATGTCCGGCATAATAACCTTCTCAAATATACTCTACAAAGAGCAAAGCGTATCCTCCCTCCCTATTTTTTGATAGTAATAGTATCGGCTTTAGGATTATCTGCCATTTCATCACTTGGAATAAATAAATACTATCTCTCAAAGGGATTGTTTGAGTATTTGTGCGCAAATCTTTCGTTTTTGAACTGGATACATCCGGATCTACCGGGAGTTTTTGTTGGGCCTGAATATATTACTTCCGCAGTAAATGGATCACTATGGACCATGAAAGTCGAATGGTGTCTATATTTCTCTGTTCCTATATTTGTATTGCTTCTTAACCATCTGGGGCAAGCAAAAAGATCCTTGCTTGCTTTGTGTATAATAATCATATCTATTGCATACCGATTTATATTATCAGAAATCTACTATTCAACCGGCAATGAGATATTCAACATATTAAGGCGTCAAATATTCGGCCAGCTGTCTTTCTTTTATGCGGGAATGTTGATTTATTTCATAAAAGATTATTTCGTCAAGCATTTATACCTATTCCTTATTTTAGGGATAGCACTTAGAATCTTGATGAGTATTTCAAGCACATGCTCAATAATCATAGAACCTTTTGCTATTTCAGTTATTGTATTGTCGCTGTCACTACTCCCTTACGATTTTAAATTGCTTCGCCACAGAAATAACATATCTTATGAAATGTATCTTTTTCATTTCCCGATCATTCAACTTGCAATCTACATTGGCACCACAGAATTGGGGGTATGGACAACAATGGCATTTGTATTAGGCACTACCGTCATTCTCTCGCTTTGCGCCAATATTGCAATCAACAGATGGATTCTAAAACGCAGTAAGTAATAAGGAGGAAAGATTTTCGTTTAAATAATTAAGGACTTTCTTCTTTGGAAGCCCAATTGCTGACATGAATAACAAATAAACATAATATGCAAAATAGTCTGAAACTTGTGATGGCCACCAACAACGCGGGCAAGTTGCGTGAGGCAAGAGCCATCGCAGGTGATAAACTCGAAATACTGAGTCTTGAAGACATCGGATTTCATCAGGACATAGATGAGACTGCCGACACTCTTGAAGGCAACGCCCTTATAAAAGTACGTGCAATCAAGGATTCATGCGGTCTTGACTGCTTTGCAGATGACACCGGTCTTATAGTTGACGCTCTCGACGGAGCACCCGGAGTCTATTCCGCCCGATATGCAGGTGAAGACTGTAATCCGGAAAACAACATCAAGAAGCTTCTGAAAAATTTGGAAGGGATTGAAGACCGTCGGGCACGTTTCCGCACTTGTGTAGCCCTGTCATTTAATGGAGAGGAGCATATTTTTGAGGGCTGTGCCGAAGGCAGTATTGCCAAAGAACGCAGTGGCTCCAACGGCTTCGGCTACGATCNNATTTTNATTTNTGCTGAAACANGCNAATGNTTCGCCGACNNGTCGGATGAAGATAAAAATGCAATATCCCACAGGGGAAGGGCAATATCCGCTATGATGAAATGGCTTTCTGCTCTTTGCATTTGCCTTATTGCTATTATTCCGGTCAGGGCTGCAGACGATTTCGTACATTATAATACATTCGACGATAAGATTGAGAACGTGTTTGACACACCGGATAAAACATATTATCTGGTGCAGGCACAATATCAAGACGACAGATTTCCCGAGAATCAGGAGAAGTTATGCTTTCTATTCTGTCTTGAAAAAGAATCAGGAGAAATCAGACCATACAATGTTCAGAATTTTCTTTCAAGATCAGTGATCAGGCAAGCCAACTACAATGCCCGTAAAAACTATCTTCTCGCAGTATATGATGATTACACTATCGATATCCTGCACGACGATGGGAAGACATATACAATCCGAGGACTGAAAAACCACTCCTCTTCATCAACTAAGAACGTGCGAGGCATATCGTTCGACCCTAATCTAAACCGAGCATATCTGGCAACCGATTTTGGCTACATTTCTATCGACGATGATAAAAATGAGGTGGCATCGAGCGGCTTGTACGACAAACCGATTGATAGAATTGCCCGTGTAGCCGACCGGTTCATAATATTGCAAGACGGCAGACTATTATGGGACGACAGCGATGCCATGCATGTATCGCTCTCTGATTTTAAAGAAGCAGACTGGGGGGATGGTGGAACCGCTACAGAACTTTTGCCCCTCTCACCCAATAAATGTATAATATCAAGGAAAACAGACGGACAAAGCAGATATTACGTTCTCTCATTTACAGAAGGAAAGGACGATCCTGACGTTACACTTATTGGGAATCTCGATGGTTCAAATATCTCCGAAAACAAAGACGGACTATTGTTTCCTCGTTTTGGATCTATCTCACATGTAGACAGGGAAACGGGAAAACTACACTCTTTCCTTAGTCGCGATGAAGATTACGGCTTGCCTTGCAGCAGTTGGAATCTCAAAGACTTTTATTATGCCAAGCCAAGAAGTGGATTCTATTCACTCAGGCATAATGACGACAATACCTGGACAGTGACCGGAGAATTGGCAAGGCCAAACGCTACTGCGGTATTCAAAAGCAATTCCCTTTTATACACTCCTCAACATGGAATGCTTGCCAATACACATGGACAAGACCATAACTTCACTTCGCATCATGCATTAAACCCGATTCTTCTCTCCGGTCTTAAAAACGGAGAATGGACAATGTATGGTTTGCCTTATCTTGAACCATCCTTCACCCACAGGTTGGATAATCCCTGTGGGATAGCTCAAGATCCCGACAATCCGGACATTTTCTATTTTGGATCTGTTCTATACGGTCTTATCCGATACAATATCAAAGACATGTCGTCGTTGCTTCACATCACCCGCACAGACGATAAGCCTTCACTCCCCGGACATGTCGGTGTTATTGATCCATACCCTGTATGGAGTAATGCCTTCATTCTAATCAACCCTATTTTCGACAAAAGCGGGAACTTAATCGTTGCCCATGTCAATACACAACATACTGAATACGACGGTGAAATATGGATATGGACTCCTGAAAACAGGAAAGCCACCACATCTCCCGAAACGTTTCAACCATTCAAACGACTGAAAGTAAACGATGTGCAACCCACAAAGACAGCTATTGCCCTCCCTCTTTCCACATCGGCAACGCGCAATATGGTGGTATATTTACCCACATCCCAATACGGAAGGCCATTTGCGGTCTATGACCATAAAGGAACAATAGACGACGAAACAGACGACCGTCAGGTTACCATGGAGTCAATCTTCGACTCAGATGGTAAGGTTACATATAAATACCTATATACTGCCACTGAAGATCCAGTTACCGGATACGTGTGGGTGGGAACCGACAATGGAGTCTTCACCTTCGACCCGAAAGAGGCATTCACCAATCCAGGCAAGGTGTCAAGAATAAAAGTGAGCCGCAACGACGGAACTTCACTTGCAGACTATCTGCTATCCGGCATAACAGTCAACGACATCTCAATAGATGGACAAGGACGCAAGTGGTTTTCATTATCAGGAGGTGGCCTCGTATGCACTTCTTCTGACGGGAGAACAATCCTTCAGGAGCTAAATACAGCCAATTCCAAATTGCCATCTGATCTTGTCTATAACTCGTGCTATAACCCCGACAATAATTCAATGATGATTGCAACATCGGTCGGACTGTGCGAGTATTTCCTTTCCGGACAATCACCCGACAATGACAAGACCAACGTAAGGGCGTATCCAAATCCCGTACGTCACGACTATTACGGCCGGGTAACTATTGATGGACTTGAAGATGATTGTCTGGTCAAGATAGCAGATTCGGCAGGCAATATAGTTCGGGAGCTTGGTCCGGCTTCCGGTGGCAAAGTGCAGTGGGATGTGTGTGGCATCGACCTTAATAGAGTTCCCAGTGGCGTCTACTTTGTACTTGCCTCTTCCGGACCCGGTGGAAGCTCATACATTGAAGTAACTAAAATACTCGTAATAAACAGATAAGAAGCATTTTCCATGGGAAAGAACAAACTCCAAAAATTTTCCGATATGGAGACTTTCAATTGCGTGCTCCAATTCCCAAGACATATACTCATAGACAAAGGATTCCCCTTCAAAGGGAAATGGAACGAGGATTTCTTCGCCCGCCCAAATCCTATAACGCTTGAACTTGGATGTGGCAAAGGAGAGTATACGGTTGGTCTTGCGGCAGCCAACCCTGACCGCAACTATATCGGTGTAGATATCAAGGGAGCAAGAATGTGGAAAGGAGCGAAAGAGGTTGAGGGAAAAGGAATGGACAACGCTGCATTCCTGAGAACAGAGATTGAGCTGATTTCTCAATTCTTCGCACCGGAGGAAGTGGATGAAATATGGATTACATTCCCCGACCCACAGATGCAGAAAGCAAGGAAACGACTCACTTCTTCAAGGTTCCTCACTTCTTACCGGACTTTTCTTCGTCACGGAGGGATAGTTAATCTCAAGACAGACTCCCCCTTTCTATACGAATACACTAAAAGGCTTGTTGAAATGAATGGATTTGAGATATTGATGCTGACCGACGATCTATATGGCAGCGGGAATGCAGATCCGGTCTCTTCGATAAAGACATTCTATGAGCAACAATGGTTAGCAAGAGGAAAGACCATTAAATTGATATCTTTCCNCANCGNCGAAGGAGAAATCAAGGAACCNGATNGTTCNGATTTAGAGAAAGACGANNATCATAGTGAATTCGGCCGCCACTCCTCTAAAAATTAAGACCTGCTTCGAATTTCGAATTAATTAATTATTATATTATCATTGATCGTTAATCGTTGAAATAATGGCAATATATCCAAAACTTATACTTGACGCACTCACCAATGTCAAGTATCCCGGCAATGGCAAGAATATCGTTGAGCTCGGGATGGTGGAAGACGATATAAGAATTGATGGCAACAAGGTATCGTTCTCCCTTATTTTTGACCGTCCGACTGATCCTTTCATAAAGTCAGTGGTCCGTGCTGCAGAGGCAACTTTGCCGGTATTTGCAGATCCCGACATAGACGTGAAAGGAAGAATATCTGTAAAATATCGCCAGGCTGAAGCGCCAAAACCCGAGACTCCTCTTCCCGGAGTCAAGAATATTATCGGTGTAAGTTCCGGAAAGGGAGGAGTCGGGAAATCTACTGTCGCAGCCAATCTTGCCATAGCTCTTGCAGCGGAAGGATATAAGGTTGGACTTCTCGATGCAGATATCTTCGGACCTTCCATGCCCAAGATGTTTGGTGTTGAGGATGAAAAACTCTATATGGTGAATCAACAGGGTAAGGACTGGATAGAACCGGTTGAAAAATATGGAGTGAAAATGCTGAGCATCGGATTCGTGGTAGATAAGGACAGTCCGGTGCTATGGCGTGGCGGAATGGCGTCTAACGCGCTTAAACAGCTAATCACTGATGCCTGGTGGGGCGAACTTGACTATTTCCTCATCGACATGCCTCCGGGCACGAGCGATATTCATCTTACACTTGTGCAGACTTTGCCTATCACAGGAGTTATCGTGGTGAGCACACCTCAGGAGGTAGCGCTTGCCGATGCGAGAAAAGGAATCGGAATGTTCAGAAGCGAGAAAATCAACGTGCCTATTCTCGGACTCGTGGAAAATATGGCATGGTTCACGCCGGCTCCGCATCCTGACGAGAAGTATTATATATTTGGCAATGGAGGTGCGGCACGTCTTGCAGAATCAATGCAGGTTCCATTGCTTGCTCAGATTCCTTTGGTGGCAGACATTTGTGAGAAAGCAGATAGCGGTCAGCCAACCGCAGTGGAATGCACAGGTGGAAAGATATCCGAGAATCCGGAGGCGCAGGCTTTCGCTGATCTTGCCCATAGAGTTGTAGAGGAATGTGACCGCAGAAACGCCGAGCTTCCGCCTACGCAAGCAGTGCAGACCCACTGAGACCATGCGTGATGCATAATCGAGAACATAGACTTGAGAATTATTCGCTTGGATAATTGATCATTTATAATTAATCATTTATAATTAAAATACCGTGTCAACAGCACAAGCAGAAAATACCCGCAAGGTGACTACAAGCCGCCTTATGGAGATGAAACATCGCGGTGAAAAAATATCAATGCTCACCGCTTATGACTACACCTCGGCTAAACTCGTGGATGAAGCCGGAATGGATGTAATTCTCGTAGGAGATTCAGCATCCAATGTGATGGCAGGAAACATGACCACTCTCCCTATCACACTCGACCAAATGATTTATCACGCAAAGTCGGTGATGAAGGCAGTCAAAAGGGCACTTGTAGTCGTAGACCTCCCATTCGGCACATATCAGGGCAACTCAAAGGAGGCTCTTGCCTCAGCAATTCGCGTGATGAAAGAGAGCCACGCAGAGGCACTTAAACTCGAAGGGGGTGCAGAAATCGCAGAGTCGATCCAACGCATCCTTTGTGCCGGAATTCCTGTTATGGGCCATCTTGGACTCACGCCTCAGAGCATCAACAAGTTTGGCACCTATAGTGTCCGTGCAAAGGAAGAGGCAGAGGCCAAGAAACTCATAGAAGATGCAAAACTTCTCGAAGATATAGGATGCTTTGCAGTTGTTTTGGAAAAGATTCCTGCGAAACTCGCAGAGAAGGTTGCCCAGGAACTTACTATTCCGGTGATTGGCATTGGAGCCGGCGGCGGTGTCGACGGTCAGGTGCTTGTGATGCACGACATGCTCGGCATGACGATGGGATTCTCCCCTCGCTTTCTACGCAGATATGCCAACGTTGGAGAGGTCATGACAGATGCTTTCCGCCACTACATAAGCGATGTGAAAAGTGGAGATTTCCCCAACGAGAAGGAGCAGTACTGATTACATGAATGAGTACCCTATTCCCAACATGAGATTATTCTGCTTCTGAAAGTTCTGAAGCTGATATCCTATATTAATAAAGAGGCCATCTACCAGCCGCACCTTCAGATTGGCAAGCTGGTAGGTGGCTCTTGTTTCTTCAGGACCGATAAAATTATAGCCCATGCCTACATTGACTGAAAATATTGGCATCACGAGTTCAGCTCTCCCGGAAATCCCGACACAAACTTGACTGAGAAACGATGGACGGGTGAAAAGTATATCATCGGAGGAATAGCCGGAGACATAATGACTTTTAAGATTGGTGCTCTCATCCCATTGGAAATCTGCTGAAACCCCGGCACGGAATATTTGCGACACTCGCCACATAGGAGAAAGGTCAATACCCGCCACTCCGAAACGCCCGTTGAGAAGCACCGAAGTCTCCCCTCCTCGGTAGACACGCTTGCGCCATGCACCGTAAATAACGACATCAAATCCCAATTTCCTCGCTGAGATAATGCTATCAGGCAAAGTCTGCCGCATCTCTTTTGACTTCCCAAACGAACGCGACACTCCGATGCGTATGCCAGTCATGTTCACTCCCGGATTCGGGAAAGATGTGTTGCCATTTGAGAAATGAGTGAGATCCAATCCGGCAGTAATATCATAATTGTCATTAAGACGCCATTTCAGACCTACACCAAGATTGATATATGCATTTATTCGGGAACCAACTATAAGATTGGAATGTGCTGTCTGCCCATCGCAAGGTCTCCATCCGAAAGAGGCGCCGAAATTCCATTCATAATAAGCTGTCAGATTATCACTGATTTTCCATATAGGGGCTCCTTGAAAAAGATACAGGTCAATTGGAGTGCCTATTCCATGAGGGTTACCCAATAAATTCACTCCGGTTCCAACGCCTTGCCATGACTCCGGATAAATCATTCTGTAATATGATTCCTCCGAAAAAGTGAATCCGTATTTTACATGCAGGGATGTTACAAAATGCGACTCGCGGGCAATATCATTATTTAGTTTACCATTCAAGATATCATCTCGATATGATGAAAAAGCNTAAGAAGGACGGACGTCTGCCCCAACGCAACTCCTGATNTTCCANNTGCACGAATCAATGTCTTGCCCAAGAGTGTCGNGGCAAAACTTAAGACATAACAATAACGTTGCTACATAGAAAAGGAATCTGCTCATTTGTCACACCTGCATGAATCATACTTTTTACAAAATTAATCAAAATTTTTAATAAGCATGCATGCAGCCATTCAATTTATCGTCAAAAAGATTCCGTCTGCCTTCTATGATCTATGATTGACTTCATATTATTCTGAGCCCATTCCGTAAGCTGCATGATGATTGGAATGAGT
>WFLX010077579.1_pt1 | contig 13586 bp, 9 predicted proteins | sample 4967041 | NCBI WGS metagenome assembly WFLX01 (sample SAMN12857096, study PRJNA449069) | gut metagenome | isolation source: stool from male and female vole | host: Microtus ochrogaster | place: USA:Florida | collected 2017
CCTTTTTTACAACAGGGGGAAGCTTCTCATTGTTTCGCAGACGGATATTTCGGTCAATCTCCTCGCGATATTGATCCACGCCGCTATAGATCGCTTCGGCCAGTTGCTGGCGCCCCTCGTCAGAGGCAAGATATTGCTCCACTGTGGGATTGCAGATAAAATCGAGCTCTACCAGCACTGCCGGCATGGCGGTGTTGCGAAGCACCGAAAAAGGGGCCTGACGCACTCCGCGGTCTTTGCGTCCCGCCTCGCTGACAAGTTGTTGCTGAATGTAGTTGGCCACCTTGAGACTCTGCTCCATGTGGAGATTTTGGTCCATCTGGAAGATGATGTAGCTTTCGGCAGAGTTGGGGTCAAAGCCGTGATATTCGGTTGAATAGTCAGGTTCGAGGGTCAGCACTGAGTTTTCGCGCATGGCCACGGCGAGGTTTTCGTCGCTGCGGCTCAGACCCATAGTATAGACCGAGGCGCCGCAGACGGTTGTGCGGTTTTTTGATTTCTTGTCAACCGAATTGGTGTGGATCGACACAAAAAGGTCGCCACCGCAGTTGTTGGCTATTTTGGCGCGCTTGCCGAGAGTGACAAACGAATCATCGTCGCGGGTCATTATTACCTCAAAATTGTCATTCTCGCTCAATAGCTTGGCCAGTCGCTGAGCCACGCTGAGGTTAATATCCTTTTCAGAAGTTATCCTGCCTATCGCGCCATGGTCATGGTCGCCGTGACCCGCGTCGATCACCACCTTAAAGAGCTGTTTCTTAGGGGGTGTGACGGTCTTTGCCGCCGAGAGCAACGCCGGCAGCAGCATGACCGTAATTATCAATATTGACAGTTTTATGAGGCGCGGAAAGTTGGGCATCCGGGATGGGAAATTTTGAAGGATTTATCAAAACCAACCACAAAATTACAAAAAATAGTGTCACTACGGCACATAATAATTCTATTCTGGCTCAAAATTCCAATCCCGTCAACATTTTTTCCACATTTTTTATTTTAAGGAGAGCAACAATGAGCGCGAGACCTGCGTTAGTAAGAAAGTTAAAGTTCCACGCCTATGAATAAATTATTCTTTCTTCTCCCCGCGCTGTTAATGCTCCTCTCAGCTACCGGCTGTAAAGATGGATCTCGATCGACTGTTGAAACTCAAACGGTTGTAAGTGAGTCGGTTGAGATTGTGCGCCTCGACAGCCTGATGGCTCTGCCGGGGTATGATATTCAGACCGATTCGGTCAACGGCAAAGCGGTAACGGCCCTAATCGAGGCGGTCGGTGCTGCTGATGCGGATGAATACACATCTTCGCGCGCCTTCATGATATTCGGCCGGGACACCCGNANCCGTCTCACCGATCTTTCAGGNGTGGAAAACAGTCTCGGGATTGTGAAAGCCNGTCTCGACAGCTTNCCNGACAGGGTCTATGGCGTGGTGTGGCCTTTCCGCCAGACCGTTATGGTNGGCGACAGNCTCGTGATGGTTGCCCTCAACCATTATCTNGGCGCCGACTATGAGGGTTATGCGGGTATGCCTATCTATCAGAAAGCGCTCAAAACTCCCGACCGAATAGTCTATGATGTGGCTGAGGCTTGGCTCTCTTCCCGCTATCCTTACAAGAAAAACGCAGGGCAGAAAGTCTCCAACCGCATGTTTTATGAGGGTGCGCTGATGCTCACCGTCAAAGAAGCCACCGCAACCGACAATGAGTGGCAGCTGCTCGGCATGACCCCCGACGAATGGCAGACCGCCAAGGGAGCTGAAGCTGAGGCGTGGCGCGAAATGGCTGCCCGTCAGATGCTTTTCTCAGACTCTCCCGAGGTGGAGATGAAACTCTTTGACCCCGCGCCCTCAACTGTTGTTGGCGAAATGGTGCTTCCGGCAAGAATGGGCCGTTTCATNGGCATGAGNATGGTGGAAAGCTATCTNGCCTCCCATCCCGGCNAAACTCCTCAGAATCTTTTGAGNTCGGAGATTTATAACGACCGNGACGTGATGAAACTCTCGGGCTATCACCCGCAATAANCGTCAGGCAAACAGCTCCTTGAAGGCGTCTTCAACNTTCGACGCCTCGATGACCTTGATTTTGCGAGAGGAGGCTTCGCTACCTTTCAGGTTGCCGCGAGGAATGATGATGCGGCTCATGCCGAGCTTCTCGGCTTCGGCGATGCGCTGCTCGATTCTCACCACCGGGCGCAGCTCGCCCGACAAACCCACCTCGGCGGCAAAAGCTGTCTCGGGNGGAATGGCGATGTCGACATTCGACGACAGNATAGCCGCNACNACNGCCAGGTCGAGAGCGGGATCGTTGACCTTCAGGCCGCCCGCAATGTTGAGAAACACATCTTTTTGGGCGAGCTTAAATCCGACCCTTTTTTCGAGCACCGCCAGCAGCATGTTCATTCGCCTCTGGTCAAAACCGTTGACCGAGCGCTGAGGTGTGCCATAGGCNGCCGAGCTTACAAGNGCCTGAACCTCAATCAGCAGGGGACGCATACCCTCTACGGTCACTCCGATGGCTATGCCCGATAGTTGCTGCTGATCCTCNCCGCGNGTGGTGAGCAGCATTTCCGACGGATTGGCCACCTCGCGCAATCCGCGGCGGCACATNTCATAGATGCCCAGCTCGGAGGTTGAGCCGAAACGGTTTTTGATGGAGCGNAGCAGGCGGAANAGGTANTTGCTGTCNCCCTCAAACTGAAGCACGGCGTCNACGATATGTTCAAGCACCTTAGGACCGGCAATGCTGCCNTCTTTGGTGATGTGACCNATTATTATTACCGGCACTCCGGTCTCTTTGGCAAAACGTTGCAATTGGGCGGNACATTCCCTCACCTGACTCACCGANCCGGCNGTCGACTCAAGAGTGTCGGAGGCAATGGTCTGAATCGAGTCGATCACCAGCAGCTCGGGCTTGACCTCCTCGATATGGCTGAAAATTGTTTCGAGCGACGTTTCGCAAGCTATGAAAACATTGTCGGAGGCCCTGCCAATGCGGTCGGCTCTCATCTTTATCTGTGTGGCGCTCTCCTCGCCCGACACATAGAGCACCCTGCGGCTTCTCACCGACAGAACGTTCTGCAACACGAGNGTTGATTTGCCGATGCCTGGTTCGCCGCCCACGAGCACTATCGAGCCGGGCACCAAGCCTCCGCCCAACACTCTGTTCAACTCGCCCGAGGGGAGAATTATCCTCTCCACCTCCTGCGACTCTATGCGGCTCACCGCCACCGGGCGTGAACGCATTGACTGAGCGCCTGAGTTGCGCGAGCGTGATTTTGAGCCTGAGGCGGCTACGCGCTCTTCCACCATGGTGTTCCATGCGCCGCATGAGGGGCATTTTCCCTCCCATTTCGGGGAGTCGGCGCCACATTCGGTGCAATGCCACACCGATTTTACTTTCATTGCCATAGGATTATTTTTGAGTTGTTAGGGCGCGGCGGCGCATCTCGCTCAGAGTCACGGCAGTGGCGGTGGCTACATTGAGCGATTCAGATGTGGTTTGGCCGGCGGGATAGGAGGGTATGTGTATGCGGCGGGTTATCAATTGCTCTACCTGAGGCGAAATGCCTTTCCCCTCATTGCCCATCACCACTATCGAGCCTCTATCGCTGAAGTTGACGTCATAGATATTGTCGCCGTTGAGAAAGGTGCCGTAAATGTCGATCCTCTCTGCTGCGGCTGTCGCAAGCCATTCGGGGAGAGAGGTATAGCTTACCTCAACCCTCGCCAAAGCGCCCATCGTGGCCATGACAACCTTGGGCGAAAACGCGTCGACCGTTTCGCGCGAGCAAACGATGTGTCTCACGCCAAACCAGTCGCATGTGCGGATAATAGTGCCGAGGTTGCCCGGATCCTGCACCGTGTCGAGAGCCACCACAAGCTCGTTGGCGCCCGGAAGATGAGGCTCGAAACTTGGCAGACCGAACAGGGCTATCACTTCGGGAGGGGAGGAGAGACGCGACAGCCTGCCCATGTCGCGGGCTGCTACGGGGATAATCTCCCGGGCCTCGATATGGGGGTGAAGCTCAAGCCATGCGGCGGTGGCAAAAACAATTTCGGGGCGGAAACCTGCCGTGAGGTCGAGCACACATTTCGTGCCCTCGGCTTTCCACAGGCCGAGGTCGCGGCGATGACGGGCCGAATCGAGATCGGCCACCATCTTTCTTGTAGCGTTGGTCAGTTGCATAGTCACACTGCAAAATTACAAAAAATGCCGCTACCCTCCGCAACTCCCTCCCCCTCTTTTCCCCTCTTTCGCGCATTAATTGGGGTGTGCTGTCCGGTAATGTTAAAAGTTAGGGGTTTGTCGGGAGGTGGGGGGGAGAGTTAATATGGGGGGCGGGGTGGGAAAGTTGGCAAAAAATCATTAACTTTGCAGTGGTAAAACTCCGGCCTTTGGGGAGGGCTTCACCTCCGGCAGGGGCAATGGGCTTTATCACAACAGTTTACTAAGAATTTTAATCAGTGAAAATACTTGTTACCGGAGCCAATGGTCAGCTCGGCACCGAACTGAGGGCACAACTCGAAAAAACAATGCCCGGATTGACCGACTATACAGATGTCGATACGCTTGATCTCACCGATGCGGCGGCAGTGAGCCGNTTCGTCACCAACGGTGAATATACCCATATCGTAAACTGTGCCGCCTATACGGCTGTTGACCGCGCCGAGATGGAGCCGGCCAAATGTCTGGCAGTCAACTTCGACGCCGTGAGAAATATCGCCGCCGCAGCCTATGAGTCGGGCGCCAAGGTGCTTCATATCTCAACCGACTATGTGTTTGACGGCACCGCTCACAAGCCNTANGGTGAGGCCGACAAGGTCAACCCCACCTCGACCTACGGCACNTCGAAGCGCAAGGGTGAGATGGTGTTGATGTCGCTTTGCCCTTCGGCAATAGTGATTCGCACCGCCTGGCTTTATTCGCCCCACGGTAACAACTTTGTCAAGACAATGCTCAGGCTGCTCAACGAGCGGGCGCGGCTGTCGGTGGTGTGTGACCAGATAGGCACCCCCACCAGCGCCACCGACCTTGCCGGCGCGATAGTGTCGATTCTCAAGGCGGTGCAGTGGGTGCCGGGATTCTATCACTACACCGACGAGGGTGTGGCCTCGTGGTATGACTTCGCAAAAGCCATCGCGCGCAATGCGGGGCTGACAAAATGTGAGATAATACCGGTGTCGACCATCGACTACAACATCGAAAACATTACTGCCGCCACCCGTCCCCACTACAGTGTGCTCGACAAGCAGCGCATCAAGCGCACCTATTCGCTTACCATTCCCCATTGGGAGGAGAGCCTTATGAAATGCCTTGAGCGCATGAATCTCAAAGCCTGATTTTCACTCACATAAAACTACAATTATTTTTCTACCGTGCAGCTTAAAGACGAAATAGCCCGCCGACGCACCTTTGCAATCATCTCCCACCCTGACGCCGGCAAAACCACCCTTACCGAAAAACTGCTGCTTTTTGGCGGCGCGATACATATAGCCGGCGCCGTGAAGAGCAACAAAATCAAGAAAACAGCCACCTCCGACTGGATGGAAATCGAAAAACAGCGCGGCATCTCGGTGGCCACCTCGGTGATGGGTTTTGACTACGGCGACTATAAGATAAATATTCTNGACACCCCCGGTCACCAGGACTTTGCCGAAGACACCTACCGCACCCTCACNGCTGTTGACTCGGTTATNATNGTGGTCGACGTGGCCAANGGNGTGGAGCAGCAGACAAGGCGNCTCATGGAGGTGTGCCGCATGCGCAACACCCCGGTGATTATCTTCGTCAACAAGCTCGACCGCGAGGGCCGCGACCCCTTTGATATTCTCGACGAGCTGGAGCAGGAGCTGAANATCAGCGTGTGTCCCNTNAGCTGGCCTATTAATATAGGTGCGAAATTCAAGGGCGTCTACAGCATCTACACCCATTCTCTCGACCTCTTCACTCCCGACAAACAGAAGGTGAGCGAGCGTGTGGAGATCGACGACATCAACGACCCGCGCATCGACGAGGCTGTAGGCGAAAAGGATGCCGCCAAGCTGCGCGAGGATATCGACCTCATCGAAGGAGTCTATCCCGAGTTCTCGCGCGAGCTCTATCTTCAGGGCAAGCAGGCTCCGGTGTTTTTCGGCTCGGCNCTCAACACATTCGGCGTCAAGGAGTTGCTNGACTGNTTTGTGGAGATNGCTCCCCATCCCGGCGACGTGCAGGCTCAGGAGAGGGTTGTCAAGGCCGACGAGGAAGCCTTTACCGGCTTTGTGTTTAAGATTCATGCCAACATGGATCCCAACCACCGCTCATGTATCGCCTTTGTGAAAGTCTGCTCGGGCACCTTTGAGCGCAACGCCCCCTACCGCCATGTGCGCAGCGACAAGACCCTGCGCTTTGCCTCGCCCACAGCCTTTATGGCTCAGAAAAAATCTATTGTCGACGTGGCCTATCCGGGCGACATCGTTGGTATTCCCGATGTGGGCAACTTCAAGATCGGCGACACCCTCACCTCCGGCGAGCTGCTTCACTATAAGGGCTTGCCGTCGTTCTCGCCCGAGATGTTCAAGTATATCGAAAACACCGACCCCATGAAGTCGAAGCAGCTCGAAAAGGGTGTGCGTCAGCTCATGGACGAAGGTGTGGCCCAGCTGTTTATCAATCAGTTTAACAACCGCAAGATTATCGGCACTGTGGGTCAGCTGCAGTTTGAGGTGATTCAATACCGCCTGCTTCACGAATATGGAGCACAGTGTCGCTGGGAGCCGATCTCGCTCTACAAGGCCTGCTGGATAGAGAGCGATGACAAAGACGCCCTTGAGGCGTTCAAGCGCCGCAAACATCAGTTTATGGCAGTTGACCGCGAAGGGCGCGATGTGTTTTTGGCNGACAGCAANTATGTGTTGCAGATGGCTCAGAACGATTTTCCGAAAATCAAGTTCCACACCTCGAGCGAATATTAAGCCGAGGCGCGGAAGAGGAGAGGAGGAGAGAAGGAGAGAGTTGAGATGAGGGAAGTTTATTCTCCCATCTTGGTCATCTTATAGCCGAGNGATTTAAGCTCCATAGCCACTCCCATCATATAGAGGGCCTTGATAGTGTCGCGATAAGCTTCGAGAGCCTGCGCTGTCGACGGCTCGATGTGGGAGGCCATGAGGTCGTGGTAGGCTATCGAGGCGCATTTGCTTACTCGGTCGGCCTCTTCGGAAGCCTCTTTTTCAGGCAATCCGAGAATATCCTGAAGAATATAATCGTCCATCGCGTCATAGCCTCGTGCGTCGCGCAGTGAGTGGTAGATCTGTTCGCCGGTGAGGGCTGAATATTTTGTCCAGTCAACGTCCCAGAATTTTGCCATCGCCATGCCGATAAACATAGGCCAGCCTATCGAGCTGACGGGATATTGGGCAAACTCCTTGAGCCCGTCGGGCATATAGGCTTTTTCGATAGCGGGCCAGTATTCCTCAACGTCGATACATTCGGGAAAATGGCTGTCGATCAAACCCTCGGTTTCGAGGTGACGCTTCAGGTTGTCGTAAAGGTTCTGATAATAACTCATATCCTGATAATTTTGGTTGTGTGAGAAATACCGGCGGGAAGCAGCCTGAGGTCAGACTTCTTCCCGCCGGATAATATATTAGTTGTCGGTAATTGCAGTCATTCGATTACTGTTTAACGGGTCGCATATCATAGCTGAACATTGCGATGGTGAAGCCCCAGTAGATAAAGGCGAGGGCGGTGAGGAACGAAGTCATCATCATGTTGGCCACCCAACCTGCCTCTACAAAGAGGAATCCGATAAGCAACATCAGTATGCCGTTGACAATTGAAACCCACCAGTAACGACNGCCGGTGTTCTTNGCCGCNNTGCAGAGTGGCTGTGATGCCCCAGAAAANAAAGATNNGAGCAAGGNANTAGGGGAACACGGCCTCGGAAAGAACAATCGACCTTACCATCATGAAGCCGATAAACATATCTATTACGCCACCTGCGAGCCACCAGCCCCAGCCTTTGCCTCGGTCGGGTCCCGCGCTGACGCAGATTTGAACAACGCCGGCCAATACAAGAAGCCAGCCGAATATCTGAGAGGCAATCGCATAACCGGCCATAGGCCAGAACCAATATGCAAAACCACCGATTACCAATAGAATACCTACGAGTAATACTACCCACCACGCCTTGGTGGTGCCGAAATAGTTTAGATTAAGAGCTTTCATGATTAATGTGTTTTTAGTTGAATTTTGGTTGTTTGTGTTTTTATAATAATAACGCTACTGTGAAGCATTTGGTTGTTAAAATTCGTTTTTTTTGCACCGCCGCTCCCGTCAGGCATTATTTTTGCTAACTTTGCAGTGGATTTGAGATTATAAAACGATTGAATTACACAATGATATATCCCGATAAATTTGAAGATAAGACCGGCTTTGCAAAGATTCGCTCGGAGGTAAACACGCTGTGCCTCACCCCTATGGGGCGTGACTGTGTCGAAGCTATGGCCTTCACCAACGAGGCTTCCGAGGTGGAGCGCCGCCTCAGGGCCACCGCCCAGATGCTCACCGTGATAGAGGGGGATGACGAGCTGCCTCTAGGCGCCACCGACAATCTTGAGCTTATGCTCGCCTCGATCAAGCCCGAGGGCACCCTGCTCACGGCGAGGGAGCTCTACCGGCTCATGAACACCCTGAGGATGGTCGACCGACTGGAGAAATTTTTTGCCCGCTTCCGCAACGACGAGGGGGTGTCGCTCTATCCCGAGCTCGACGCCACGGTGCGTCAGCTCACCACCTTTCCTATGGTCATCTCGGCTATCGACAGCGTTATAGACCGCAACGCCGAGGTGAAAGACAGTGCCTCAGCCGAACTCGCCTCAATACGCAGCCGCAAACAGTCGCTCGGAGGCACCGCATCGTCGGTGTTGAGACGTGTGCTGGCGCGCGCCGTTGAGGAGGGGATTATCGACAGCTCGGCTACTCCCGCCATGCGCGACGGTCGCCTCGTGCTCCCGATTTCGCCGATGCATAAGCGCAAGATGCCCGGCATTGTGCATGACGAGTCGGCCACCGGCAAGACCATCTTTATCGAACCCGCCGAGGTGGTGGAGGTCAACAACCGCATGCGCGAGCTCGAAATGGAGGAGCGCCGCGAAATCAACCGCATTCTCATCGCCACCGCCTCGCTCATCAGGCCGCATATCCCCGGGCTGCTGTCGACGGCGGCTGTTATCGGTCAGCTCGATTTCATTCATGCCAAAGCCCGCTATGCCCAAAAGGTGGGTGGAAAAATGCCACGNCTNTCCGACGGGCCCGACCTGGAGTGGTATCATGCCCGCCACCCGGTTATGCTCGCCGCTCTCGAAAGCCGCGGCCAGGAGGTGGTGCCTCTCGACATCACCCTCAGCCCCGAGCACCGTATTCTCGTGATTTCGGGTCCCAACGCCGGCGGTAAGTCGGTGGTGCTCAAAACCGTGGGCGTGGTGCAATATATGCTTCAGTGCGGCCTGTTGCCTCCGCTCTATGAAAACTCATGCTGCGGAGTATTTGATGATATTTTCATTGATATAGGTGATGATCAGAGCATTGAGGATGCACTCTCGACCTATTCATCTCATCTGCGCAACATGAAGCGCCTCGTGGCCTCGGGCGGAAGCCGGTCGCTGGTGCTCATCGACGAGTTTGGCGCCGGCACGGAGCCTCTGATTGGCGGTGCGCTCGCCCAGGCTATACTTTTCCGCTTAAACCAAAACGGAGTGTGGGGTGTGATCACCACCCATTTCCAGAACCTCAAACGGTTTGCCGAGGAGACTCCGGGGCTTGTCAACGGCTCGATGCTCTACGACCGCCGGGAGATGAAGCCGCTCTTTAAACTCGTGGTCGGCACCGCCGGCAGCTCGTTTGCCATCGAGATAGCCCGCAACACCGGTCTCCCCGCCGACATCATCGAGATGGCTCAGGAGATAGTGGGCAGCGACTATGTGAAGATGGACCGCTATCTGCTCGACATTGCCCGCGACCGCCGTTATTGGGATAACAAGCGCAACTCCATAAGGGTCAAGGAGAAGAAGCTCGACGAGATTCTACAGCAATATGAAACCGACGCGCAGACGCTGCGCCAGAAACGCCGCGAGATTATCGAGGAGGCCAACACTGAGGCCAAACATATCATTGACTCGGCCAACGCCACCATTGAGCGCACCGTGAGCGAGATACGCAAGGCTCAGGCCGAGAGAGAGAAAACTCTTGAGGCTCGCCGCAAGCTGCGCGAGGACCGCGTGGCGCTCGAACATGCCGATACCGACGCCGAGGCCGACAATCATCCGCTGCTCAAGAAGGTGCCCCGCCGCGCCCGCAAGTCGGCAGCCCGCACCGCTCCCAAGCCGGAGGAAACTCCCGAAATCAAGGCGGGAATGGCGGTGAAGCTCGACGGCCAGGGTCAGGCGGGCCGAGTGATCGAGGTCAACGGCTCAAATGCCACCGTGGTGTTCGGCATGTTGAAAACCACAGTGCCCGTGGCGCGGCTCAAACCCACGCTTGCCTCGCCCGACAAGGGGCTGAGCAAAGCCGCTTCGTTTGTGAGCGTNTCGACATCGGAGGATATGCGCTCGCGTCAGCTCAATTTCAAGCAGGAGATTGATGTGAGAGGCATGAGAGCCGCCGAGGCTGTTCAGGCGGTGACCTATTTTATCGACGACGCCATTCAGTTCGGAGTGTCGAGGGTGAGAATCCTCCACGGCACCGGCTACGGNGTGCTCCGCCAATACATCCGCGACTACCTGCGCGGAGTGAGCGGAGTGGTGTCGGCCCATGACGAGGATGTGAGATTTGGCGGCGCGGGAATCACCGTTGTCAATCTCAAATAACTCACCTCAGCCCACAAACAGCGAGCCGATCTGGAACACAAGCATGGCTGCCAGCCATGCGAACAGGGTGTTATAGACNGCNGAAAAAGCAGAGTATTTCCAGGAACCGGTTTCTTTGGANATNGCTACGAGTGTGGCTATGCAGGGGCAGAAGAGCAACACAAATATCATGAAGCTCAGTGCCGACAGNGGGGTGAAGTCAGGNTTGCCCGTCACGGGATTGGGGCGGGTGAGACGCTGTGACAGCGTTTCGGCAGAGCTGTCCTCGTCGCCGGTGTAGAGCACTCCGAGTGTCGACACAACTATCTCTTTGGCGGGGATACCGGCGATGGCCGCAACGGTAGCCCTCCATTTCATGCCTAAAGGCTCCATGACGGGGTTGACCGCCTTGCCTATCATTTCGAGATAGGAGTCGGTCGAGAGGTCGATTGTGCTGTCGTTGCCGTTGTCGGCGATGATGGTAGTTTCGGCGGTAGCGGGAGCTTCGTCGCGCAGGGGAAAATAGTTGAGCGCCCACACGATTATGCTTGCCACGAGTATCAGGCCACCCATCTTCTTGAGATACTGCTCACCTTTGGCCCAGGTGTGGCGCAGGGCCGACTTCATGGTCGGGAGGCGATAGGGNGGGAGNTCCATCACAAAGGGGGTCACGTCGGCTTTAAACCAGAATTTTCTCAGCAGTTTGGCAGTGACCATCGCGGCAGCTACGCCTATCACATAGATCGATGTAAACACCAATGCGGCGTGAGCGCTGAAAAATGTGCCTATCAGCAGCACATAGATTGGCAGACGCGCCGAGCATGACATGAAGGGGGTGATGAGTATGGTGATGAATCTCGACGACCGGCTTTCGATCGAGCGGCTGGCCATAATGGCGGGAACGGAGCATCCGAAGCCCATCAGCATAGGTATGAACGATTTGCCATGCAGGCCTATGTGGTGCATCATGCGGTCCATGATGAATGCCGCCCGCGCCATATAGCCCGAGTCCTCCAGAAATGATATGCAGAAATAGAGAATCATGATGTTGGGGAGAAACACTATCACTCCTCCCACGCCGCCGATTATTCCGTCGGCTATGAGGTCTTTGAGCGGGCCGTCGGCCATATAGGTTCTCACCACATTGCCGAGGGCGTTGACGAGCCACTCTATCCAGTCCATCGGATATTGGCCGATCGAGAATGTGGCCCAGAAGATAAACACCATTATGGCGAGGAAAATCGGAAATCCAAACAGCGGGCTGGTGACCAATGCGTCGATGGCCGAGGTGCGCTCGGTGGTGTCGACATTTCCTTTGGTGAAGGTCTCGGTCAGCGCGCCGGCTATGAAGCCATATTTTTCGGTAGCTATGGCTGAGGTGACATCTTCGTTGGTGTTGCGCTCGATAGTGGCGCAGAGATTGTCGCGCAGGGCGAAATATTCGTCAGCTTTCTCTTTGCCGAGTGTCGAGATGATAAACTGCTCCGCCTCCGAATCATGTTCGAGCAGCTTGATGGCAATGTAGCGGGGCGAGACATGGTGGTCAAACTTCGGCTCGGTCTTGAGGGCGTCGTTGAGCGCCGTCACCGCCGGCTCGATCTCCGGGCCGAGGGTAACGTGAATGTGGCGCACGCTCTTTTCCCGTCCCTCAAACACATCTATTATGGTGTCAAACAGCTGAGCCACTCCCTTGCCGCTGCGCGAGACGGTGGGCACCACCGGCACGCCGATCATGTCGCCCAGCAGCTTATAGTCGAGGGTGTCGCCGCGCGCTTCAAGCTCGTCATACATGTTGAGGGCAATCACCATCGGGCGGTTCATGTCGATAAGCTCGGTGGTGAGATAGAGGTTGCGCTCAAGATTAGATGCCACCACCACATTGACTATCACGTCGGGCGAGGCATCCTTTAGATATTTTCTCACATAAAGCTCCTCGGGCGAGTAGCAGGCCAGCGAGTAGGTGCCGGGCAGGTCGACGATGTTAAACCTATAGCCGTTGTGCCTGAAGGTGCCCGACTTGGCATCGACTGTCACACCGCTATAGTTGCCCACATGCTCGTGGGCGCCTGAGGCGATGTTGAAGAGCGACGTCTTGCCGCAGTTGGGGTTGCCGATGAGGGCCACGTTGATGGTGCGCGACTGCTCGTTGAAAGAGCTGTCATGGCGATGGGAGGCGTGACGGCGGCTTTCGGCCACATCGTTTTTGCCGGCCTCCGACCCGCTGGCGGCAACAGGCACCACCTCTACAAGATGAGCCTCCGAGCGACGCAACGAAACCTCATATCCCATNATGGAATATTTCACCGGGTCGTGGAGGGGAGCGTGGAGAAGCACCTTTATGTCATGACCCTTGATGAATCCCATCTCGATGAGGCGCTTGCGGAAAGCGCCGTGACCAAGTATTTTCACAATCTTGGCCTCTTGTCCGGAACTGAGTTGGTCGAGTCGCATATATTGTTGTCTTAGCGGGGGTTGTCAGATAATGGTCGGTTGGGTTTCAACCTGTTGCACACGCAACATTCTCACAAAATTACTCAAAATTTTGCAACCTGCAATCAAAATTCCGCGGCTATTTTTCCCAATTCCAGTTGAGGGAGCCTAACGATGTCCANATTTTCAGGTCAATATCTTCGGGTATCTTTTTGACGAGGATTGCGAAGCGNNTNAACNTCACCNGCTCCGAGTCGTCAAACTGAGAGGTGCCTATATTCATCACCCAGTTGACGGTGTTTTCGCGGTTGTCGCGATAAAAGCGGTTGGTATAGGTGTC
>WFLX010395879.1_pt1 | contig 13581 bp, 12 predicted proteins | sample 4967041 | NCBI WGS metagenome assembly WFLX01 (sample SAMN12857096, study PRJNA449069) | gut metagenome | isolation source: stool from male and female vole | host: Microtus ochrogaster | place: USA:Florida | collected 2017
GAAATTGACTATGAACAGCTTGGGCGGATTGCCTGCTGCTCCACATATCACTATCAGAGGATGTTTACTTACATGGCGGGTATCACTTTAGCAGAGTATATCCGAAAAAGAAAAATGTCTTTGGCGGCGGTAGACTTGCAGGGCGGGAATGAACGGATCATTGATATTGCGGAGAAGTACGGCTACCATTCTCCGACCGCATTCAACAGGGCGTTTCAGGCTTTTCACGGGATAGCGCCTTCTGCGGTCAAAGACGAGGGCGTTTCTGTAAAATCCTTTTCCCCTATCGTATTCAGCATTGCCGTAAAAGGAGCGGCGGAAATGAACTACCGAATTGAAACAAAAGAGGCTTTCCGCATTATCGGCATATCCGCGCCCCTTGATAAGGATATTGAAAACAATTTTGCAGTTGTCCCCGAAATGTGGCAGAACGCCGCCGTAAACGGAACAATAGGAAAATTGGCGGGAATGATGAATTCGCCTCCAATGGGACTTCTGGGCGTAAGCGTCTGCAATGACGAGGAGCAGTGGAAGTATTTTATTGCCGTTTCAAGCACAAATACAAGCGATGAGTTTGAGGAATACACCGTTCCCGCATCTGTTTGGGCGGTTTTTTCGGGAACAGGCACAAATCAGTCGATACAGGAGCTGGAGCGGCGCATAGTAACGGAGTGGCTTCCTGCCTCGGGTTATGAATACGCCAACGCCCCCGATATTGAGGTTTACTTAAATCCCGACCCGCAGAATGCTCAGTATGAGGTGTGGATTCCTGTAGTAAAGAAAAAGGGATAACAGATAAACTAATGAACAAAAATCAGCGGCTGTAAAAACAGCACAGCTTTTCTGACAGCACGAATTTCAAAAACTCCAAACTCGGCTGGTTAGTAAAGATTTTAAAATTTCCCGGATTTTCAAGAAATTTAAAATCTTTACGATTTTGAAATTCTTTTCAACTCAGTAAATTACCGCCAACTTTCTTGAGAGAATCGTAAAAATCGGCACATCACCCCTAAAAGCGGGCTCCTATTCGCATAACTGCTCTGACAGCACGAATTTCAAAAATCAAACAGGGTTGCATTTTCTGCCCATTTTTCAAGCAGAAAATGCAACCCTGTTTAGATAGACAAGATTTAAAATTGCCCAGTTTTTCAAGCAATTTTAAATCTTGTCGGTTTTGAAATTCTTTTTAAATCAGCAAATTACCGCCAAGTTTTCTGAAAGAGACAATCAAACCAGCACAACTTTCCTGAGAGAACCAAAATCAGCACAACTTTCCTAAGAGAACCATAAATCAGCACAAGTTACTTAGGAGCATAAAACAAAGGGGCTGTCTTTTTTACAGCCCCTTAAACTATTCAAATTCACTTTCCCGAATACACCAAAGCGGAATCAAGTCTGTATCCCTTCAGCTTCTCCCTGCCATTTAAGCCCGCCAGCTCCATAAGCACCAGCACTCCCGCAATCTGTCCTCCAAGGGATTCTATAAGACGGATCGCAGCCTCGGTAGTACCTCCCGTAGCTATAAGATCGTCCACAATAAGCACCCTCTGTCCCGGCTTAACGGAATCCTTGTGCATTTCGATAACCGCTTTTCCGTATTCAAGGTCGTATTCCGCAGAAACCGTCTCGGAAGGGAGCTTGCCTTTTTTCCTTATCAGAACCAAGGGCTTATGTAAATTGTAGGCAATGGAGGTACCGAAAATAAAGCCTCTCGACTCCGCTCCCGCCACTACGTCAAAGTCCAAGTCCTTTACCAGCTCCTGCATGGAATCAACCGCTAATTTCAGCCCGTCTGCGTCCTGCAAAACGGTGGTTATATCCCTGAACATTACTCCTTCTTCGGGAAAATCGGGTATGGTTCTTACATAATCTTCAAGTTTTTTCATATTTTTATTTCCTTTCTTGGGAACAAATTCTTACTTTATTTCATTTTATCACCCATTGTTTTTAAATTCAATAGCTTTTTTCATTTTTCTACATATTGCCATTGCCTTATTTGGGAATAATTTAAGAAAAACGGCAAATAAATAACTGCAAAGGTAATTTTTGTATGAAAGGAAAAAGCGTTGACCGTAGGATTTTACGGAACTACGCCAAATTGGAATTATGGAAAATACAAAACAGGTCAAATCCTTAAACGATTTTTTTAAAATATCCTTGGGAGCGATCATCGTTTTCGCAATGATGATCGGCGCGGCTAACGGCTCCGACCTCCCGGTTTACTCCAAGCAAGGCTCAACGGGCACCGAGGTTGAAGAAATTCAGAGAGTGCTTAAAGAATGGGGACTGTTTAAGGGAGAGATAACGGGCTATTTCGGAACAGCCACGGAAAACGCCCTGAGACAGTATCAGAAGAACAACGGCTTGGAGGTAACGGGCATAGCGGACGAGGCGACCCTTAAAAAAATGGGTATCACCATAGGCAGCATTCCCAATGCCACCGANNCCAATATCAATTTGCTGGCAAGAATAATTTNCGCNGAGGGACGGGGCGNNAGCTATGTGGGACAGGTAGCTATNGGAGCGGTTATCTGCAACAGAATAGAACACCCCTCCTTCCCCGACACCTTACAGGGAGTAATTTTCCAGAACGGCNCATTTACCGCCATTGTGGACGGACAGTTTGAGGAAGATGTGGCGGAGTCGGCTTACTATGCCGCCCGTGACGCTTTGCTGGGCTGGGACCCTACGGGCGGGTGCATTTATTACTTCAATCCTAAAAAGACCAACGACGAGTATATGCACAGCAGGGAAGTTATTAAGATCATCGGGGATCATTATTTCTGTATGTAATAGTAAGGGGGCTGTGAAAAGACAGCCCCTTTATTTTTTTGCGCCCAAGAAACTTGGTGCTGATTTATGGTTCTTTAAAGAAAGTTGGCGGTAATTTACTGATTTAAAAAGAATTTCAAAACCGACAAGANTTANATTTGCTTGAAAAATTGGGCAAAAAATCCGAACTCAGTTGATTTTTGANATTCGTGCTATCAGGGCAGTTGTGAGAGTGGTAATCCGCTCTTAGAGGTGTTGTGCTGTTTTTTACNGTTGACGGAGGAATTGCCGAAACTTGAGCCAAGCTGNTCATGGTAAGGTTCTTTTCANGCATAAGCTCTATAAGCCTTTGTGCAACGGCATCAAGAATCGTCATGGTTATTCCTCCTTTTTATTTATTTTGATCAATGAAACGGGTGACATATTTTTTATAAAAAATCGGAATGAGTACAACTCATTCCGTTGTGTAATATCCCGTCGTTATAGATGACATTTATGGAATATGCAAATCACGGCTCTTACTCTGAAACGTTATCCGAAGAATCCACATCGTCATCAGGACAGGAAATAAACATTTCCTCCGTAGTCTGCTGTGCCAGCTTCAGCTTTTCGGTAATGTCGACCAACGCATTAGTGGTCGCTTCCAACGCATCAACAGCAGTTGCCATGCGTCCTGCCAAGTGATAATACATAGCCTTGTAATCCGGCATATAAATCCCTCCTAATCAAATTTTAACAGTCAGCACAGTTTTAAAAAAGTGCTGATTTTTGTGATTGACAAAAAAGATTTTAATCAATTCAACGCACCACAGGCGCAGTACGTGTCCAATAATGCGGTTTTGCGAAGCAAAATTGCGGACTGCGTCCGCAAAGCATTGTTGGACGAAAATTGAGGGGCGAGATGTTCCTCGCCCCCGAAATTTTCCTGGTTGCGGAGGAAGGATTCGAACCCTCGACCTTCGGGTTATGAGCCCGACGAGCTACCCCTGCTCCACTCCGCGATCTTATTTAAAATTTGCTTAAAATACCGCCTGTGTCCAAGCTAAACCGTAAACCGATTTTACTTTAAAATTTAGCCCGTTTTTTGGCACTTGATAAGTATACCACAACAATGGCGTCTTGTCAATAGTTTTTAAAAAATAATTTACCCTCTGCCCTCAAAATACACCATTATCACCCTTATTTTGCAAAAATATACAGTCTTATATAAGAATATACTTTAAAATTTCCAAAAAGTGTGCTATAATATAGTATCATTAAAATTTAAAATGGTGTATTATCGCTTAATAATTATTATATGCAAATTATCTGAAAATATTACCAACGGGTATAAGCATAAACAGGAGCAGATATAATGTTTTTTAAAACAATGGAAATACAGGGCTTTAAGTCCTTTGCCGATAAAACCGTGCTGAATTTCAACAAAAAAATGATCGCAATTGTGGGCAGCAACGGCACCGGCAAAAGCAATATCAGTGACGCTCCACGCTGGGGCATGGGGGAGCAGGGGCCAAAAACTCTCCGCGGCGACAAAATGGAGGACGTTATTTTCCACGGCACAGTGTCAAGAAAGCCCATGGGCTATGCACGGGTCGCCCTTACCGTGGACAATACCGACAGAAGTCTTAATGCGGACTCCGATGAGGTTATTATTGAAAGAAAGCTGTACCGCACGGGAGAAAGCGAGTACCTTATAAACGACAAAAAATGCAGGCTCAAAGATATTCAGGAGCTGCTTATGGGTACGGGCTTGGGACGTGACGGCTATTCCGTTATAGGACAGGGACGTGTCAGCGAGATCATCAACAGCAAGGTGAACCAGCGCCGCGAGCTTTTCGAGGAGGCAGCGGGCGTTTCCCGCTTTCTGCACAAGAAACAGGAGGCGGAAAGAGATCTGGAACGAGCCAACGACAATATACTCCGATTGAAGGATATTGAAGGGGAGCTGTCGAGAAGAATCCCCGTTCTGGAAAAGCAGTCGGAAAAGGCGCGGAAAGCGCGTGATCTTATGGAAAGGGAAAAAACCCTCGATATAGGTATAAGCGTTTGGGATATTGACCGAATAGGCAAGGAGATCATCGAAGCCGATAACAACATTCTCGCCAATCAGGGACAGTGCGAGCATTACGAAAGAGAGATCGCGCAGCTTGAAGAGGAAGAGGAGGAAATCGCCCAAAAGAAAATGGAGCTTACCGCAAAACGGGAAGAGCTTCGCAAAAAGGGCGAACAGGCAAGGGACGAGTTAGCCGCCGCAGAAAAGGAACAGGCGGTTCTGGAAAACGAAATAACCCACTGCAATGAAAATATTGCACAGATACAGCAAAGAATAAAGGACGGAGAGCAGGGCGCGGAGGAGCTGAACCGCAGAATAGACCAACTGTCCCTTGAAGCAGAGGAAAAGAAAAAGCAGATCGCCGAAAACGAAGCGAAAACCAAGGAGCTGGGCGGACAGCTTTCCGCAATGTCGGGGGAAAGCAAGGATCTGGACAGCGAATACAAGGAACTGGACAGAAAACAGGGAGAGCTGCTGTCGGAAAAAACAAGGCTGACCCTTACGCTGCAATCCGCACAGCAGAATATCACAAGCTTGCAGGAAACCCTTGCTTCCTCAAACGAAAGCTTTGAGGCAGCAGAGGAGAAGATAAAGGAGCTGAGAGCAAAGCGGAGAGAATTGTCCGACCGCCTTACCGAGATCGGCGAACAGAAGCTTGAAGCGGACAACAAGCTGAAGGGCTACAGCAAGCTTTTTGAAACAAAGAACAACCGCCTTAAGGAACAGCAGCAGCAGTTTGAACAGCTGAGACTGGAATATCAGCAGAGCAAGTCAAGACTTGACGTTCTCTCCGATGTGGAAAAAAATATGGCGGGCTACGCCTCCAGCGTCAAGGCGGTCATTACCGCTTCAAGACAGGGCAGAATAGGCGGAATAGAAGGCACCGTTGCCGACGTTATCAGAGTTGACAAAAGATTCGGCNCTGCCGTTGAAATTGCTTTGGGCGGAGCCTTGCNGNATATTATCGTNAACANCGAGGAGACNGCCAAGCGCTGTATCAGATNTCNGAAGNNGTCGGGGGGCGGCAGAGCAACCTTTTTGCCCCTGACCTCAATTAAGGGAAACCTTATGGACAGCGGCAGCCTTCTTAACGAAGAAGGCTTTGAGGGTATCGCCAGCGAGCTGGTGGACTGCGACGAAAAGTACAGAAGCATTATCAGGTTTATTCTGGGCAGATGCGCAGTGGTGGAGGATATCGACACCGCCACCGTCATTGCCAAGAAAAACGGTTACAAATTCAAGATAGTTACCCTTGACGGACAGGTGATCAACGCGGGCGGTTCCTTTACGGGCGGATCGGTGAACAAGTCGGCGGGAATTATCACGAGAAATCAGGAGATAGACGCCTTAAAGGAAAAAACCGCCAAGCTTTCGGAAAAAATGAAGGGCGGCGAGGGAGAGCTTAACACACTCCGCGAAGAAGTGAACAAGATGTCCATTGAAATGGAGGGCTTCAAGGAACAGCTCACTGCCTGCGAAAAGGAAGAGGCGGCGGTTTCTGCGGAGATTGGCGGCATAAAGGAAATGATCGCTCAAAGAGAACAGCAGCAGGAGAATGCCGAGGAGTTTCTGGAAAAAAGCAAGTCGGATATTAAAAAATATAACGATACCGTTTCCGAATGCTCGGACAAGCTTAAAGAAATTGAAGAGGATATAGAAGAGATCGCAAAGGAAATAGCAAATGCGGATCAAAAAATCCAAGAGCGGCTGACCGAGAAAAATAAAATCGGAGACGAGATAACACAGATCGGAATGGAAAACCTCGCCTTAAATAAGGATATTGAAAGAATAGAGGGACAGAAAGCCGACGCGGAGGAAAGCTTAAAGCAGTTACAGCAGGGCGGCAGCGATCTGCTTGATGAGATCGGGGAGCAGGAAAATAAGATCGAGGAATTCAAAAAGCAGATCGAGGAAAAAAAGCAAGCGGCAGAAGTATTGAGAAACAGCTTTAAGGGCGGAAACGACCAAACCGCGGAGCTTATCGCACAGATGAACGGCTTGGAAAAACGGACAGGGGAAATCTCAAAGGAGATCAGAGAAAAGTCGGAAGCAAAGGAAAAGTTTTCAAATGCGCTTGCAGTTTCTGCCGAAAGAAAATCGGCTTCCGAAAAGGAAAGCGAAAGAATAAAAGCTTCTTTGTGGGAAAAATATCAGCTGGCACCCTCGGAGGCGGTACAGCAGGCGGTTATTCCCGAGGATACCGTTCAGGCGAGGGGAGAGCTTGCGGAGCTGAGACAGCAGATCACCGCCTTGGGAAATGGTAACTTTACCTCAATCGAGGACTTTCAGGAGGTTTCGGAACGGTATAAGGAATTAAAGGGACAGCTTGACGATGTGGAAAAATCCAAGAGAGAGCTGGAAAAGCTGATAGAAAACCTTACCGCCGATATCAAGGCGAGATTTATGGAAGGCTTCAACAGCATAAACGAGCATTTCAAGCGTATATTTACCGAGGTATTCGGCGGAGGAAGCGCACATCTTGAGCTTACCGACCCCGATGATGTTTTAAACAGCGGAATAGAGATATTTGCCGCGCCTCCCGGAAAGCTGATAAAGAATCTGATCTCTTTGTCAGGCGGTGAGCAGACTATGGTTGCCATTACCATTTACTTTGCAATACTGCTGCACCGTCCCACGCCTTTCTGTATGCTTGACGAGGTAGACGCGGCTCTGGACGAGGTCAATGTTGTAAAGTACATAACCTATCTGAAACGCTTTTCGGGCAGTACGCAGCTTATGGTAATTACTCACAGAAGAGGAACCATAGAGGGCTGTGATGTGCTTTACGGCGTATTTATGCAGGAAAAGGGCGTTTCACGTCTGATGAGACAGGAAATTATTGATGATCTTGATCTGGAGCTTGAATAACTAATTACTAATCCTTTTTAAAAGCCGAATAAGATTGCAGTAAAAGAAAAAAGTTTTAAATCAAATAGGATAAAGTTTAGGTCCAGCCTTTTCAAAGGCTGGCAGGTTTCCAAAGGGCGGCGCCCTTTGGTCGCCCTCCGCAGAGGGCGAAACTCTCTTGCCGAAGGGCGCTCCGAAAAGGGTGAATTGAAAAACAGCCCAGTGGGCTGTTTTTCAAGAGGGAAAGCCCTGCAAGAGAGGGCTTTCCCTGTGCGCGGCTCGCACTTCATTGTCCTGCGAGGTTATCCTCGCACGGTACTTTTTCGGCAAGCAGACTTATCCTCATTTTAAAAAGTGATAGCATAAAATAAAGAAATAATAACCAAAGGAGAACCGCCGTGGGTTTATTTGAAAAACTTAAAAACGGACTGAAAAACACAAAGGACAGCCTTGTAGGAAAGCTGAATGATCTTTTCGGCTCCACAAAGAAAATAGACGACGATTTTTTTGACAGCCTGGAGGAGACCCTTATCACAGCAGATTTAGGAGTGGAAACGGGTGTTGAGATCTGCGACCGTCTGCGCGCACAGGTCAAGGCGGAGAAGATAACCGAGCCTGCCGAGGTGCTTGGGGCAATGAAGAAGATAATAAGCGAGATGATAAGCGGAGACAACAGCCTAAAGCTTTCAACCTCCCCCTCGGTCATTACAATGATAGGGGTAAACGGCGCGGGAAAAACCACCACTGTGGGCAAGCTGTCCGCCAATCTTAAAGCACAGGGCAAAAAGGTTCTTGTGGCGGCTGCCGATGTGTTCAGAGCGGCGGCAATAGAACAGCTCAATGTGTGGACAAACAGGGCGGGGGTGGATATTGTCAAGCGGGAGGAGGGCTCCGACCCTGCCGCCGTTGTGTATGACGCATGTACAAAAACCTTGGCTGAGGGCTACGACGTTCTGATAATAGATACGGCAGGACGGCTTCACAACAAGAAAAATCTTATGGACGAGCTGAAAAAGATCGACAGAATTATCGGTCAGAAGCTTCCCGATGCAGATAGGGAAACCCTGCTTGTATTGGATGCTACCACGGGGCAGAACGCAGTGAATCAGGCGCGGCTCTTCAACGAAGCCGCCGCCATTTCGGGAATTGTTCTCACAAAGCTTGACGGAACGGCAAAAGGTGGTATAATAATACCTATAAGAAACGAGCTGAATATTCCCGTTAAGCTGGTGGGAGTGGGCGAAAAGCTGGACGACTTGCAGCCCTTTGTGCCCGAGGATTATGCGGAAGCTTTATTGGGTGATTTCAATATAAATGAAGAGGCGGACTGCGGTGCTGACGCTGACGGAGTCGATGAAACCGATAACAATGACGGGGAAGAGGCTGAAAATGCCGATATTGCCGACAGCGGTTCAGAAGAAAATGAGCAGACAGATAAAAATGAGCAAGCTGACGGTTACGAACTCTCAGNCCCCGTTTCTGACATCTCCAAGGCGGAGGATGANACCGAAATTGCCGNCACAAACCAAGACAGGGAGANAGGCGCNGACAGNGAGGTAAAGGAAGAAGAANCCTTNGCGGAAACCGAAAACAGCGAAATTCCCNAAANTAACCAAAACCANGAAGAAAACATCGGCGAAAACAGTAACGAAAACGGCGGAAAGAAAAAGCACCGTTGGTTTTTCAGGAAAAAAGATAAAGAATAAACTCTTTGTGAGAAAGGAATAAATGTAACAATGAAAATCATCATTGCAACAAAAAACGATGGAAAGGTAAGAGAGTTCCGCAAGCTGCTGCAGCCCCTCGGCTACGAGCCNGTATNTCTTAAGGACGNGGNTATTGACGCGGAGATAAACGAGGACGGCGATACCTNTGNAGAAAACGCCCATATAAAGGCAAAGNAGATATACAAGCTTTCGGGACTGCCCGTAATAGCCGACGACAGCGGCTTGGAGGTAGAATTTTTAGACGGCGCACCGGGAATTTATTCCGCCAGATACGCGGGAGAGGGAGCAACAGACGAGGAAAGAAACCAAAAGCTCTTGGACGANATGCAGGGGGTNGNNGCGCCCNTGCGGAACGCCCGNTTNGNATGTGCGCTGTACTGCATTCTGGACGATAAAAAGGAATACTGCGTAACGGGTACCTTGGAGTGCTTTATAGGAGAAGAACCCAAAAGCGAACGCGGCTTCGGGTATGACCCTATATTTATGATAGACGAGGACACAAGCCTTGCCGAGGTCAGGGAGGAGGAAAAAAACAAAATAAGCCACAGGGCCAATGCAATGAAGAAGCTTTTGGAAGAGCTGGAAAAGGATTGAATAATATAAAGGAAAAAGAAATAAATGACAAGTAAGGAAAGAGCAAAACTAAAATCCATAGCCGCCAACACCGAAACAATATTCCAGATCGGAAAAAACCCCTTAAGCGATGCCTTTGTAAAACAGGTAAAGGACGCCTTGGCAGCAAGAGAGCTTATTAAAATAAGAGTTCTGGAAACCTGTGAAATGCTGCCTATGGAATTTGCGCAGGCGGCGGCTGAAGAGGCGGGCTGCGAGGTGGTCCAAGTCATAGGCAGCAGGGTCGTACTGTTCAAAAAACGTTCCAAGGAGGACAAAAAGCCTTCGCTGCTGGACGAACCGAAGCAGGAAAAACAGACAAGCCCCAAAGCGGAACAGCGAAATTCCCAAAACAAAAAATACGGGGACAAAAACGGCTTAAAATCCAAATAGGGAAACAATAAGGGAAAACCCTATTTTAACGGCGGACAAGGGGGACAGAAGAAAACCCTTTCTCCCAAAAAACAGGGCAGGAGGGGTAATAAAAAATGACAGAGCATGAAAAATCCCCTTTGAAAAAAGCGAAAAGAGTGGGCATTTTCGGCGGAGCCTTTGACCCGCCCCACCTCGGACATGTTCGGCTGGCAGAGCTTTGCTCGGAAAGACTGGGGCTGGAGGAGCTTTTGATAGTTCCCACCTACCACTCTCCCCACAAGCCCACGCCCTTGACCGATTATGAGGACAGAATGGAGATGTGCCGCCTTGCCTTTACCAAAAAAATATATTCCGTCAGCGATATTGAAAGGCAGCTGGGAGGAATAGGCTACTCAATAGATATGCTGAGAGCGGTTAAGCCCCTTTACCGGAAGGGAACAAAGTTCTTTCTCATAATCGGCAGCGATATGCTGTTTTCCTTTAAAAATTGGTTCAAGTATGAGAGCGTTTTAAAGGAATGCACCGTCACCGCCGCCGCAAGAGAGGAGGACAGCTACACCGATATGTGCGAATTTGCCGCAGAGCTGGGCAGAGTAAAGGTACTGAATCTTCCCGTTACCGAGCTTTCTTCCACCGAAATAAGGGAAAAGCTGAAAAAGGGAGAGAGTACCGAGGGACTGCTGCCAAGTGCGGTATATAAATATATTAAGGAGGAAAAAATTTATGGGTAAGAAAATCGATGAGCTTTCGGAGAAGATAAATATGGCAATAGACGAGGTAAGGGACGATATCAAGTCTCCCGAAACCAAGGAAAAGATACATAAGCTTGCCAACGATACAGGGGAGTTTGTGGGACGTGCCACAACCACGGTAGGCAATACGGTGAACAGCATTATCGACGATCTCAACAAGGGCTTTGAAAAAGGCAGAAATAATACCAATAACCATTAAAGCAACACCGCACAGCGGCAGGGTGAGGGAGCAAAGCTCTCTCAGTTATTGTATTGAGCTTAAGAAGGATTTTAACAGCGGATCTTATCCAATGTTAAAATGGTTATTAGTATAAGTAATTTTAAGGCGGAAGTTATGAATANANNACNCAAANAATACGAGGATATTATTAAGGACCTTATGGGCAGCAAGCGGTTCAAGCACAGCGTCAACGTTGCGGATATGANCGTGAAGCTGGNGAANAAATTCGGCGTGGACGAGGATAAGGCTTACATTGCGGGCATCCTTCACGACTGNCAAAAGGAAGTTGATAAGGAAACCATGCTAAGAGAGGCAAAGGAAAGCGGTTTCTATATCGACCCCGTTGAGCTGGACTGCTTCAAGCTCTGGCACGGCATAGCCGCCGCATATTATGTTAGGGAAAAACTGGGAATAGAGGATAAGGACATATTGAACGCCGTCCGCTTTCACACCGTGGGAAGAGCCAATATGTCAGCCTTGGAAAAGATAGTTTTTCTGGCGGATATGGTGTCGGAGGAAAGAAGCTACGACGATGTGGAGAAATACAGAGCGGCGGTCATGAAGGATCTCAACAACGGAATGTTCCTGACCCTGCGCTGGTCTATTATGAAAACCGTGGGATTGGGAAATACCGTTCCTATCTGCACATTGGAGGCCTATAATTTTTATGCGCCGTATAAAAAAGATGACGACTTTGTTTTCAAAAAGTAAATAAACCGATACAAAAAGGAGTATATATGACAGAACAGGAAATTTTAAAAATAGCGATAAAAGCCATTGACAGCAAGAGAGGCGAAAACATTAAGGTGCTTAAGGTAGGGGATCTTACCATACTTGCCAACTATTTTGTGATCGCCAACGGAAACAGCAGCACACAGGTAAAGGCGCTTGCCGACGAGGTGGAGTTCAAGCTTTCCGAGGCAGGTCTGGAGCCCCACCGCACCGAGGGCTTTCAGGGCGCTAACTGGATAGTGCTGGATTATGTTGATGTGGTATTTCACATTTTCCATAAGGAAACAAGGGATTTTTACGATCTGGAAAGACTTTGGCAGGACGGTACCGAAATCGATGCGGAGGAGTTTTTGAAATAAGTTTTTATCAATATAAACAGATAAAAATCAAAATCGGACAGGGATTTTCTCTGCCCGATTTTTTCATTGCTCCGTATTGCAAAATTCGACAAAATTATATATAATACAATAAAAAAGAGTTTTTCAAACAGATTATACTAATTCTCGATAAAAATAAGACAAAGCCGGCGGGCGGGGCGTTCCTGATCAAGAAAGTCCCGACGCAGGAATATGCGGATATTTCAAGTCGGGCTGACGCAGAGCAGGGACGCCCCGGTCGCCCAATTTGTCTGATTTTTATTGAGATTTAGTATTACATATAAGGAGCATAGAAATGATCTCAGCAAGAAAAGCTATTATCGGTATCGCCTGCATACTTACGGCAATTTCACTTTCCGCCTGCAGCCAAAAAAGCGAACCCGAATTTGATTACAGCGGAATAAAGGAAATAGACAAAAGCGAGCTGTTTTCAAAATCCACGGAGGAGCAGCCAAAGAAAACCGCAGATACGGTTACAATATCGGATACAACGGAAAATGAGCCTGTTACTGTTATAACGGAAGAGGAAAACGTTTCGGAGGAAGCTCCCGCCTCACCAACGGAAACGGAACAGGAACAGCCCGCCGTTACCGATAATTCCGATAAGGTCTACAAGGAAGATGAGCTTTTGAAAAACAGATTTTCCGAAGAAGAAATAAACTACCTCCACAACTGCGCATTTTTGGGGGACAGCACCTGTCTCGGCTATTGCAGATACGGTCTTATCGAGGATCCGAGAGTTCTGGGAAACGGCGGGGTTGCCGCACGGAATATTCACACCCACACCTTTACACAATGGGGAAAGGAAGTAGATTTTCTTACAGGGTTGAAAAACACGGGCTGCACCGAACTGTATTTTCAAATGGGAATGAACGATGTAAGAATTATTTCCGCAGAAGAATACAAGAAAAATTACAGCGATATGCTTAAGGAGGTCAAGGAAACTATCCCAAATGCAAACATTCATATACTGTCCGTCACTCCCATTACCGAGGACAGCGATTTTTACCCAAACGAACGGCTCGATCTGCTTAACGAAAAGCTGAAAGAAATCGCGGCTGAGGAGGGGTATATTTTTATTGACACAGCTTCCGCTGTGAGAAATGAAAAGGGA
>WFLX010079016.1_pt1 | contig 13576 bp, 9 predicted proteins | sample 4967041 | NCBI WGS metagenome assembly WFLX01 (sample SAMN12857096, study PRJNA449069) | gut metagenome | isolation source: stool from male and female vole | host: Microtus ochrogaster | place: USA:Florida | collected 2017
TTCTCTGCCGACGAAGCAAAATTCTCCTGATGGGCNACGCCNAGAGNGNTAAAGACANCTANTGTGNGCTGTATNATGTCAGNCAGTTTGTCCNTTTCGCCCNNTTTGCTTATGNCNNCCTCAAAAAGTCCGACAGCGGAATGATCGTCAAGATGCCATATTGACAGCGGAACGCCTATCTGGGAGTTATACGAACGCGGAGAACGGGTAACGTTCATTGACGGCATAAGCAACTGATAGAGCCACTCCTTGACCATAGTCTTGCCGTTGCTGCCTGTAATTCCGACTATTGGTATACAAAATTCATCACGATGACGCTCCGCAAGACGTTGCAAGGCGGCCATAGACGATGGCACAACAAGGAAATTCACTCCCTGCCAAACATCGTCATGGGCACCACCGGCATAGCTTTCAGGCAGGCGTTCGACCACAAAGTTACGCACACCGCGCCTATATAGCTCCGGCAGATAGCGATGACCGTCGTTACGTTCGGACCTAAGGGCAAAAAATAACGTTTCCTCCGGGAAAGAGAGGGAACGGCTGTCGGTCAACAAAAAGCCCACCGCCGTGGCGGCATTGCCATAGCGGTGAGCTCCGATAAGACTTGTAACTTTTTCTATTGAATAGTTCATGAATTTATAATTGCATTGTGCAGACAACAGAAAATGGGTTATACGACAGCGGGAAAGAGCTCCCACTAACGTATAACCCACTAAAAATATAAGATTATAATGTCTTTAATTTGAGTTTGGCCGGCTTCAGACCGGGTGCCGTAGCTGTAACGGTAACGGTTGAAGGAACTACATCCGAACGAAGAATGGCAAGGCATGAGCCGTTGAAGAGCTTGCGTTTGTTGGTCATGCTAAGCTCGTCTGAGGCATGGTTGCCACTGCTGACAGCAGCGATAGAGGCCGCGCCATCAATGNTANAGGTTACTTCATTCAGANCAGTCTGTANCCTTCTGCCCTNCTTATCCACTGCNATTACACGGATATGCTGTANNNCTNTGCCATCGGCTTTCCACGCATTGTTGTCGATTTCCATCCTTAACGCGACAGGCTCGCCGGTTGTTTCGATACGATGACGGGCAACAATCTTGCCATTTGTACGTGCCACAGCCTCGCAATAGCCATCCTGATACTCTATATTCTTCCAGCGTATCTGGTTGCGCATCTTAGCGCTCTTGGTATCATTCTTCTGCGTTCCGTAGCTCTTGCCGTTCACAAACAGCTCCACCTCGTCAGCGTTCGTATAGGTAGTAATATCCAATTGCTGTCCGGCCTTACGGTTCCAATGGTCACTTTGCCCGTCATTACCGGTCTGAACGCCGTTCCACATAGCGTCTCCCTTGGTGTCTGTCACCGCAATATGAACTACAGGCTCTTCCGGTTTGAAGAAGGATTTCATATAATAGGCTTTCGGTTTAGGCTCCAATGAGATGTCAAACACGCCCTGCGCCCATCCCTTTAACGGCCATCCCTGGCTCTCTCCAAGGTAGTCTATGGCTCCCCAATAAGCCAAACCGATAACCTTGTCGAGGTCCATGGCAAAGTAATTCTCGCCCATTGCGGCCACAGAAGCCTCGCTTTGGTAGAATGTCATCCACGGAAAGTTCTTGCCATCGCCCGGGAAATACATGTAACGGTAGTTGTAAGACTGCACGTCCGTCTCCTTAGCGAGGTCACATGGCAGTGAGTCCGTTTCCCAATTACGGTAGCGGGGGTGCATGGCTACGGTCACTTTGCGGCTGTTATCGTAGCGCTGCAGCAATGTCTTCTGGAGCTTATACATCGTAACACCGAAGTCATTGTAAGGCATATCGTTGTATGACTGCAACTCATTGCCGAGTGACCACATAACGATTGAGGGGTGATTGCGGTCACGTGTGATAAATTCCTTAACGTGATCCTGCCACAGGTCAATGTAATGACTGCGCCCGGCACCAACATATTGATCGTTCCATTTATCATATAGCTCATCAACAACAAGTATTCCGTTCTCGTCACACAAGTCAAGGAACGACTCAGAGTAAGGATTATGCGATGTACGTATGTGGTTCATGCCGTACTCTTTCATCAGCTTTATGCGCTTTTCCATCGCTCTTGTGAATGCAGAGGCACCCAAAGCGCCGTTCGTATGGTGGTTGGCGTAGCCCTTAAGGAGTACCTTCTTGCCATTGAGTTTAAGGCCACTGTCGGGCAATATTTCTACGGTTCTGATACCAAAGCGTTGAGATGTCACCGCCGCTACAGTGCCATTTTCCCTTATTAGCTCCACCCTTGCGGTATAAAGATTCGGTGTATCGCAGTCCCAAAGCATCGGGTTCGCAATGTCAATAGCGGGCAATGCCAGTTCCTGCCCGAACTTATAGTTGCGGTTACGCTTTACATCATACTTGCAATCGCTTACCACAGTGCCGTCAGGGGCGGTGATAATGGCGCGCATGGCGATTGTGTTCTGTTTGGTATTACACTGCACATTGGCCGTAATATGTACCGTTTTATTCTCTGTAGTGGTTATATACAGAGGATGACGGTGGAAATATAACGTCTTATCCGTATAGACAAGATGCACGTCTCTGAACAAACCTCCACCGGTATACCATCGTGACATTTTCGCACCTCCGGTGTTAGCATACACCGCTATGGTATTCTCTTCGCCGAATTTCAGCTTGTCTGTCACATCAATCTCAAAGCCAACGTAGCCGTAATCCGTCCCGCCTATGCGCTCACCGTTCAGATATACGTCTGCATAATACATGATCCCCTCGAAGTCAAGCAATGCCCTCTTGCCCTTCTTTGACGCATCCGGCGTTATGCTCTTAACGTACCATCCGCCTCCAAGTTCCTTAAATCCTCTGGCACTGAGGCGGCTTCTGATGTTGGCCCCGGCGTCACTGTTGTCCGCACGCTCATCGGCTGCCGGGGCAACCCACGGTTGTTCTATCTGAAAGTCATGCGGAATGTTTATCTCTCTCCATCCTTCCTGTACGGCTTTCTGTGTCGTTATCGCCGCGTTAGCATCGTCACCGAGTTTGAAAAGCCATTGTCTGTCGAGACTAATAGTGTCCGATACCACGCCAGCCACAGCCGGAATGGCCGAACAGGCGAGACCGATAATAGTAGTAGTTAGNTTCNTAGATATAATGATNGTTTATNGATTGTAGTAGCGTATTACATGGTGTCTATATATACCGTGCTTCAGTTTGTAGTATTCCGTGGCTCCAAGCAGGAAGCATCCAAGGCCATAATCATCGAAGTCCGGCTCTTTCTCGTATGTAACAGGCTGGCTTGAGGCCGGTCTGTCACCCGTTCCCTGCACATATCCGAGGAAACCATCCTTATGAACGCATGACGCTATGGCGGCCCATGCCTTGTCCATAGCCTGCTGATAGTCCTTGGCCTTAAGCAAACCGTTGCTTACTCCCCACGCCATACCATAAAGGAACAGCGCCGTACCGGTCAGCTCCTTGCCGGCAAAGTCCTGCGATGCGAGGCTGGCATTCCAAAAACCGTCCTCCCTTTGCAGTGGCAGCAGAGCCTTAGACATCAGCAAAAAGTCTTTTTTCAATTGCTTATAGTATTTGTCTTTTGGTGACAACTCATTCATAACACGCACGTATGCCACATAAACCCAGCCGTTTCCACGGCTCCAATAGCAGTTTTTCCCGTCACTTTCCTTATACGGCGGCACAAAATTCGCATCACGCCACCACAGGCCTTCATCCACATTAAACAGCTTTCCGCCACAAGTGTCACGACTCCATGTATAGGAGCGCATTGCATAATCAATGTATTTGCGGTCATTCGTAATGGCAGACAACTGCGCAAACGCCGGCATAGCCATCTGAATAGCATCAATCCATGTCCAGTCCCTATTGGTACCACGTGCTATTTGGTTATCAAAATTCTCCATAACCTTTTCCACTTTCTCTTTGCCCCCAACCTGATTATAGCGCGCAAGGTATGCCTGAGCGCAACATTGGTCATCGGCATGCACTGTCGTCACACCGTTTCTCGGTGTCCATTTATGAAAGTTTCCCCATTTATCCACATACTGTGTGTACCTATCCTGAGGGTCAATATCGTTCAATGCCATCAACCCCTCAAAATACACGGCACGTGTCCACAGATTACTCGGACGCAGTCTCTTGGCCGCTGTCGGCTGTGTCGGATCGCTCCATTTATCCATAAAGTAGTCATTCGCACGTCGCGCCATGGCCAAAGGACATCCGTTTGCCTCCCCACCGCATTTTTTTCCTTTCGTCTCCTCTGCCGAGACTGTCATCGACAGCAGGCACATCAGTGTAGTAAGTAGTTTAGTTATCATAGTATAGTGTAATTATTTTTGTCGTATTATCAGCCTGTCAATAACTTGCGGTGCATGCAATCCCCAGTTGCTCCACCTGCCTTTTTATCGTGTCCAGCACCTCCGGTTCCGCCTTTCTCAATCCTTTCTCAGGTGTCTCGCGGTCTATTGTATATATCATCACCTGCCGTGGAGCTATCTCTTTCACCGCTTTCAGCCACGGTTTCACATACTCTTCGCCCGTATTGTCCACGCTTTCGCCATCCGATGTGCCCTTCATGAACATTGTCTGTATCACGAGTTGTCCGTCAAACAGCTTCATATTCCGTATAACCTCACGCACATCATACGACTGTTGCAGCGGCCTGTCCACCTTATTTATATATATACTGTTCACGGTATCAAGCTTAAGGATGTTGTTATCGACCCTTTTCAAAGCCTGTCTCACCTCCTCCCGGTCTATAAACGTGGCGTTGCTGAGCACCGACACCTTTGCTTTTGGGAAATATTCGTCACGCACACTGATGGTATCCGATATTATTTCCGCAAACTCCGGATGCGCCGTCGGCTCTCCGTTGCCTGAGAATGTTATGCAATCCAGCGGCTCCCCGTTGTCAGCCCTTTCCCTCAACACCGTTTCAAGAGCCTCACGCACTTCCGCTCTCGCCGGCCTTCCGCCGTTTGCAGGGTGTTCTTTATTGAAACCGCACTCACAATACAGGCAATCAAAGGTACACACCTTGCCGTCAGCCGGCATAAGGTTCACGCCAAGCGATACCCCAAGGCGTCTTGAGATAACCGGTCCAAATATCGGAGAACTATACACGAATAATGTATTTTAGGTTTTATTACATCACGATGGCATATCACAGCCAATCCATCTTATTGGCAAAATTACAAAAAAAACGTCGTATTTCCAAGCAATGTAAGTTAAATCTTGTTTTTTTCAAGAAAATATCTAAACCAATATACGGAATGTTGTCCCTTTGCCCACTTCCGAACGCAACACGAATATGCTGCCGTTGTGATACTCTTCCACTATGCGTTTCGCCAATGACAGGCCCAGCCCCCACCCGCGTTTCTTTGTGGTAAATCCCGGTCTGAATACATTTTTGATATTTTTCCGCTCTATCCCCTTGCCCGTGTCGGTAACGTCTATGCACATCCGCCCCTCAAGGCGCACGGCGCTTATGCTTATACTCCCCCGCCCCTCCATAGCGTCCACGGCATTCTTGCACAGGTTCTCAAACACCCATTCAAACAGTTGCGGGTTCACATTCACCACAGCCGCAGTGTCATCCACCCTTGCCGTTATCGTAACCTTATTAGATATTCTGCGGTTCATGTAGTCAACGACGTGGCCGAGCAGCTCCGCCAGCACCACCTGCTGCCTCTCCGGCGTCGAGCCTATCTTTGAAAAGCGGNCCGCTATCAGCTGCNGCCGCTTCANGTCCTTATCCATCNCCGGTATCAACTCATCGTCGGGATACGACTNACGCAGTATCTCCGTCCACGNCATAAGGCTTGATANGGGCGTACCCAACTGATGCGCCGTCTCTTNCGACAGTCNGACCCACACTTTGTTCTGCTCAGCTTTCTTCGATGTGAGCAGCGCAAAGATTGCCACCACGACAAACAACATCACGATACCCAACTGTATATACGGATAATAAGACAGCCTTGTCAGCAGCAGCGAGTCGTCATAACACACCAGCAGATAGTCGTCGGGAGCCTCCGTCAGCTGCACCTTTATAGCCTTCCGGCCGTCTCTCATCACCTCTGCCTTCCTTGCTGCCACGAGCATGCTGTCCGATTGGTTGGCGGCCTTTATCTCCACATTGCGAGATGTCTGTACATTGCCTTTGGCATCGGTCACTATCACAGGTATTGTGTTGTTCTCCTCCAGCACTTTCAGCACAAGATTGAGGTCTGTCTGGTCGTCAGCCGTACTGAGACTGTGTATCGCCTCCGCCCATATCTCCATTCTGTTACGCTCCTCTCTGGCAAGGTCACGCACAAGGAAATGGCTTGTCACAAGCGACATGGCGGCAATCAATATCGCCGCAACCACCAGTCCTATCTTCACCTGCCGCACCCTGTCCGGCCAGAATATTATATGATTTATATTGCGTATCACTGTTAAAATTTGGAGCAAAGATAGCGTTTTTTCCCGACATGGCAAAGAAAAAGCCACCCAAACAACCGCCATCTCATTTTTTTCTTGTAACTTTGCACCCGCAACGGTTCGCTACACACAATGCGATTAAAAAGGGAATGGGGTGCGAATCCCCTACTGTCCCGCAGCTGTGAGTCGTAATTTTCCGGGGCAGAGATAAGCCACTGACATTTTTTCGGGAAGGNATCTGCTTCAGGAGNGACAAGTCAGAANACCTGCCGTACCGCAAACTGGCGCACACCNCCATGNGATGACACCCNTGGGATGGGNCACCGCNACACANGGCAACATNTAATATCATCTGANGCAAGGCCNTTGCGGCCGGCATACCGGTATTGTCGCATGCTGCAACCCGTACACCATTGTGCGATACGGCGCCGCTATTCCGACAANANAGNATTANAATACGTTCCGCGCNACAGCATAAACATATATCATAAACAACAAAAACATTATCTACATGAAGAAAATCCACTCTCTCGCAGCAACCCTACTGTTTCTGCTTGCGACAGCAACCACAGTGACAGCGGGCGACTACAGCCGCGGTACATTTTTCATAAACGAGGACTGGGGCGGACACAACAGCTCCACACTCAACTTCCTCAGCGATGACGGCACATGGACATACCGTGTGGTGCAGACCGAGAACCCCGGCACGGAGTTAGGCAGCACGGCCGACTTCGGCACCATCTACGGCGGNCGGTNCTACANAATGTGCAAGCAACCTAAAGACGGTGGTTCCACCATAACGGGCGGACGCCTTACCGTATGCGACGCCAAGACAATGAAGGTGATAAAGCAGTTCGCCGACATCAGCGGCGGAGACGGCCGCGCCTTCCTTGGCGTAACCCCGGAAAAGGGATACATCGGCACCTCAACCGGCATCACCATCCTCGATATTGACAACATGGAGCTGAGCGGACGCATAGCCAACGTAAGCGGAAACATAGGCAATATGATTCGTGTCAACGACCGTGTGTTTGCCGTAAACACCTCTACCGGACAACTATTGGCGATCAATGCCGACAGCGACGAGGTGGAACAGACCGTGACATCGCCCANCGGNCTCAAGTTCTNCTCCGTAGTACTGGCCAAAGACGGCAGCCTGTGGCTCAGCATGTTTAGCGGAAGCAAAGCTGCAAACAGCATAGCGAGAGTAGATCCCAACACCCTTGAGGCTACCGTCATAGACTGCCCGGAAGGTATCTACGGCCCCGCCAACAGTTCTTTTGCATGGATGCCCGACGGATTCTGTGCAAGCAAACAGAACAATGTAATATATTGGAACGGCGGAGCAAGCAGCTGGACGGCCGGCAGCCTTGTATTCAAATACGACATTGACAAGGGGGAGTTCAGCAAATATCTTGACTTTACCGACGACGCCGACAAGTTTTCCATCTACGGCAGTTCCCTTCGCATAGACCCGGTAAGCGACAATGCCTACATGACATTATTCAAGGGCTACGGCGACCAGACATACATTGTGAGGGAGTTTGACAACAACGGCAACCTTGTAAACCAATATGACATGGAGAAGAACTATTGGTTTGCGGGCATGCCGATATTCCCCGACAACGAAATGCCGGTCATAAACGAGCCGGCACCGGTAGTGGCAGCTACAGACATGACACTGCCTCTGAACGACATTGCCACCGACGCTGACAATATGGACGCTGCCATAATAAAGACTATCAAGAGCATCAGCGATGACAACATACTCGCAGCCGAGATAAGAAACGGCGAACTGATTATAACACCAAAGGCACAGGGCGACGCCATCATAACCATAGGAATATTCTCTAACGGCATGACTGCCGAGGCAAATATAAACGTCAGCGTGCCGGAAGAGTTCACCGGCGTCACCGGTGCTAATGCGGTTGCGGGCGGTTATGACAACATAAACATATCCATTGACGGCAAACAGACCACCGGAAGCATTAGCGGCATACGCTTCGTAAGGTTAAATAACGGTGCAATAATAAAGGTTATGAAATAATACCTAATATATATCCAAGCGCTGAGACAGCGTTTTTACCTAAACACTAATTTTTGTTCGGGAGGCATGCAGACAACACTGCGTGCCTCTTTTTATAATGTATAGACACGACAGGTACTGAAGCGGATTATGACCGCAACCGTACCCTGTTGCAATCGCAGTGCGATTACACTATAAACGCACCACGATTACAAGACAAAAGCAGTGCGATTACATTGTAATCGCACTGCTTTTATAATCCATTAAAATAAAGTTAGTTACAAAGGCGGTTTTACAATGCCTCCAGCATACGCTTAATAACCACCTCGGCACTTATCTCACGGTTGGCCGCTTCGGGTATAACGAGAGAGTTCGGACCCTCTATCACCTCATCGCTCACAATCAGACCGCGGCGCACGGGCAGGCAGTGCATGAACTTACCGTTATTTGTCCACGACATGTGTTCGGCATCAACCGTCCACGACATGTCCTTGCTCAGAATCTTTCCGTAATCAGCCGGATTGGTAACGCCCGGACATGACCAGTTTTTCGCATAGACAAAGTCAGCCCCCTCAAAGGCTTTCTTCTGGTCATACTCAACGGTAGCGCCCTCAACGAAACGCGGGTCCAGCTCATAGCCTTCGGGATGGGTTATCACAAGGTCCACATTAGGCGCGGCAAGCATCCACTCGGCAAAGGAATCGGGCACGGCCTGCGGCAACGCACGGCAGTGGGGAGCCCATGTCAGCACCGCCTTTACACGCTCGGTGGCCTTGTGTTCGTCAATAGTTATAAGGTCGGCAAAAGCCTGCAAGGGGTGGACGGTAGCCGTTTCCATAGCGAATACAGGACGACCGCTATACTGCACAAACTGGTTCACGATGGTTTCGGCATAGTCATACTCCCTGTCTGCCAGTCCGGCAAAAGAACGTATGCCTATAATGTCGCAATAACTGCCCATAACCGGTATTGCCTCCAGCAGATGCTCTGACTTGTCGCCGTCCATTATAACGCCACGCTCCGTCTCCAGTTTCCATGCCCCCGCGTTCACGTCAAGCACTATCACGTTCATGCCAAGGTTCATAGCCGCCTTTTGGGTGGACAGGCGAGTGCGGAGAGAGTTATTGAAAAATACCATCAGCAGGGTTTTGTTCTTTCCCAAATGCTGAAAAGCGAAGCGGTCGCGCTTTACCATCTGCGCCTCGGCAAGGGCATCTGTGAGGTTGCCAAGGTCTTTTGCGTTGAAAAATGTCTTCATCATTTAAGTATTATATGGTCTGTGTCTCTTTACGATGCAAAAATAATGATTTTTTTTTACAAATGCCACCTGTTGCACATTAAATTTAGAAAAAAAGTTTGCGAGACTGCGAAATTATTGCTACTTTTGTAGCACAAACGGAGGAAACAGTATCCTTTCGCACCTTAACGGGACTATGTCAAACCACAACATCTTACAGACCATACTGCAACCCCAAGGCATCGCATACGATGGCGGGCCGATTGTGATGGGAATACTCAACTGCACACCGGACTCTTTCTATGAAGGTAGCCGCAGGCAAACGGAGAAGGAGATTGCCGAAAGGGCCGAAGAGATAATAAAAGAGGGCGGAACGATTATCGACATCGGTGCTTTCAGCACAAGGCCGGGGGCACAAGAGGTAAGCGAGGAAGAGGAAATGGCACGCATGCGCCATGCCCTGCAGACCATCAGGAGGACGTGCGTGGAAGCCGTAGTGAGTGTGGATACATACCGTCCCGCCGTGGCAAGAATGGCAGTGGAGGAATTTGGTGTCGGAATGATAAACGATGTGTCGGAAGGAGGCATTACGGGAATAGTAGACAAGCCGCTGGACAACACCGCCGACAGCGAGGGGGTGCCCGCTATGTTCAAAGAAGTAGCACGACTCGGGACACCTTATATATTAATGTCCGTACAGCCTGACATCGCAACCATGCTGCGAAACTTCAGGAACGAGGTGGCAATACTGAACCGACTGGGGGTGAGAGACATAATACTCGACCCCGGATACGGTTTCGGAAAAGATGTGATAAGGGGCAACTTCGAGATACNGCGACGCCAAAAGGAGATAAAAGAGGCGTTTCCCGAAATGCNGTTGCTGGCCGGCATGAGCCGAAAACGCATGATATGGNAGTTGCTCGGAGGCACGGCACAGGACGATACGGCAATGTATGGCACCATGCTTGCCAACATGAACGCACTGCAAAACGGGGCCGACATACTGAGAGTACACGACGTAAGACAAGCAGTAGATACCATAACCGTTTACAAACAACTGACAATACCGGACTAACCGCACAATAATACAAGACATTTCTGTGTTCATTTCATTTGGCATAAAAGACGCAATAGACATATTGTTCGTTGCAATATTGCTCTATTATACCTATCGGTTCATGAAAGAATCGAGGACACTGAACGTGTTTATTGGAATATTGTCATTCATAATAGTATGGCTGTTGGTGTCGCAGATACTCGAAATGAGACTGACAGGCGCGCTGTTCGACAAGTTCATAGGCGTCGGAACACTTGCCATAATAGTGATATTCCAGAAAGAGATACGCGCGTTTCTCTACTCCGTGGGCGAGCAACGCAGAACACACTCGCTGATAAAGCTGTTCTATAAGAAAGAAGAGAAGCAGGCAATAGACAGAGAGGCCATCATGCTGATAGTAATGGCGTGTATCAATATGGCGAGAGCCAAGTGCGGAGCGCTGATAGTTATAGAACGCGACACACCGCTAAACGACATAGTCGAGACCGGAGACACAGTGAACGCGAACATCAATCAGCGTCTTATCGAGAACATATTCTTCAAAAATTCGCCACTACATGACGGTGCGATGATAATATCAAAGAAACGCATCAAGGCTGCGGGATGTATATTACCGGTGAGCCACGACCTTGACATTCCACGGGAACTGGGACTGCGTCACCGTGCCGCCATGGGCATATCACAGCAGTCGGACGCCATAGCGATAGTGGTATCGGAAGAGACCGGACGCATATCGGTGGCAAAACGAGGGCAGTTCCGCCTGAGATTGTCGGCCGAGAACCTTGAGGCCATACTGACAGAAGAGCTGTAGGCTGCCGCAAAAGACGCACCGACGGAAAGAAATAACAACGCACAGGCGGCAGAAAAAGAAAAGGAAAAACAACTGAATAACTAATAATATAAAAAACAAACAACTACCATGAGCTTAATTGAACAGATTGTAGAACGCGCAAAAGCAAACAAACAGCGCATCGTACTCCCCGAAGCAGAAGAGGAGCGCACACTAATTGCGGCCGACAAAGTGCTGGAACAGGAGATAGCCGAGCTGATACTTATCGGTAATCCTGAAAAAGTAGCGGCATTAGCAAAGGAGCATAACCTGCAGAACATAGGCAAAGCAACTCTGATTGACCCGGAAAACTATGAGAAGTCGGAAGAGATGGCACAGCTGCTGCAGAAACTGCGCGAGAAGAAAGGCATGACAATAGAGAAAGCTCGTGAGCTCGTAAAGAACCCACTGTATCTCGGTTGCCTAATAATCAAGTCTGACGGAGCAGACGGACAGATTTCTGGCGCATTGTCAACCACCGGCGATACACTGCGTCCGGCACTGCAGATAATCAAGACTGCACCGGGTATAACCTGCGTGTCGGGTGCCATGCTGATGATAACGGACAAGCCTGAGTATGGCGAGAACGGCGTACTCGTATTCGCTGACGTTGCCGTTACACCGATGCCTGACGCCAATCAGCTCGGACAGATAGCCGTATGCGCCGCACAGACAGCCAAATCAGTAGCAGGATTTGCTGACCCGCGTGTGGCGATGTGCTCTTTCTCTACCAAAGGCTCAGCCAGCCATGAGGTGGTTGACAAAGTGGTTGAGGCAACAGCAGTGGCAAAACAGCTTGACCCGACACTCAAAATAGACGGCGAGTTGCAGGCAGACGCGGCCCTTGTACCGGCTGTTGGCAGCAAGAAAGCACCTGGATCGGAGATTGCGGGCAAGGCAAACGTACTCGTATTCCCGAACCTTGAGGTTGGCAACATAGGCTATAAGCTCGTGCAACGTCTTGCAGGCGCACAGGCGCTCGGCCCTATCCTCCAAGGCATAGCACGTCCGGTGAACGACCTTTCACGTGGCTGTTCAGTGGAAGACATAGTTAATCTGGTGGCTATCACAGCATGTCAGGCTATGGATGCGAAAAAATAAGATTGTCTTCATATTAATATCACTTCACAATACTAAGAAAAATACCATATAAAGAAATGAAAATANTCGTATTGAACTGTNGCAGTTCCTCAATAAAATATGNNCTTNACAACATGGATGATNACTCCGTAATGACCTCAGGAGGTGCAGAGCGCGTTGGACTTGAAGGGGCTTTCGTGAAAGTTAAGCTTGCAAACGGCGAGAAAAAGCAGATCATGCACGACATACCTGAGCACACAGAGGGTGTCAAATTCATCTTCTCACTGCTCACAGACCCTGAGATTGGCGTCATAAAATCACTCAAAGAGATTGACGCTGTTGGCCACCGCATGGTGCACGGAGGCGAGAAATTCTCCCAATCCGTTATCATAACACCTGAGGTTGTGAAAGCTTTTGAAGAGGTAAGTGACCTCGCTCCGCTCCACAACCCGGCCAACATGAAAGGCGTAAACGCCGTGTCTGAGCTGATGCCGGGGCTGCCTCAGGTAGGAGTCTTCGACACAGCATTCCACCAAACCATGCCGGCCAAGGCATATATGTATGCCATTCCTTATGAACTTTACGAGAAATACGGCATACGTCGCTATGGCTTCCATGGAACATCGCACCGTTATGTCAGCGCCCGCGCTCTGGAATTCCTTGGAATGAAGACCGAAGGGACAAAGGTTATCACCGCGCATATAGGCAATGGCGGTTCTCTTGCCGCTGTGGTTGACGGCAAATGTATGGACACTACCATGGGTCTCACACCATTGGAGGGCGTTATGATGGGTACACGCTCAGGCGATATAGACGGCGGAGCGGTAGCGTTCATAGAGAAAAAGCTGAACCTTGACGCTGACGGCGTGTCCAATCTGCTCAACAAAAAGTCCGGTGTCTTCGGACTATGCGGC
>WFLX010019470.1_pt1 | contig 13574 bp, 14 predicted proteins | sample 4967041 | NCBI WGS metagenome assembly WFLX01 (sample SAMN12857096, study PRJNA449069) | gut metagenome | isolation source: stool from male and female vole | host: Microtus ochrogaster | place: USA:Florida | collected 2017
CTCTTAAGCTGTATCTGGCAGTCAATCTGTTCTGTCAATTCCTCTCGGTGTGATATTACACCCACTCGTCTTCCAGACTGACCGTTAATCTCAGGCAATCGTCGAAGAGTGCTCATCACCATGTCAAGGCTCTTCGCATCAAGAGTCCCGAATCCCTCGTCGATAAAGAGAATATCCACATTCATATCAGGCCGGTTCATTGATGAGAGTGCAAGAGAAAGAGCTAATGAAACCATAAACCGTTCCCCACCCGACAATACTGTGACACTCCGAGGCTCATTATTATGATATCTGTCACGAACGAGAATAGAAAGCTGCTCATTCTCATCACTGCATGTGAGAGTATAATGATCAGTTATTTGGCGAAGATAGATATTTGCGTTATGAAGAAGTGGTCGAAGGATATGAGACTGTACAAGAGTCCTGAATCTTGTGCCTCCGAAATATCTGTTCATCTTCTCCCATTTCTCCATTCGAGCTGCCTTCAACTCGAGGTCTGCTCTTTGTTTTTCACTTTCTTTCCGGGTCTTTTCGTCAGCTTCAAGCTTTTCCTTGATTGCACCAATGCGTAATGACAATTCTGAGTATTGCTTATTCATTGATTCCAGATTAGCCCTGAGAGTTTCAATATTTTCAAGTCGTGACTCGTCTTCAAGATTCAGTGCTCTAAGGTTCTCCAATTTTGTTTTATTTACTTCCTCAAGAAGTGTTGTGTTCTTTTTCACTTCATTAAGATGTTGTTCTTGCGAATTGCGAATTTTAGAGATTTCTGCAGAAGCACTGATCAATAGCCGAAGAGTAGTTTCAGAAGTACCACTTTCTTGATAGTACTCATCAAGCTTCTTATTGATTTCTCTTATCTTAGATTCATTCTCTGAAATTCTGATATTGATGGTCGAAACTTCAGTGTCGAAATTATGCCACATCTCTAAAAGCATACCTAAATTTAATGATTTGACATCACTAAATTCTACATCATCTTTCAGAGTTTCACTATCTGTAAGCGCTTTTATAAGCTTATCTTGTATTAATGAGATGGATTCCAATATTTTAAGTTGAGAGCGAAGTGCGGGTTCTTCTTTCGAATAAGAAGAAGTCTTATCTGCATATTCTTTGGCATCCTTCTTAAGCTCCTTTGCTATCTCTAAAGGTCTGTCTTGCCATTCCTNCGCATAATTCTNCAAAGCCATAGNAATTTTTACNGTAAGAGATTCCCNTTCNNCTTTCAGTNNGNGTATTCTCTTNACTGTCTGCTTAAATTCTTCCTCCTTTTGAGCCAAAGAATGTATTGAAGACTGTAATGCGTTATTGGAAGTATGAAAGTCTTTATCAAGCGATATTTTTTTTGTTAATAGTTCATCAATCTCTTTCTGCAATTTGTCGGAATGTTCTAATTTTGCGGAAATCTCAATGATTTCTTCTTTGATTGATGAGATTTCATTATATATTATTTCCTTAAGATTCTCCGTCTGTTCCAATCCAAGAGAGGCTAAGGCAGATTGTATTTCCTTTTCATTTTTATTGAGCTTCATCTTCCTTTTCTTAAGATCTTCCTCTTTAGCTTTCAAACTCCCCAAGGTTGTGTTCATCTTTTCCTTAGCCTCATCAGCCTTCTTTTTTGCTTTGTTATAGGCTTCGATAGCTTTCTTTTTTTCCTCTTCGAGAGGAGAAAGTATACCTGAAAAATACTCTTTGCTGCTCCATTCATGTAGATGCTCCTTTATAGATTGGCCACAAAGTGGACAATTCGAAGCATGATCCTCGATGAGTTGTCGGCGAAGTGCTTCAAAGTTTTTCTTCATGCTTAGATGCATGGTCTGATATCGGCTTTCGGCTATTTCCTTTTCTTTTTCTAAAATTTCACAATTTTTCGAAGCTGAATCAGCAAAAGATTTTTGTTCTGAAAGGAATAATGATATCTCAGCGGTTTCTTTTGCTGTTTTTTCTGTCTCTTGTCGTTCAGAATGTAAAGATGTTATGCGCGTAATTAGATCGTTTAAATCCGCTTCTCGCTTCATTATTTTTTCTTTTTCATTCCGAAGGGATATCGGATTCAGTTCATCTCGTTCTTTAGATTTATTATTGATCTGATCTTGACAATCGTCACACAGTTTGGCCTTAACTGAAGTTTCTTCCTTTTGAGATGAAATGATTTTATTGAGCTCCTCCTTCTCATCATTGACTTTTACGTTTGCTTTCTCTTTCTTATTTATTTCAGTGTTTATCGATACAAAACGATTGATATCAGTAATGGTTGCCGCTGATTCTAAAAAAAGATTCTTCCGTGCCTCCTGACTTTCAATCCATAGTTTTTGCTGTTCAAGTTGCGCTGATTTATCTTCGTATCTCTCTTTCCGAGCTGCCAAATCTTCAGACAGAAAAAGAAGTTCCGATTTTTTTTCTTGCATTATTCCCTTGTCAGCATTAAGTCTTTCAGCAGCTTTTATTCTGTCAGAAAGCAATTCACGTGGGCTTGTCGTTTTATCCCAAAGCTTCAATATTTCATTTTCTTTCCTGTATTCCGGAGATTCTTCAATAGCTTTCAGTTTAGACGCTTCATCTTTTAAAGAAAAAATGTCTTTGCAAGCTTTAATTATCGCTTCGGTGCAAAGAATTCTTTTGCGGACGACTTCTGTCTCAGTTTGGCACTTCAAAGCTGCTGCAATCTTTTCCGATAGTTCCACAGTCAATTCTTCATGCATGGTTTCGTCAAGAATATTCTTCCTGAATTCCTCGTAAACCTTTTTGCTTGTCTCATTTTCCTGCTTTGATATTTTATAAAGATTTGAGATAGCCTCTCCGTATTTAGAAAATATATCTGTAGCGGTCAGTTGCTCAAGAATTCGTTCGCGTTCCTCCTTTTTGCCCGTGAGAAAAGTTGCAAACTGTCCTTGTGCAAGCATAGCCATCCTGCTGAATTGCTCAAACGATAGGCCGACAGCAGTCTGTATCTTCTCTCGAATCTCATCCTTTCGATTTTCANTGATTTCGGNAACTCCTACTTTCAGCTTCCATTCAGGTCTGCGNTAATTANGGTNGCTTGTTNTCCCNAGNGAGTAACGNGCTACGTAGTNGACGTTANNGTTTCCCATAAAAGAAAGTTCTGAATAACATTCATCTTTCCAAGAAATGCCAATTCGTGTATACTGAGTGATATCGCTGACTGAAATTTCTTCTCCGTCATTGTTACGATATACATTGTTTTTTACGCCATTTACGCTCTTGACTCGTGGAGTGGTTCCATATAAAGCCATGGAAATACAATCGAGTATAACTGATTTCCCCGAACCTGTATCCCCTGTAATCAGGAAAAGAGAAGCCGGGTTCCCTGACTCACGGTCGATAAGTCCATTCTCAAAGTCTATTTCCCCCAGTTCAATTGAAGCTATATTGCGTATTATAAGTCGTTTTATCTTCATAATCCAAATATCTTAATTATCCATCTTTCTAACTTCCTCTTCTACTTCCCTAAAAAGCTCATCAATTTCATCTTCTGCCAATCCTGGATAAGCACTTACAGTTTTTCTGACAAATTCTCGTGGATCGGTCATCTGTTTTATCTCTTCTATTTCAAACTGTGGTTTGTTGTTCGATAATTCGTTAGAGTCGGCATCCTCAGGCGCAACGAAAATCATCCTTGGATTGTATCTGATATCTTTGCCACTTTTGTCTATAAGTTCATAAACTGAAGCGGTGAAATCGGCAGGAATATCAGCTTTTTGAGAGAACCGGAGTCTGATATAGACGTTGTCGTTAGCTTTTACATATTTCTTGAGGTATGCTATTGCATCTTTTGCCTTGGCGAATGCCTCAACATTACCATCAGGAAGAGTGACAAAATGTCGCAATTGATTAATTTTCAATTGTCGAATTGTTACATCGCCTCCATGTTGCCCGATATCCACAAGACTCACTGAATGAGGATAATTCTCATCCTCGCTGACGTGCAATACACTACCTGAATACCTTGCTATTGGAGCTGGATAGGTATGCAGTTCCTCATCAAATATTGAAGGATGCCCCAAAGTTTGGGCCTTGTGTATATGTCCAAGAGCCAGATAATCGAAGTCAGATCCAAATTTTTCAATTGACACTGCCCGTATATTTCCAATTTCCGGATTATGACCTTCGGTATCGCTTCCGACAGCTGCCAGATGTCCCGTCATTACAACAGGTAAGTTTTCTGTGTTTATCAATTTTACGTATTCTTGAAGGTGTATCATAGTGTCAGTGCGATCGCCTGAGATATAAGGCACGGCTATTATGAATCCGGACGGGATCTTCACTATATATCGTTCTTCCCACCCCTCCGATGCTGAATGTATAAGAGGTGGGGGAGTGCCGATTACAGTTATTCCGGCAAGGTTCCAAACTTTACTGTGAGACTCTATACGTGAAGCAGAATCATGATTGCCGGCAGTCAGGACAATTGTGAGTGATGGAAACATACGTCGGAGTCTCACAATTTCAGAATTGAATGCATTCCCGACCGATGCAGCCGGTAGGGCTACATCATAGATATCTCCGCTTATGATCAGCGCGTCAGGGTTATATGTATCTATCCATTTCCGAAGTTGTGCAAAAAAATGGAGATGCTCATCAAGACGGTCATAATGTTGATAAATATTTTGTCCGAAATGAATGTCGGCAGTATGAAGTATCCGCATGGTATTATGCAATTGATTTTGGATTAAAAATACAAAAATAAGGATATTTCCTCAAACATCCAAATAAATCAGTGTTTTTATCTTTTTCATTTGTTTTTGTCAGATATATTCTTTAATTTTGTATTAATGAATCAAGGTAGGGATAAAAAATCAAGATATAATGTTTAATAAATCAGTATGATTAGATATGGAAGAGACGATAGATTATAGCGAGAGAAAGATGTATATTGAGCTTCCGATAATTGTCAGGTCGTATGACGTTGATTATATGCAGATTGTAAACAACACTGTTTATGTCAAATGGCTGGAAGATATGCGTATGGCTATCCTTGATAAATATTTTCCTCTAACGGAGATGCTTGAAAATAAAGAGTCTCCCATCTTAGCAGAGACTCATATCCAATATAAACATCCTGTAATAATAGGAAGTCATCCAATTGGGCAATGTTGGATTTGGCTAATCAAGAAGGGAAGATGGAAGGCAGAGTTTATAATTTCTGAGTGTGACAAAGTATATGCAACGGCATGGCAAATCGGTTACTATTTCAATATGGATTCTCATCGNCCTGTAGCCTTNCCAAANGAAATGATCGATAANNATCTCATTACCNNAANTGAATGAATAAGAATTGAAAAATAAGGGACATTCGTCTACAATGGGAGACGAATGTCCTTTCTTTTATAGGTTAAGATAAGTTTTCAAAGTATCGACATATTCTTCGAAAGCTTTTTGTCCTTCTTTTGTAATGGAACATGTTGTTCTGGGACGCTTTCCGGACATACCTTTCACTACTGAGATATATCCGGCTGAAGATAATTTGTCGATTTGTACGCTTAGATTTCCGGCTGTAGATTCGGTTTTCTCTTTGANATAAACGAAATCTGCTTCNTCNANATTCATCAGAATGGACATTATNGCAAGCCGNAGTTGNGAATGCAAAAGCGGATTCAGTTCTNTCATGCCATTTTCTCTTTATGTTTGAGTATGTGGCCCGGAACAATCATCATAGCAATCCAAACAATAATAAACAATGGCATATACCAGTTGATTTCAAGAGGTATTCTTCCCACTATACAACATAAAGAATACATTCCAGCCAACAACCCGATTATTCCTCCAACAATAAGACATTTTTCCTTTAAGATCAATCCCTGTGCAATTTCAGCACATGGTGCAGCTAATATTGGATAAATTAACAAGGCACCCCAACAGTTGATTTCGCCAAAAATGGAAAAACCAATACTAATGAATATCAAGACAATCTGTGAAACTCCGAATATACTCCATAAATGTGAAGTAATTCTATCTGTATAAGTGACGGCACCGAATTTGCGACGATCTTTACAAGCCTTGACTGTTGTGATTGGAAAGCCGATAAGAGGTATTGCAAACCACAGCCAATACCAGTTACCATTATGTGTAGTTGCAAGTAATACCCAGACAAGAATTGATACGATTACTACGAGGTAGCCCCATATAAGCATATTGCCGCTCCCGAGATAACGCTGCTTAGTGCGAGCAATCATCTAAGTTATCACTTCGAGACTCTCTTTTTCAGTAAGTTTTTTTTCTTCCATATTACAGATGTTTGAAGTTGAACATTTAGTTTATTTTATAAACCATTTCTCTCTAAAAAAAGAGCGGTCGCGCGAATCCGCTCTGATTTCGGTTGCAAAGATAATAAAGTTTATTTTATAAACCAAATTTTTTAAGGAAAAAAATCGTTAAATGCATTGATTTTGATTTTACCTTTTCATTTTCGTTTAATCAGTATCTTCAAGAATGAAAATAGTCTCGACCGGCTTGCCAAAAAACTTACTGATTTTAAGAGCTAATAGAGTAGAGGGAAGAAAGTGTCCTTTCTCAATAGCCACAATCGTCTGCCGACTTACACCGACTGCTTCGGCAAGCTGTTGTTGNGTTATATCCAACTCTGCACGTTCNACCTTAATCCTGTTCTTCATNTTAGCACATCTTATTATAGCGGTGCATTTCCAATCGGAAGTTACATACGAAAAGGATTGGTAAAAGCACAAGGTTATAAATTACAAAATCAATGTAAGCAAGTCCATTAATTGTNAGAGTGAATATTACAAGNAATATCACATATACATAAATTGAATTAAGTAGGGANGCGAGNCGTATTGACTTTGTCATTTCGTCTTCAATTCGCTCTTTGGAACAAACGATGAATATCGCTCCTAANATTATACCGATAATGGCAAAGTCATNGAGTACTGTCTCGATGATTCCTGATATAGATGGAAAACTGAACGAAGTGTAAACNGATAAAATGAATAANCNCCACAGGATNAGCGATGGGATAAACAAAACCCAACCTANNGGTCTGAGGTAATGNGGAAAAAGANAAGTTTTNATANNCATNGGTATTTNAAGTTTTATTTCGACTGCAANGGTAAATAATATTTTTCATATAGNCAAGTATATTTTACATTTTGTTTAATTTACTTGATATTTTATTATAATTTTTTTTTAATAATTTTTTAAAACTTGTAGGTATTAGTATTTTTGACTAAATTTGTATGATGAACTTTATTTCTTCAAGGTCTTATATAGTGTCCAGCGTCTTAAAGAGAGGAAAATTTTTATGTATAAATATCAAAAAAAGATATTTATGGGTAGAACAAAGAGCATAATATTAAGGGTATACTTATGTTTGACAATGTCTGTTTGTTCTATGAATGCTCAAAACTTTCCCGACTTTGATATTTATCTTCTCATTTGACAGTGGAAAATGGCAGGACGCGGTCTTTTTGAAGAAAATTAATCTTAAAATTTGAATAAAATGACTGAAAANGCGAAGGAAATAGAAGAGTTGATGATNGCAATGGGNGATGAGGATAAGGCTAAGCATTTGATGCGTTTCTTCAAGTGTGCATCCGGACAGTATGGCTATGGGGATAAGTTTTTAGGTATCAAAGTGCCTGAGACTCGTTCTGTCGTGAAAGAGTGTCGTGCTCTTGTGTCGAAGGAAGATGCCATCGATCTTGTGAAATCAGATTGGCATGAGGTACGTTTGGCAGGTTTTCTATTACTGATTGAGCTTTTTAAAAAGGCTGCAAAAAGAAAACACAACTCAGAAATCGAAGAGATTCTAAATACATATATTGATCTTATTCCATATAGCAACAACTGGGATCTTGTGGATTTGGTTGCTCCAAAGATATTGGGTCAATATTTGGTATGGCATCCGGAAAAGCGTACGATCTTGTATGATTTTTCAGAACGATCTGATAGTCTTTGGCATCAGCGCGTCGCTATAGTGGCGACTTGGACACTCATTAGCAATGGTATATTTGATGATACTTTGCGACTGTCGCAAAAATACCTAAGTCATTCCCATGATCTAATTCATAAAGCATCCGGTTGGATGCTTCGTGAAATGGGAAAACGGGGAGGAGAGGAAGAATTAAGGAATTTCCTTGATCAATATGCAACATCTATGCCGCGCACTATGCTACGCTATTCAATAGAACGTTTTCCGGAACAAGACAGACAATACTACTTAAAACTAAAGAAAAATGATTAAACTTGGAAAATTTGAAGTTGGTTTTGCTCCAATTTCGATGGCAGTCCTTTTTATAATATTGAGCATATTTGCTATTTTCTCAGCATTAAATCAGGCAAGACCTGAATTCCCTATGCCATTGTCAAGTTTGATAATCATCAATGAAACTATGGCTTTGCTTGCAACTCTTGTTTATGGAATACTTGTTCATTTGATAATGTCATTTGTAAAATGGAATAGAAAACGGAAGTCGTAGATATGATCCAATATATAAATTCGGCGTTAAAAGGAAGACTCGGAAAAAGAGATATCCAAGAAGTAGTTGACTGGACTTCTAAAACTACAGTCAACAGAAATCTCCTGCTATGTCTTGCTTTCTGTGAGGATGAGAAGGTAAGTGCAAATGCNTTGTGGTGCATGACGCATTTAAGGAAAAGTGATAGTCAATGGTTGCAATCTTTACAGAATAAATTGATAGATTCTTTACTGTATGAAAAGAATATCGCCCGAAAACGCATGCTTCTCCAGTTGTTGAGAGATCAAGAGTATCCTTCAGAAGATCTACGTGTTGATTTTCTTGATTTTTGTATGTCAAATATAAATGCAGAGACCGAGCCATACGCTATTCGCTGTTTTTCTCTTTACATCGCAATGAAGATGTGCCGTCACTATTCAGCATTGCTTTCAGAACTCCAGGAACGTATCTCTATGCTTTCGCGTGAACCTCTGTCTCCCGGCCTTAGATGTGCAATAAGAAAAGTGCAAAAAGAAATACAATCCATTAATAAATAGGGGATACTTCAAATGAGCATCCCTTATCTATTCTAAATAACTATCATTCTATATAACTTTTACCTTTCACATTAGAAAGTTGAATCAGTTTTATCCAAGAAGTATTTGTCTTTCCTGTGCCACTGTGATAGGAGAGGAGTGTCCTGACAAAAGCACAGTTTCAGGCGGAAGAGTGAGAATTTTATTAATGATGGAGTTTTCCAATTCCGTTCTATTTCCACCAGGGAAATGAGTCAGACCGGGACCATGCTGATAAAGAGTATCGCCCACGAATGCTACATTTTCTTCGGGTGAATAAAATGTCACAGATCCGGGAGTATGCCCTGGAGTGTGAATTACTTTCAGATAGAATTCTGAATAGGCTTTTAGCCGTATTATTTCACCATCATACATCTCTTCATAATGGGCCACTGTTATAGGATGACCGGAATTCCCGCTTAAATTTAGAAATGGGTCTCTCAGATATTCCGCATCTTCAGGATATATGTAAATAGGGGCTACAAGTTTTTCTCTGAGTTGTTCAGCTGCGCCCATGTGGTCGAAATGACCATGTGTAAGAAGAATTTTTTCAATAGTCCATCCATTGCGAACTATTACATCATAGATCAATCCGGCTTGTGCACCAGGATCAATCAAGAAACCGGTCTTAGTATGTGCATCTATATAAAAATAAGTATTCTCGGCAAAGACGCCTTGCACTTGAAGTTCACGTACCATTTTTGGATTATGGGTTTAATTGGTTTAGGAGTTAAAGTATAAGGGTTTAGAAATNATTATNANTCATATAANTNNTATAAATCTTATAAGTCTTATAAATCTTATTCTAAACCCTTGAATCAAACTTAGATAAGCTTGCAGCCGTCAGGTCCGCATACATGTGGACGCTCACCGTTCTCATCGGATGCTTTCTCTGTCTCCTTTATGCGGCGCTGTGCTCTTTCAAGCGCAGACTTCATTCCATCGATTGACATGGCACCCGGAACGGCAAATTCTCCGTTGAAGACCATATAAGGCACGCCATGAACTCCACGCATCTGAGCTTCGCGTTCATCAAAGCGGACATCATCGGCATACTGATTGCTTTCAAGCACTTCCTTCACTTCATCTTCTTTCATCCCTGCCTCCTTAGCGACAGATTCAAGTACTTTATGGTCAGCAAGAACAAGATTCTTTGTGAAATATGAATCGAAAAGAAGGTTGTTAAGTTTCTGGACTGTTGCATAGTCATACTTGTTTTCTGCCAACTTCATAAGCCTGTGAGCATCAAAAGTATTGCTATATAAAGTGCTTGCATATTTGAAGTCAATTCCGAGTTCCCTGCCAAGAGAAGAGATTTGCTCTATCTGCTGCATAGCCTGAGGCACGCTAAGACGATATTTCATCGCGAATCTTTCTGAAGTAGGACCGGTCACTTCCTTTGAAGCAGTAGGATCAAGTTCAAAAGCACGATAATCGATTTTGACATCATCTGTCACACCAAGTTCTTCGATTGCTTTTTCCAGACGAGTCTCGCCGATGTAGCAGTAGGGGCATGCAAAATCGCTCCAGATTGTGATTGTCATCATAGTATTTTCCTTTATTTTATTACTTAGTGTTTAATATTTATTATTCATTACTCTTTCTCTTTTATAGCTTTAAGTACTTTGACAAAACTTTCGATATCCTTTTCCGTTGCGAGTGACAGAAGTTCCTGATGTCTTTCTTCAGCAATCTTCATTATTTGGGACTGTATTTCTCTTGCCGAACCAGTAAGCCAAACTTGAACACACTTATAGCTTACCGTCTTCGTACTTACTAAATCCTTCTTTGAAAGTGAAGAAACTGAGCGACAAATGGAAGCCTTGTCTTTTCCAATCATTTCGGATAGATCGCATTGTTGTAGACCATCTTGAGTATATAAAGCCCGAAGGATCATATATTCGCTCGAAGTGATATTGATTCCTTCTCTTTTGAGGGCTGCCTCAAGTTGCGATGTCATCCGTTGAAATGCGGAACCAACCAGGCATCCTACATAGGGCATATTATATATCTTTTCGTTTTTCATAGTTCTTAATTTCTTTTTTCAATACTATAACAACAGAAAATTAAAATGGTTGATTGCTCAACCAAAAAATTACATTTATTAGTTATATGAAATTTTCAATATGATATTGTATATTGAGATTTTTTTTGTAACTTTGTCATTGGATTGAATATTTTTCAATCTCAACATATTGGTAAATAAGAAACGTTATGCTTATCTTGCAATAGGAAACCTGAGAAATTTTCAATAGAGCAAGGATGGCATAGTGGTTCTCACGCGAATAGCGTGGGCTGCTATTGTTATATCCGCTCACAGGCTTTCTCAGGGCCTCCTATTGGGACGTGGCATAGTTGGCTCACGTTTCTTTGTTTTGTAAAATAGGGTTTAGAGTTGACACCTTTAACAATTTTGGATTTATGAAACGGCATTTTAACACACATCTTGAAGGATTGGATCTTCAATATTGGCATGATTTGATTGAGAGTCATGGCAAACTTGTGTCTTTGAAGAAAGGTGAGTATCTTTGCCGTAAAGGAGAACCAACCAATGTTTTCGGTTATCTTTTATCAGGTTATTTGATTTATACTGTATCCGGAGAAAATAGAATCGGGGGTTTCACTTTTCCTGAAGCGCTATACGGAGATTATCCATCTTGCATGCATAATGCTCCGGCTATGTTCGACATCGTTGCAGGGTCAAAGGCTGAAGTATGGGTCAGCGATGCATCAATTCTTCCATCTCTTTTTAATGAAGATTTAGAAGCAGACAGACAAGGACGTCTTTTTATGGAGTCAGCTTATATTTCATTAGCCAAGCGATATTATGCTTTATATGCCAAGACTCCAATGGAAAGATATGTTGATTTGGTTGCTGAGTACCCACAGATAGAGCAGTTAGTCCCTCAGAAAGAGATAGCTGAATACCTGCAAATAACGCCAAACAGTCTAAGTCGCATCCGTAAAAAGCTATTAGGAAAGTAAATAAATCTTTATTTGCCCTATTCGTGAGACTCATCCATATAAATTCAAGTCACAAATCAAAAAAATGAAAGTTTATTTTCCGAGGCGTGATAGAAACTCATCGCGCTTATTTTCGGATATAGGGACGTATGTCTTTCCGAATACTATCCGATTCCTCTCTACTATCTCCACCATCGGAATATTGACGATAAACGAACGGTGTACTCTCATAAAAGTATCCGCCGGCAGCAAATCTTCTATCTCTTTCAGTGTCATCAAAGAGGGTAGGGGTTCGCTATTCTTTCGAAAGACAATTANCCTGTCATTCTGAGCCTCAATATATTCAATGGAATCAAGACGCATTTGAACTAATTGGTTCTTAACCTTTATTGTAATCATCCGTGGCAAAGACAGTTCCTGTTTCTGACCGGAAGAATATGCAACACTCATAGATTTCCATTCAAGAGCGCGGCTTACAGACTTAAGAAAGTCGGAATAACTTACTGGTTTCAAAAGATAATCAAGTGCNTTGACTTTAAATCCCTGCAAAGCATAACTGTCGTATGCTGTCACAAATATTATTCGTGTAGTCGACGGTACAAGTGCGGCAAATTCTATACCATTGAGCAATGGCATATTGATGTCAAGAAATATGAGGTCAGCTTTTCCCTCCAACACTATCTTAATCGCATCCGATGCCGATTCATAGCAACCTAAAAGCTCAAGCGTAGGTGTCTTCTCTACATACGTCTTCAATAACTCCCGAGCCAAAGGCTCATCGTCAACGACAATACATTTTAGTCTATTCTCCATACTCACAAAACGTAAATATTCATCTCTTTTGTATACACATCCTTAAAAAGTCGATCTGATTCCTGAATCAAACTAAGTAATATAGCATTCTCCGCATGCGTCCAAGAGTGTCAAAAAGTAACTTACCTTAATGCNTCAACATTTATCTTAAGCTCAGCCAAGAACTCAAAAGACTCCCTCTNAATAGAAAGATTATAATCCCCGGTATACAGCAATTCAAGCTGTTTCTCTATATTTTTTAGTCCAACTCCCGATGCACCTTTCTCCAAATTATCACTACCGTTACTTTTGCATGAGTTGGAGACTTTGCAACTAAGCCACTCTGAATCTAAACAAACCTGTATATCAATGAATCCCTCATTNTCAACNAGCCCAACATGCTTAAATGCGTTCTCTACAAGGGTCAATATCAAGAGCGGAGCTATCTGTAATGAATTATCAGATACTTTTGGNAGATTATACGTCAGTNTCACTGAAGGATTAAGACGTAGACTCATCAAGCGTATATAATCGCTGATAAACTGCATTTCTTTCGCCAATGAAACTGTCTTAGATTCCGAGTCATATATCATAAACCGAAGCATATTACTCAGTTCATAGAGTGATTGTTGCGCTTTCTCAGGATTAATTGCTATAAGAGCATAGATATTATTCATGGAATTGAATAGGAAATGAGGATTCAGCTGAGCTTTCAAACTTTTCAACTCAGTGTTCCTTCTCTCTGCTTCAAGCTGCAACACTCGGCTTCTCATTTCCTCTCTTGTTTTCGATAATCTTAAGGCAAATGCTA
>WFLX010273675.1_pt1 | contig 13573 bp, 7 predicted proteins | sample 4967041 | NCBI WGS metagenome assembly WFLX01 (sample SAMN12857096, study PRJNA449069) | gut metagenome | isolation source: stool from male and female vole | host: Microtus ochrogaster | place: USA:Florida | collected 2017
TCGTTTTTGAGGATATAGTCGTAGACGCCTGCAGGAAGGAAGTAGTTCATATCGCGGCCGCGCGCCAGGGCGTTGCGCACGAAGGTGCTGGAGATGTTCAGCAGGGGTGCGTCAACCACTTCCATGCCGTCGGCTTCGTGGTCGATGGGGTAGCCGGGGCGCCGGTAGACCATCACGCCGTAGTCCTCGAGGATTCTCTGCGGGAAGCGCCACTTGTCGAAGATTTGCCAGTTGTCGCTGCCGATGATGAGGCGGAAGTGATAGTCGGGGTATCGTTCGCTGAGTTCGTCGAGTGTTCGGATGGTGTACGAGGGGCGCGGCATGGTGAGTTCGAGGTCGCAGATGTCGATTTTCTGCGCGCCTTTGATGGCGATGTTGAGCATGTCCAGTCGCTTAAGGTCGGGCAGCAGGTTGCCCGGCTCCTTGAGGGGATTGCGTGGCGAGAGGGTGAGCCACACCTCGTCCACCAGGCCCCACTGGGTGAAGTAGGACGCCAGCATCAGGTGACCTATGTGCACCGGGTTGAACGACCCTCCGAGAATTCCAACTGTATGTTTTGCAGCCATTTTCAGGGGAGCGACACGAAGCCGTCGATAAGGTTATGGGTCTGTCGGATGGCCGTGGAGAGGTCGTCGTTGACAATCTGACGGTCGAAGGCAGCGGCACGGCTGAGCTCGTACTCGGCGCGGTCGATGCGCTCGTCGATTACCTCCGGTTTCTCTGTGCCGCGGCTCTCGAGTCGATGACGCAGCTCCTCGATGCTCGGGGGTTGGATGAACACCGTAAGAGCTTGAGGACCATAAAGTTCTTTGACACCCAGGGCGCCGTTGACGTCCAGGTCGAGGATGATGTTGTGGCCCTCGGAGGTGATGCGGTCGATTTCCGAGCGCAGAGTGCCGTAGAAGCGACCGGGGTACACTTCCTCGTACTCCACGAAGAGGCCGTCGGCGATGGCGTCGCGGAAGGCGTCTTCGGTCATAAAATAGTAGTTTACGCCCTCCTGCTCGCCTTCGCGCGGGGCACGGGTGGTGGCCGATACGGCGAAGCCGAGGTTGAGGTCGCCCTCCTGGAGGATGGCGTTGATGATGGTGGATTTGCCGCAGCCCGAGGGGGCTGCGACAACTATGATTTTTCCTTTCTTCATATTACTGATGGGCGGGGCGGAGCAGATCGTTTACGGTCTTTACGGGATTGAAGGTCTCGGCGGGCACTTCCATGAACACTGNGTTCCAGTGGCTCATNGCGCCGTTCCAGAGGCCGGGAAGCTNGAGGGCGCGGAGGTCACGGCCGCTGAAGCTCTTCTCGGAGATGAAGCCGGTGGCGTGGTCCACGTAGTCGGGCAGATTGTAGGTGGTTCCGTCGTGGCGGCGCACGTAGCACACCAGGTCCACGGGGTTGAAATGGGTAGCCTTTTTCATCATGGCCTCATTTTCGGGCTTGGAGAGGTCGATCTGGGTCGACTCCAGAATCTGAGGCGCGATGGAGGTGCCGTCGGAGGCATAAGCATTGTACGGACCCCCGCCGGGCTCGCCTTCGTTGCGAACCATGCCGCACACGCGCAGGGGACGGTCGAAAATTTCGAGGGCGGCCTGCGCCCGCTCTTTCAGGCTGCGGCTTTCGTCCAGCGACTCGGCGGCTGTGCATAGGATTGAGTTGATGAACTCTGTGGCGGCTTTGACGTCGGCCTCGGCGGGTTCGTCCACTTCGAGGGCTGCGCGCAGCTGCTCCATACGGTCGTGAACCAGCAGGAGCATACCGCCGATGAGCCGCTTGTACTTGATGGTGGGCTCGCGGTGGGCGTCGCCTACGACGTTGTCGATATTCTTGATGAAGATTACTTCGGCGTCGATGTCGTTGAGGTTCTCAATCAGTGCGCCGTGGCCGCCGGGCCGGAACACGAGCTTGCCTTCGTTGTCGCGGAAGAGGTCGTTGTCCGGGGTGACTGCGATGGTGTCGGTGGAGGGTTTCTGCTCCGACATGCTCACGTCGTACTTAACGCCGAACTTCTCTTCCATAGCCGGAACTGCCTCGGTGAGCTTTTCTTCGAAGAGTTTGTGGTGGTCGGCCGACACGGTGAAGTGGAGCTTCACCTTTCCGTTGGAGGCGGCAGTCTGCGCGCCTTCGGCCAGTTGCTCTTCCATGGCGGTGCGGGTTGCTCCGTCGGGATATTTGTGGAAGGTGAGGAGTGCCTTGGGCAGTCCGCCGTAGTTCATGCCTTCGGGTAGGATGATTGCAGCTACGACATCCTTATGGCGACCTTCGGCCACGAGTTCGTCGACGCTCTTGCCGTGCAGACGCTGAACGGTGGCTTCGAGGGCGGGGAAGAATGCGAAGTCGTGGATGCGCTCGATGAGTTGCGCAACCGGAGAGCCTTCGGCGGGCACGGCATCGGCGCCGTTTACGAAGGCGAACAGGGCCTTGAACATGCGCGATGCCGCCCCGGAGGCGGGCACGAATTTCACCACGTCGCCGCCGTCGGCCAGGAACTGCTGCCAGCGGGCTTCGCAGGCCTCTTCGACGTCCTTGTTCACAGGCGTGATGCCGTGGCCAAGGGATGAGGGGGAGTCGATTTTCAGATAGGGGAATCCGGTGCGGAAGCGCTCGAGCTGGGCTTCTACGGTTTCGGTGCTGATGCCCTTGGCTTTGAGCTGCTCAAGGTCGGCGGGAGTGAAATTCGTCATGGTAGTATGGTGTTAGTTAATTATTTACGTTTATTTTANTNCTTAACCCTATAACCCTTTAACCTCATAACCTCCGAATTGCGCATAGCGTAATTNGGGCTTCATAACCCTCAGGATTGCGCGCAGTGTAATCCTGACTTATTGAATCATTCGCTTCATCAGGTTGTATGCCCCGGCGATTCCGAGTTCGCCGGCCTTGCTGAGGTCGGCGATTCCGCGCTCGCGGTGGCCTCCGCGGAGGGCGGCATACCCGCGGTTGTAATATGCCTCGCCGAAGTCGGGCTTGAGTTCGATAGCCTTGGAGTAGGCCTCCGAGGCGTCGGTGAGGGCTCCGCTTTCAAGGAGGATGTTGCCCTTGTTGAAGTAGACAACAGCCATTTCCGGCGAAAGTTCGGCCACGCGGTCCAAATCCTCAAGGATATCGTCCAGCTGCTTCTGGTTGAGCGACAGGCGCGTCACGGCGTCGCCCCCGCGGGAGTCCTTCTCCAGCAGGTAGCGTCCGTAGCGTGCCTGGGCGCGNAGGAGGTAGGCCAGCGTCAGGGTCGGGGCCATGGCGATGGCTCGGTCGAGGTCCTTTTCGGCGTTGATATAGTCGCGGACGGTGATGAAGTCCATGGCGCGCCCCAGGTAATCGACCGGGCGCGGGGCATGGGTTGCAAGGTAGGAGTTATAGTATTCGATGGATGAGAAGTGGCGGGCTATGGTACTCTCGTCGAGCTGGGGCACTGCGTTGGTGACAACGAGCAGGAAGCGCAGCATGCGGGTGGCGTTGAGTTCGTCGACCTCCTTTATATAATATGTGTAGTCGCGGAGCTCGGTGGGCGCCGAGTAGAAGCTCACCAGCATCATGGGCTCGGTTTCGACGGCCTGATTGCGGTCCTGCACTCGCCCGCGGATTGCCGTGTTGTTGTACTCATCGCGGAAGTCGGCGTTGTTGTCCACCGTCACCAGCGATGCGAAACGCTTGGCTACGACGTCGTTGCTCTCGGCGGCCTTGTTTTCGGCCATGGCTTGTTCCGCCATTGCTTCAGCCTCTGCCTCGTTAACCTCCGAGGCGGCCGGCAAGGCCTTGGTGAGGGCTTCGGCGTGCTTGTAGTCGCGCTCGGCCTTGGCCAGATTGCCCGCATCCTGCCATATGGACCCGCGCATGTAGTAGGCACCGGGAAAGTCGGGGAAGCGCTCGGCCACGCGGTCGATGTCGGCCACGGCCTCCTTGGTGTTGCCCTTGGCCTTGTGGATGAGGGCGCGGTTGTAAAGAGCCTGGTAGTTGTCGGGGTCCATTTCCAAAACGCGGTTGAAGTCGTCCAACGCAAGGTCGTTGGCATTGACTTCGGCCAGCAGCATACCGCGGTTGAACAGCGCCGCTTTGTTGTATGGCTCCAGCGAGAGGGCATAGTCGTAGTCGGCCATGGCGCCGGAGTAGTTGTCGAGCTTGTAGCGGAGGAATGCTCGGTTGATGTATAGGCCGGCGTGGCGGGGCAAAAGCTTGATTGCGTGGTCGATATCCTCCAGAGCACGGTTGTAGTCGCCCTCGGAGTTGATGGCTATGTCGGCGCGCATGATGTAGGCATTGACGGCGTCCTTGTTGATGCCCAACGCCTTGTCGATGTCCTCCAGCGCCGCCACGGTGTCGGATTGCGCCAGAGCCACACGTGCCCGGCCGAGGTAGGCGTTGGAGAAGCCGGGGTAGTAACGCAGAACGTCGTCGAGGGTTTTTCGCGCATCGTCGTAGCGCTTGAGGTCGAGCTGCGCCATGCCTTTGTTGAAGAGAATCTGGCGGTTGCGCGGGAGCAGTTCGAGGGCTTTGGAATAGTCCTCAATGGCGAGGCTGTCCATGCCCATGTTCTGACGCGCTACCCCGCGGACCTCCCAGGCGTCGGAGAGATAGGGGTTCAGGCGCAGGGCCTCCGAGGCATCGGCTTCAGCCCCTATGTAGTCCTCGAGGTTGAGTTTGGCGATGGCGCGGAAGAAATAGGGTTGAGCCAGATAGGGCTTGGCCTGGATGGCCTGGTTGAAATATTGGATGGAGAGGACGTAGTCGTCGAAATAGAGCGCATTGCGACCGATGCGAATCACCTGGTCGGTGTTCACCTGGGCGGCGGCAGGGCAGGGTAGCAGCAACATGAGCGATGCCGCAGCAAGGATTGCGATGTGATGAATGATAGCCTTCATAGCTGATGCAAATTTAGCTATTTTTTTCTGCCCCCACTACATCTTGGGAAATTTTTTTTGCAAAATACTCATTAAATAGTATCAAGAAATTGAAAAATTAATTGTACTTTTGCCATGCATCCTAACGGCAACTATAACTAAACCTTACTATATGGTACATTTTACTCTCAAAAACTTTCTTGCAGGCGCGGCGCTGACCCTTTCGTGCGCAGCCTTCGCCGCCACCGATGCCCCGAGCTTCGACTGGGCGGACTATCTCCAGACAGCTGAAACCACCGGAACCTATGTAACCAATGTTGCAGCCGACGGCAACGGAGCTTCCTATTGGATGGGTTGTGCTACAACCAACGACAACGCCGTAAATTTAAACGGTGAGGCCCTCTTTACCGGCGAAACCAAAGTAGGTACAGCAGCCACCAACAACTTCGTGCTCTTCAAAGCAGGCGCAGATGGTGCTCCTGTATGGAACATCCACTCCACCGCTGGCGACTACGGCAGCGGCAAGATGGGTGGCGTGACCGTCGCAGGCGATAAGCTTTATTTCTTCGTTGGCGTCCGCCAATATAACGCTAACGTCAAGAGCAACCTCATTGATGCCAAGGGTACCAAACACGAGTTTGGCGAGGTTGTTGAAAACGTTGCTGACCGCTATCATATTGGAATCCTGGTTTGCGCTACCCTTGATGGCGAAATCTCCTGGATAAAGACCTTAACCGCTCCCGAAGGNCAAAAAGATGNGNTTACCCCTCAAGGCATTAGCGTAGCTTCTGATGGCACTATTGTACTCACAATGGCAGCTTCACAGCCTATCACCATGGGTACTGCTACCATCACACCTGCCGCCGATACCAACCAGGCAATCGTTGTAGTAGCTGATAATGAAGGAGAATATGTTTCGCACTTCGCTCCCACTGGCACTACTCTGGGTACCAGCGCCTTTACCGGCCTTTCGTGCGATGGCTCCAACTTCTTCTTTGCAGGTACTGTAACTCCCGCTTCCGATCCCATCACTGTCACTTTCGGCGACCAGGAAATCACCACCGGAACCAAAATCAGTGGCTTTGTAGCCAAAGCAACCCTTGCATCAGTTAAGNCCGGTAAGTTCGACTGGGCAACCTCACTTCCCGGAACACTCGCCGATGGTCAAACCTCATTTGCTATGCAGTTCATTCGCCTCACCCCGGGCGTCGACTGCTACTGGGTATCCGGTGCTCTGAAAGGTGCTATTACTGCCGGCGATATNACCATTACCACTACTCAGTTTAATCAGAACGAAGGCCTCCTTATCAAACTTGACAACTCCGGTGAAATTGTCGATTGGGCAGTGTCGCATGCCGATTTCACTCCCGGTGCCATCTCCGGATATACCGGGGTAATGCAGGGTGATGCAGCTAATGTATATGTTGTTGGCTACGCTATGGCCAATTTTGGCGTGTACATCCGCGAATACGACGCCCTTACTCTTGATCCCGTTGCTGATAAAGCCTGGAGTCTGTATTCCTCTGCCGCTATGCTCTCCGTAGCTCCGTTCGCTTACGATTCTTCTGAAGGTGCTATCTATGTTGCCACTCGTTCCAATAAGGTTGTCAACATTCTTGGTGGCGAACAATCACCNGAATCTACCAGCTGGGTTTCAGTTTGCTCTAAGTTCACCCTCCCCGAGGACCTCAAGACCGGCATTGAGAACGTGGCCGTTGAGGCACAGGGTGTGAGCGTCAAGGCTGTAGAAGGTGGCGTTGAAGTGGCTGCCGACTATGCAACCACCGTGGCCGTTTACGACGTTGTTGGTCGCTGCGTGGCTACTGTAGCCGTGGCTGCCGATGCTCCCGCAACCGTGGCTCTTCCTGCAGGCGTTTACGTTGCCGCAGGCGTGAAAGTGGCTGTACGATAGCCAATTACAATGCATAATAAAAGGGACGCACCCACTGGTGCGTCCCTTTTGNNCGTTTATGGAGGTGGNGANCNGCAACGTTGGGAGGGGCGTCGTCCACGTCGCCCATTTTCACGAAAGGTGTCGCCCGTTTGATTTATCGGGATTAATCATGAATAATCAAGATTAATCTCGATTGTTTATCTTTCAAATCTCTGGCTATCAACGCCGTAGGGACGCACGTTCGGTGCGTCCTAAGGTGCGAAAGCGTATGGAGGTGGCGGGCTCCCGCCCGCCACAATGGGCATCAACGGCTAAAAAACGTCCGCAGGACGTTGACTTATAATAACCGATTGCGCCACAGGCGCTGTCGGTTTACGAACATCCGGGCAAAAAGGCGTCCTTGCGACGCCGACTTTACGGCGAAATAAGTCGGCGTCCATGCGGACGCCTATCTTCGGGGTGGTTGCTGAATCCGCCAGCGCCTTGCGGCGCAAGCGGTTAGCAAAAGTCAACGCCCTACGGGCGTTAGCTTCCGCCCGCCACAATGGCCCTCAACACCGGGAGGGGCCAACCGGCTGACATCGGGCATAGCGGAGGTGCCGATGCAGAAATATTTGGGGGTGTGGGAATAAAATGCTACCTTTGCCATTGATATGATACCGGCTCCGTTTTCATTTCCTCTCTATCTGATGGCCAAGGGCGCGGGCGCCGCCTGCAACATGGCGTGTGAGTACTGCTATTATCTTGAAAAAGCGGCACTTACGCCCGATGTCAAGCGTACGTACATGTCCGACGCCACGTTGGAAGAGTTCACCCGCCAGTACATACAGTCGCAGAGCATGGACTCCGTCCTGTTTACATGGCATGGCGGCGAGGCCCTTCTGCGACCCATCGAATTCTACCGCCGTGCACTCGAGCTCCAGCGTCGGTATGCCGGGGGCCGCCACATCGAGAACTGCATCCAGACCAACGGCATCCTGCTCACCGACGAGTGGTGCCGCTTCCTGAAGGACAACAACTTCCTGGTGGGCATAAGCATCGACGGCCCCGAGGAGTTCCACGACGAGTATCGCCGGAGCCGCGACCGCAGCCCCTCGTTCCGGCGCGTGATGCGCGGCATCAACCTGCTGCGCAAGCACGGCGTGGAGTGGAACGCCATGGCCGTGGTGAACGATTATAATGCCGATTACCCCGAGGAGTTCTACGACTTTTTCAAGAGCATCGACTGCAAGTACCTGCAATTCACGCCCATTGTGGAGCGCAAGCAGGGCGGCCGACTGTCCTCCGGCCATGACGCCGCCGGCGAACTTTGCGAGTTTTCCGTGAGCCCGGAGCAGTGGGGCGAGTTCCTCTGCCGGGTGTTCGACCGCTGGGTGCGCACCGACGTCGGCCAAGTGTTCGTCCAGCTCTTCGACGCCACGTTGGCCAACTGGGTGGGCGTCGAGCCGGGGCTCTGCACCATGTCGCGTACATGCGGCCACGCTGGCGTGGTGGAATTCAACGGCGATGTCTACGGGTGCGACCACTTCGTGTTTCCCGAATTCAAGCTCGGCAACATCCACACCCACAGCGTGGTGGAAATGATGACCTCCCATGCGCAGACCGAATTCGGCCGTGCTAAGGAAACATCCTTGCCCGACCAGTGCCGGCAGTGCGACGTAAACTTCGCCTGCCACGGGGAGTGCCCCAAGAACCGGTTTGCGGTAACTGCCGACGGCCAGCCGGGTTTGAATTACCTCTGCGAAGGCTACCGGCGCTTCTTCCGCCATGTCCGCCCATATATGGACTATATGGCCGCCCAGCTTCAGGCCGAAATGCCTCCGGCGCGGATAATGACCGACCCGGCAAGTCCCTTGTTCTCAAAACGATAACCCTATTCCTATGAATAAATTCTACGTATCCATACTCCTGGCCGCTGCGGCCTTCTCAGCTACCGCAGCCCAGCCCTGTGCCGACGTCCGCGCAGCCAACGCACGCCAAGCCGTGGCGTTGAAAGCAGCTCCGGAAGTTGATAAAATTGTTGGTGACTACACTATCCAGTACTACGACCTGACCATCATCACCACGAGTCTCTACACCAACGAGACCACCATCGCGGCAGGCTCGTCCGAGGGCCAGGTAGTGCTTACAATCCCCTTTGTAAATTACGGCATTCCATATACCATCGATGTCAAAGGCACCTACACCCCGGCCGACGGGCGCCTGACCTTCACCTCCAAGGGCCAGGTATTCTTCGGTTCCGACCTCACGTTCTACCTCTACGACGAGGCTACGCAGAAGGAAAACGTTGTGCCGAGCATCTACGGCACCTGGAACGGCAACGGCTTCAGTTTCGACCCCAACTTCACCATCGGCCTACCCTCCGAGGGCGGTATTTTCTACTTCAAGGCAGGATATCTGAGTCTGACGGTGTACAGCGGCGAACCTTCCGGCGACGACCCCATGGAAGGCTGGACCACCATTGGAACCGGCCTGATGGAAGATGGCTGGGTGATGCCCGCGTTCAAGGACATGGACCAGAGCCAATACATCTATCATGTTGAAATTCAGAGCAAAGACGACCAGCACGGCGTTTACCGTGTGGTCGACCCCTATGGTCCTGAAACACCGCTCGCTGCAGTCAATGAATCTACGGCGGAGCACGGCTTCATCCAATTCAATGTCTCCGACCCCGACCATGTGTACTTCTACGGCACCGACGCCGGCTTCGCCAACTCGACCATGGGCATAACCAAGTTCTATCCCAACAACATCCTCGGCTACCTCATCGGTACTTACCCCGAATATACCGTAGAGGAACTTATCAAAAAGTTTGAGGGTGAAAAACAGTTCCTGAGCTCCTCTTTCAAGGACGGCGTAGTGCTCGTGCCCAGTGTGGACACCGGCGCGGGGTACAACAACGACGCAAACTTCGGCGTGCAGGGTGCACAATTTGCAGGAAACGGCTGGAGCTCAGGCGGTAAGCCCAAGAACATGGAGGCTCGCATTTTCATGCCAGAAGCCGGCGTCGAGACCGTCAGCGCAGCTCATGGTGGCACCGTGCGTTACTTCAACCTCCAGGGCGTCGAAATCCCCAATCCCACCCCCGGAAGCGTCTACATCCGCGTCCAGGGCACCCAAGCAGCCAAGGTCCGCCTCTAGTATGGAGGTGGCGAGCTCCCGCTCGCCACAAACAATCGGCCGAAGGCCGCCACATCTTTCGCGAAAATGGGCGACGTGGACGTCGCCCCTCCAAACGTTGTGGCGATGCTAACGCCCTTCGGACGTTTATGGCCACGGCGCGTTCCCAAATGAATAATCGGGATTAGAGCTCGCGACAAACATACTTTTCGGGCCAAAAGGACAAATTAATTGTCTTTTTGGCTCTTTCCTGGAGCTTTTTCGTTAAAAAGTATGACAATTCCCGAAATTTTCGTATATTTGCCCAATATTTTGTTCTAAGCAATTTGCTGACCAACACATTATCAAATCATAAACCTATCCACATGAACCAAAAACACTTGTTGGGTGTGGGAATCTTTCTCTCTGCCTGCCTCCTGAGCGCCTGCGACGATAAAACGGGCGATTTCGGCGACGGTTACGGCGCTTTCTCCCCCTCGATAGGTCTGAACACGGAAGTGGTAAACGGCTCCAGCTCGCGTGCCGTCCCCGTCAGTGCTGCCGACCTGTCGCTGAAGCTGACTAATTCTGATGGAACTTTAGAGGTCAACTGGGCAAAGGTGTCCGACTTCGACACCTCCAAGAAGTACCCCGTTGGCGAGTACACACTCGAAGCCTATTTCGGCAAAGAGGACGAGGAAGGCTACGAAATGCCTCACTACTACGGCTCCACGAAGTTCAATATCCTCGAAGATAAGGAAACACAGGTGTCGCTCACGGCCCAACTGGGCAACGGCATGATATCGCCCTCCTACTCCGAAGCCTTCACCGACTATATGGTTGACGGTAGCTGGAGCGCTTCGGTGCGCAGTGCCGGCGGAGCCACCACCGACATTCCCGGCGACGAAACACGGCCCGTCTACGTCAAGGCCGGTCCGGCCGTGATGTCCGTAACATTCACCAAGGCCAACGGTCAGACCGGAACCTTCCAGGCGGCAGCTGTCGACGTCAAGCCCCGCACGCACTATATCGTCAACTTCGATGTGGACGCCGGTAGCGAAACCCTCGTGGTGACCTTCAACGACAACATGGAAACCCGAGAGGTGACCATCGACATCAGCGAGAAGGTATTCGCCGCCCCCGAGCCCGAAATTGTGGCGCAGGGTTTTGATAACGGGCAGACCGTGGAATATATCGAGCATACCGTGCCCGAAATTGAGCTCGCCATGGCTGTAACGGCCATTGCAGGCATCAAATCCGTCCACCTCAACTCTGTGTCCAACTACCTCACCACTGTCGACTTCCCCAACGACCTCGACCTGGTGGCCGCCACCAACGAGGAAAAGGACCTGCTCACATCTGCCGGCCTCGTGGTTAAGGGTTTATGGAAAAATATGGAGGATATGGCCCTGGTGGACTTCTCCAACCTTGCTGACTTACTTCCCGCCGGCATGACGCACACCTTCACGCTGACGGTGACCGACGTGCTGGACCGCGTAACGGAGCCCATGTCGCTGGTCATCGAGCCCACCGAACTCATCCTCGAACTCGAACAGGCCTCCGAACGCCTCCTTGAAGCCGACACCAAGGTTTACCTCCGCTACAACGGCCTCACGCCCACCAAGAGCGTTGTGTTCGAGATGCAGAACGAGCGCGGCACCTTCGATGCCATCACCCCGCTCGAATTCGTTGAAGCTCCCGAAAAGGGCGAAGGCTACTTCCTGGTAACCCTTCCGACGGCGGCCAGCGAACTCTCCACCGTGGTTGTCCGCGCAACAAGCCGCACCAGCCACTCCAACGACCTTGAGCTCACCCTCAAGCCCCTCTTCTTCAACATCGACACCAAGCCGGTGGACGTGTACAGCACCACCGCAAAGGCCTTCATCAGCCTGCTCCCCGGCGTCACCGAAACCCTCCCCGACGTGAAGGATTGCACCTTCCTGATCAGCCGCGTGGGGGTGAGCGCTTACAGCAAGTACACCTACGAGGGCGACATCCTCTTCTCCGGCCTGCGACCCAATACGTCCTACGAAATATGGGTGCAGTACCAGGGTATGCGCTCCGAGCCGGCAATGTTCACCACCGAAACTCAACCCGGCCTTGATAATGCTGACCTCGATGATAAAGCAGTTCCCGTTGAAAGCGGAAAATACTGGACTCGTTGGGAACTGCCCGGTTGGGCCAACGTCAACGGGCTTACCACTTCGCAGAAGAACGGCACCGACGGAACAACCTATACTTACGTATGTAATTCAGGTACCTCTCAGACCACCGACGCTCATTCCGGCTCGGCCGCCCTTATCCGTACAGTCGGCTGGGGCTCGGGCAACACTGCAGCTTTTTTAAGCGGTTTCGGGACCTGTAAGCATGTAACCGCAGGCGAGCTCTTCCTCGGCAAGTGGAACGGCGTCGATATTGCCAACACCTATGGCGTAGATTTTGCCGGTCGTCCCACGACTATCTCCTTCTGGTATAAGTACAAGACGGCAAAGACCGGTAACGGCGACTACGGTACGGCTGAAATNGTATTCAAGGATGCCAACGGCAAGGTAATTTTCTCAGAGACCAAGCAGCTCCCCGCCAGCGATACCTATAAGCAAATCACCATTACGCCGACCTATACCGGGAAGGCTGCCACACTGAGCATCGCATTCAAGTCCACCGGCCGCGAAGATGCCCTCCAGGCAAACGCAACCTGGATGACTGCGCCACCTGCCCGCAACCTGAGTACCGGCGAATACGTTGGCTCCTCGCTCTATATCGACGACATTGAACTCATATACTAATCATTGACCACGATGAAAACTAAAATATATAGCTTCCTGACCGCCGGACTCTTAATCCTTGCCGGCGCATGTACCGACGACTGGCAGCCCCGCAATGCCGAGCAGGGTACGCTCCAGCTTTCGTCGCTGGGCATTCAGACCGGCGATGAGAACGCTGCCGAACAAAAGTCCGCACCTTCGCGCTCGGATGTGGACACCGACAACTTCATCATCACCATCTACGACTCCCACGGCCTGACGCANGACGACTGGCAGTGGACCTTCGCCAAGATGCCCGAAGTTATCCGCCTCCCGGCCGCGACGGGCTACCGCGTGGTGGTTGAATCGCACGAAATCAAACCCGCCGCTTGGAGCGAACCCTACTTCATCGGCAGCGAAACCTTCGATATCGAGCAGGACAAAATTACCCGCCTGGGAACCATCCTCTGCTACTTCAACAGCCTCAAGGTGACGGTTCAATACACCGATGAGTTTAAAAAGCGCGCTTCGGCCGANACCAAAGCGATTGTGTTCCGCGATGANACTCCCGACAAACTCGAGTACCTCCGCGACGAAACCCGCTCAGGCTATTTCCAGCACCCCGAAGGCCCGACCACGGTGGTTACTATCCTCAATGCCACCCTCGACGGAAATCCTACGACTAAACAGCATGTTTATAAAGTAGATAAGCCCGGCTCTCACCTCATTGTGACCTACGACGTAGAGCCCATCCCGCCGGTTCCTTCGCCTACCGGAACATCCAACCCCTCCGGCATCGTGCTCGATGTGCAGTTCGAAATTGAAGGCTCCAGCAATCAGGTAGCAGTCGAAGAAGACCCCCTTCCCTCCAACGACCGTCCCGGCCAGGAAACCCCCGAGAAGCCCGATGAACCCAAACCCGCCGAAGCCGCAACCTTCGAGCCTGTGGGCGTTGTGCTCAATCAGGATAACATCCTCAAGGACGGCATGACCGCCGTGGTCAA
>WFLX010085331.1_pt1 | contig 13569 bp, 15 predicted proteins | sample 4967041 | NCBI WGS metagenome assembly WFLX01 (sample SAMN12857096, study PRJNA449069) | gut metagenome | isolation source: stool from male and female vole | host: Microtus ochrogaster | place: USA:Florida | collected 2017
TATCACCCTCAAAAATATAGATGTCAGGATTAGTCATATCCTTCTTGTGAGCTTTTTCGAGAAGTTTTGTGATTTCCTTTTCATATTTTTCAGGGTCAACAGAATCGTATGCGCGTGCTTCGGCAATGTAAACGCCTACATCTTTTTTAGCGAGAGATTCGGCTTTCTTAAAGTTTTGAGAAGCCACTTTGGGAGTGTCGCCCATAAGGTCAATCTGTCCGAGTCCGATATAGTTATATGGATAATCGGGATTGGCTTGAGCGCCGAGATTGAAATATTCAGCAGCTTTTGTAGGATTATTCTCATCCAGAGCTATAAGACCCCGATAATAATAACTGACCGCTTTATCAGTAGCCGGAAGATTATGGTTACGCTCAAGAAGTTCTTTTGCGTTATTGATTTGTCCGGCTTCATAATATTCCACACCTTCAGCGTGAGATTGAGCCATAGCGGAAAAAGCCATACCCGCCAAAGCTAAAGATAATAAAGATTTTAAGTTCATATCAATTTATGGTAATTAATTTCGAGTAGATACAAAATTCGTTATTCACAAAATTATCAAATTTTTCTATAATGACAAAGTTAAATTGAATAAGTTTATTTCCGAATGACATTAAATTTTGATAATTGTTTATGCAATTATTTTAATTGCACCACCCGGCTGTTTACATGATAAGGCATGATGCCGGATTTGATGATTATCTTCTGACCCACAAATCCTGTTACAAATGTATAGAAACTATGCAATAGCGTAGAATTGGAAGCTGTAGAAATCATCCATACTTTTCTAAATAACGGATATTCTCCCGAATTAATATATAGTTGATAAGGTTTGTATGCCACCGGGCTGAAGTCATTATCTTCGTTAGGATTGCTGACTTTCATTATATTCACCTCTGAAGTCAGCTCAGTGTTGATTGAATCGTTTTCATTGGCATAATCTTCCATTCTTTGATCCATCGGAACCTGTTTTGCCACGCTCAGGTCGTTGCCGAGCCATGAGACACTGATAATACCGAGTGCATCAGGGTCTTTTTTCACCACATCAAATACAGCTGCGTTATTTTTTTGAGCATACGGCTTGATGTAGTCGGTGATTTTCTTTCCGGCTGGAAGGAATTTCTCTTTCATATATGATACAGTAGACGAACCTTCTGCATCGAATACGACCTTTATTGCAGTGGTGTCATTTCCCGCAAGTTGATTCCAATGAGTTATTTCGCCGGTAAGGATTTTACGTATCTCATCCATAGAGAGTGCGCTTACAGGATTGTCTTTATTGACAATCATCGCGACGGCGTCAACGGCTATACAGTTTGAACGGACAATTCGTTTGTTTTCACTTTTGACATATTTCTTTTCTTCCGGAGTGAAATCGCGGGTTATGATTATGCTTTGACATTTATCTGCAAGCAAGGAATCAATACATGCCTGTTCGGATGTATAGAACGGAAGGATAGTAGAATCTTTATAAGTGAATTCAAAGGCTTGAATCTCTTCATCAAGAATATTTTTAAAGCCGTCATCGCAGAACACAGCTGCTGTGCCGGAGGCGTATTCTCCACGTTTTACTTCTCCACATGACACAAGCGCTATGGCAGACAGAGCCATCATAGCGCATGAATTAAATATATTTAATTTCATAAGGATTAATTTATATAAAGTCAGTTGCTTCCGATATAGAGTCTGTAGCCTCTCCAAACCCCGTAAACGCAGAGGATGATTCCGACAGTCATGGAGATAGCCGTGTTATCGATATTGAATACGTCCGTTATGAAAAGTACTCCTACTGCAATATATACGATTACCATAAAAATCCCGAAAACCAATCGCATCCCTTTTGGAGTGTTATTATCCATAGTTTAATAATTTAAAGTTCATTAATATCTTTTTATAATTTTAACAATTCATTTTACAATTAGTTTATATGTTTTGCGAAGAATTAAACTTTAGTAAAGAAATAATTTTAAAATAAAATTTTGTTAAATTCAATTTCACATAATGCCTGATAAAAAATAGAGACTACCGAGAAGGCAGCCTCTATTTTTAAATATTTATCAAGTAATGGGATTACTGATTCTGGAGACGGAAAGTAACGGGGAGGTTGAAGTAAGAACGCACGGGTTGACCATTGTTTTTACCGGGTTGCCATTTGGGCATTCTCTTCACGACGCGAAGAGCTTCCTGGTCAAGATCGCGGTCGACACCTTTCACGATTGTGGGTGAGCCGATTGAACCATCTTTTTCAACCACAAACTTCACAACTACACGTCCTGAGATTCCGTTTTGCTGAGCTGCTTCCGGATAACGGATGTTATTGGAGAGCCATTTCATCATTGCTGCAGGTCCGCCCGGGAATTCAGCCGGTTGCTCTACAGCTACGAAAATCTTTTCAGGTTCGTGTTTCACTACTTCCGGTTCCGGTTCTTTAACGATAACCTGTTCTTGCACTGCCTTAAATTTGTCGGCATCATCGGATCCCTCCTGGTTTACGACACCACGAGCAGTGTTATCTTCCTTTTGAGATTCCATATCCATCACTTCGTTTTTCACCTTGTCGGCATCAACGATAGCGATTTGAGTAACTTGAACTGTAGCAAGCACCTCTTCAGGAACTTCCGGAATTTCCATTTCCATTTTCTGTTGTTCGGGTTCTTCCTCTTCAGTTTCCTCTTCAGGAGCGGTTTCGACTTCGAGGGCTTGCATTCTCTCTCTTTCCTCGATGAGGGCGAGACGATCTTGCTCTGCTTTATAGTCGGAATAGTAGGAGTAACCGATTATCAGAAGAACTATCACTACGAGTCCGATAAATGCATAGAGGGCAGCCAGGTTATGGCGCTTGTCTGATTCTTTACGCAATTGATATGCGCCGAACTCTTGGTTTTTATCGGCGAAGACTATGTCACNNCATTCTTTCGAAGTTAGNTCTACATTTTTANCCANTGTCTTTNNATNTGCTTAAGGATTAATAAATCTAACATTAATTATGGTGTTTACGATAGTCATCAAGCATGAGGAGGTCGACATCAGTGAGGTTATCAATCTGATATTTAGAGATTGAATTAATCTGCATTTCGTCAAGGATATCCACCAAGCCTCTATATGAAGCTTCGGGAGTTGACTTGATGATGATGACAGGTTTTTTGATGTTTTCATCCTTACGCACTTTTGATGCGGCTTCATTATATTTAGCCATAGCAGCTTCGCGTTCATCTTTGGTTTCGAGAGAACCGAATTTGCCGTCAGCCAAATCTTTCTTAAGAGCGTTGACCTTTTCGAGCACATCCTTATTTCTTTGTTGGATTATTTCACGGATTCCGCGTGCTTTGTGGTCGCCCACAGAGTTAACTTCATCAGAGAGAAGATCCGACTTTTTAAGGTTGTTGTTTTCAGAAAGGACACTTCCTCCGGCTCCGATCATTCCGCCGTCGCCACCGGGTTTTCCATCATAATAATAGATTTCGTTGACCACATTGCCATTGACAGAGTCAATTACGAGAGTGCCGGGAGTCGGTCCGGGTTTCTTCTTAGCGTCAATGATGATAGTGATTGCATCATCGGCAGAAGCTTGAGACATGTTCTCTTCATTTTGCACCTTTTCATTAGTAGGCAAGGCAATTGTCAAAGTCTGGGACTTAATCATAGTCGTACAGAGCATGAAGAATGTTATGAGCAACATGTTCATGTCGACCATAGGCGTAAAGTCCACGCGGATTGTCATTTTTTTCTGGTGACCTTTCTTTCCGCCATCACCACTTGATTGTTGAACTTCTGCCATTTTATTCTCCTCCTGCCTTTAATGCGGTCAATAAAGTAAATTTATTCTGTTTGATAGTTTGCAGGTTGTCCATCACCATGTGGATTATATCAAAGCTTGTGTTTTGGTCAGCTTTGATTGCAACACCCATGCCATCTTTCATGGCTTGCGACAGGTTTTCGTTGCCTGCCATACGTGCTGCTTTAATCCAGAGTTGGAATTCATTGAGATTATCCTCGCTGTTTTCCTTGCTGATGGGGATGCCGGTGATATGATTCGGGTTGGGATCCTCTCCTGCAAGCCATTGGTCCATCTTGGTCAGACCTTCCTGTTCGTCAGCCAAGTTAAGGAATTCACCCATTTGGCTAAGTGGAACACCGAAGGCGCCCAATTTGCTGAACGTTTGCTTTTGCTGAGCTGTGAAGCTGATTTTATTCTTATGCGACTCGTTATAGAGGCTGGTCACTTGGTCGAGCAGAGCCACGCGCATGTTGGCGTTTGACCATTGAGCACTTGTGTCGTTGTGCATAGTGAGCCATACTTGTCCTTTAGGACTAACAAGAACTTGAAGCACGTTAGTTTCCTGCACTTTTTCAGTTGACACTGAAGCGGGAGTGATTACGGTTGCCGGTTCTTTTGAAAGGAAAGTAGAAGTCAACATGAAGAAGGTAAGCAAAAGCACGGTCACGTCACTCATCGCCGTCATGTCGATGAATGTACTTTTCTTTGCTATTTTTACTCTTCCCATATTGCTATTAACTTTATCGGTTGTTAAAATTCAGAACTAAAATTTTAATTACTCATGAGTNGCTGCGAAAGTAGCAACGATTGAGAAACCGATTTCGTCGATAGCGTATGTGNGGTTGTCGATTTTGTTGGTGAAGAAGTTGTANGAAATTACAGCGAATGCACCGGTTGCGATACCGAAGGCAGTGTTCACAAGAGCCTCAGAAATACCAGTTGAAAGTTCTGTTGAGTCAGGAGAACCTGAAGTTGCAAGAGCCTGGAATGATTTGATCATACCCATTACAGTACCGAGAAGACCGACGAGAGTACCGAGAGTTGTGAGGGTAGCGATAATCGGGAGGTTCTGTGAGAGTGAAGGCATTTCAAGAGCAGTAGCTTCTTCCACTTCATTGCGAAGAGTAGTAAGTTTTTGTTCTTTTAGAAAGGNTCTTGTTTGCATCCATTTCTNTGTATTTNNCGAGAGTGTTATATACTACGGAANCAACNGAACCTTTTTGTTNTTNACAACGATTCATAGCTGCGTCAATGTTTNTAGCAGCGAGGTCAGCTTTGATATCAGCAACGAATTTTGTAGTGTTACCTTTACCGGAAGCAGAGCTGATAGCAATCCAGCGTTCAATAGAAAGAACGATAACAGTCAAAAGCAAAGTCATAAGGATAGGTACGATAAAACCACCCTTGTAGACTGTACCGGCGAGATTTAGAGGATGACCTTCGTTAGTGCCGCCTTCGAAGTTGCCACCATAACCCATACCGAACAAGAAGATACAGATTGCTGCAGCACAGCACACTAAAATTACAATGAACGCGTTGCGAATGCCGCGCACTTGAGAGATTTTTTCCTCTTTTTTAATTTTTGCTGCCATAGAAGTGGCGGGAGCAGCCTTTGCGGTTGCCTTGGGATCGTTTGATTCCATACTGATAAGTTGTTAGTTTTAGGTTAAATTTTTATTTTANTTATTTTTATGTGTTTTCTCTGAGTGGTATAAACCATATTGAATTTTTCAGGGTAATATCAGTATTTATCTGAAATTCGCCTATCTTCTTGCAAATTTACAAATATATTTCATAATTGCAAGCATAAGCACCCTTAAATTTCAATTTGAAATGTTCATAAAAGGGATATAGATATTTCAGAGGAATGTCATGTTTTGACATTCCTCTGAAGAATAATATTAACCTTTTATCGCTGCAATGCCGGGAAGTGTTTTTCCCTCGATAGCTTCAAGAAGTGCACCTCCGCCTGTGGACACATAGCTGACGCTGTCGGCGCAACCGAATTTGTTGACGCAAGCCACGCTGTCGCCACCACCTACGAGTGAGAAAGCGCCGTTGTCGGTAGCCTCGACAATTGCATCTGCAATAGCTTTTGAGCCGGTAGTGAAATTGTCAAATTCAAATACTCCGGCAGGTCCGTTCCAAAGGATNGTTTTTGCNGGGAGAATAGCCTTGCGGAATTCCAAGATGCTGTCGGGACCTGCATCGAGACCTTCCCANCCGTCGGGAATATTCATGACTGAGCAAACCTGAGTNTTGGCATCATTGGANANCGCGTCGGCAGCAACGCAATCAGTGCCNAGAACAAGATTNANACCCTTGTCTTTAGCCATCTTCATAATGTNAANANNCAATTGGAGTTTGNCGTCTTCGCAAATTGAATTGCCAACTTTTCCTCCTTGTGCTTTAGCGAAAGTATAAGTCATGCCACCGCAGAGGATGAGGTTGTCAACTTTATCCATCAAGTTTTCAATGATGCCGATTTTTGTACTCACTTTAGAGCCGCCCATAATGGCAGTGAAAGGACGTTGGATATCTTTGAGGATATTATCGACTGCTTTCACCTCTTTTTCCATAAGGAAGCCGAGCATTTTGTCCCGGGCATCGAAATAGTCAGCGATTACTGCTGTAGAAGCATGTTTACGGTGAGCAGTGCCAAAGGCGTCATTAACGTAAACATCAGCATAACTTGCGAGAGTTTTAGCAAATTCTTTCTGACGCTCTTTCATTTCTTTCTTGGCATCTTCGTAAGCGGGGTCATTTTTGTCAATGCCCACGGGTTTGCCCTCCTCTTCAGGATAGAAACGGAGGTTTTCGAGTAAAAGCACTTCGCCCGGTTTGAGGTCTTTGGCTGCCTCGGAGGCTTTCATGCAATCATCTACGAATTTTACATCAGTTCCTAATGCTTTGGCAACGTTGTCGCGAATTTGAGCGAGAGATAATTTAGGATTAACTTTTCCTTTTGGTTTGCCCATGTGGCTCATGAGAATCAAAGAGCCGCCGTCGGCGAGAATTTTCTTAAGTGTGGGGAGAGCACCGCGAATACGTGTGTCGTCGGTTACATTTCCATTGTCGTCCAAAGGCACGTTGAAGTCTACGCGCACGATGGCTTTTTTACCTGCAAAGTTGTAATTTTCAATGCTTGCCATAGTAAATTCTTAAATTTATTATAAATTGTCTTTTATTTTAGAGTTAATCAGCTTATCAACGCCCGATTTAAAATTGAAAAGTTCAAGCAACTGCAAAGATAATCATTTAATTTTTAATTTTTAATTCTTTAAAGGATTATTTTTAGTAATTTTGAAGCATGGATGCAAATGAAATAATAAAAGTAATCAAGAATATATATAATCAAGAAGAAGTAAGGGTAGAAAGAATACCCGGAGAGGGCTCTTCACGACAATATTATAAAATCTTTTTAAGAGAGATAAAGGCATTAAAAAATAATAATGAATCTCCGACAGATTATTCGGGGAAGGAATCACATCTAATTTTTACTTACGGTAGTGATTCTAAGGAGAATAAAGCCTTTTGTGAGTTGGCTGAAATATTCGGAGAGAATTCGGGAGAAATGATCAATATACCCCGCATCATATATCATGCCGAGGATTATTCCTGGTATATTCAATCTTCTGTTGGGGATGAATCTCTATATCAGTTGATTGAGAGTTGCAAAAAGAATGATAACAATCCTGAAATTGAATTGAGATCTCTTATTGAAAAATCGATTAAAGGACTTGTCGAAATTCAGACACTCAATGAGTCTCTATGGAAAGATTTAACGTTCAACAAGCCGTTTGGTAAGCGAATGGTTATGTGGGATTTGAATTATTTTAAATATGAATTCGTAAAGGTTGCCGGTATTCAATTTGATGAAGAGGCTCTCGAAAATGACTTTGAGATGTTCGCTTCAGATATGACCGATATTCCCCACTCCTTGCTCGGATTCATGTATCGGGATTTTCAAAGCAGAAATATCATGATTGAGTCAGGGAAGCCCGGATTTATTGATTTTCAGGGAGGCAGACTCGGTCCCGTTTTATATGATATAGTTTCACTCTTATGGCAAGCCAGAGCAGGTTTTACAAATGAATTCCGTCGGGAGATGATAAATTTTTATCTTTCCGAACTCCGATCAAAAAGAGAATTTGATATCAATAATGCCAAGCGTTTGATTGACACTATGATATTGTTTCGCACTCTTCAAGTGCTTGGTGCATACGGATTCAGAGGATTGATTGAGAAGAAAGCTCATTTTATTGAGAGTATCCCGGGAGCTGTGAAAAATTTAAAAAGCTTACTTGACGCGAGGGTGATAAGCAGGTATGGGGAGATAGAAAAAATTTGTCGGAAAATAGTAGATGATAAGAGATGGAATGAGGTTGACGAACCAGGTTTATTGATAGAGGTTTTAAGTTTCTCGTATAAAAAAGGCTATCCTCAGGATTTGTCAGGAAATGGGGGAGGTTTTATGTTTGACTGCAGAGGGATGCATAATCCCGGAAGATATGATGAGTATAAACAACTTACGGGACTTGACCTGCCTGTGATTGGATNTCTTGANGAGAGGGGAGAAGTGTTTGAATTTGTTGATTCCGCGGTTAAACTTGTAAAGCCGAGTGTAGAGACATATATCAGAAGAGGTTTTAATAAGTTACAGGTTGGATTCGGATGCACGGGTGGGCGTCATCGTTCAGTTTATTGCGCTGAACAATTTTCAAAAATAATTAAATCCATTTATCCGGAAGTCAAGGTAAGGGTAATCCACCGTGAACAAGGGATAAATAAAATATTGGGAAAGAATAACGAGATATGAGAGGTTTTATATTGGCTGCAGGTTTAGGGACTCGTCTTCGCCCTTTCACCTTGGATAATCCAAAGGCGTTGGTTCCGGTAGGTGGAGTGCCAATGCTTCAAAGGGTGATTGAGAGAATGAAAGGTGAAGGGATAAGTGAGATAGTAATCAATATTCATCATTTCGGCGAAAAAATAGTAGATTTTCTGAGAGCCAACGATAACTTCGGAATAAAGATAGATATAAGTGATGAGAGCGACCTTTTGCGTGACACCGGAGGAGGTTTGCAATATGCCCTGAGTTTTTTCCCCGGTGATGAGCCGGTGGTTATTCATAATGTGGATATATTGTCAAATGCTCCACTGAAAAAAATAGCCAATAATCATGTTGAAGCGGGGAATAAGGCAACTCTTATAGTAAGCCCCAGAGAGTCGTCAAGGCAATTGATTTTCAGCGAATCCGGGAAGTTGAGGGGATGGCATAACAAGAAGGAAGGCAAATTCAAACCTTCTACAATGACGCAACATAGTCTTAAAGAGGAGGATTTAAGGGAATATGCTTTTTCAGGAATCCATATTGTCAATCCTGAAGCGATAAGAAAGGAGATGTTACGTCAGAACAGGGAGGGAGTTTTTTCAATAATTGATTTTTATTTGGATTCTATAGGTCATTTGGATGTAAAAGGGGAATTGGTTAAAGAACTGCAACTTATAGATATTGGAAAGCCCGCGACTTTGTCGCAGGCTAACGAATTATTTAATACCTAAAAATTTGTTGTCTACAGTCCATCAACTGTTATAATGATGATATTGATGGTCATTGCGTGAAGTGTTGTATTGGCAAATGCAACCGATAATCAGTGCAATAACTGCCGAACCTCCGAGCCACCAAGTTGCGCTTACGGTCATTGTGAAGCATGAAACTATAAGAAGAATGGCTCCTATGGTGTAAAAAATAATTGATAATGTTTTCATAATTTTGCAGGGTTATAGGATTTCAGAATTTTGTTTTGGCGTTTTTGCGAAATAGAAGATAAGTTTTATGCTCTCTTCTGCCATTATAACAATAGAAGGGAGCATAAAGATTACTTGTAAATGTTAAAAATTAATATTTCTGCCAATCAAAGTTATCTGATTTTATATTCGTCAGGGAATAAGAGACGTAATTACAATTCTGAAGCCTTTAATTTTTCCGCATTTTCAGCAATAATCAATTGGTCGATACAGTCCTGGATATTTCCGTCAAGGAAAGCCGGGAGATTATAGATTGTATAATTGATTCGATGGTCGGTAATTCTCCCTTGAGGGAAATTATATGTACGAATCTTTGCAGAGCGGTCNCCGGTGCTGACCATTGTTTTTCGTTTGGAAGCGATATCGTCAAGATATTTCTGATGTTCTTTGTCGTAAATAAAAGTTCTTAATCTTGACAAAGCCCTTTCCTTATTCTTGGGTTGGTCGCGAGTCTCGGTACATTCAATAAGGATTTCTTCCACCACTCCTGTCAGCGGGTTTTTCCAATTATATCTCAATCTTACACCTGATTCCACTTTGTTGACGTTCTGTCCGCCTGCGCCTCCGGAGCGGAAAGTGTCCCATTTAATTTCTCCTTCGTTGATTTCGACATCAAATTCTTCCGCTTCGGGTAAAACGGCAACTGTCGCGGCAGATGTATGGACACGACCTTGAGTCTCGGTAACAGGGACACGTTGCACCCGATGCACTCCGCTTTCATATTTCATAAGTCCGTAGACACCGCTGCCGGAGAGGGTGAAGATTATTTCTTTGAATCCGCCTGCGGAGCCTTCGGAGAAAGATGAAACAGCCAACTGCCAACCTTTTGACTCGGCATATTTCTGATACATTCTGAAAAGGTCGCCGGCAAAGAGTGCTGCCTCATCGCCACCGGTACCTCCGCGTAACTCTACGATTGCATTTTTTGAATCATCAGGGTCTGCCGGGATTAATAAAAGTTTTATTTCCTCCTCAATTTCCGGAATTTTTGCTGATGCAGNTTCCAATTCCTCCTTANCNNTNTCTTTNATCTCTTCGTNAGNTTCTNNGNCNANCAATTGTTTNGATTCTTCAATATTATTGATTAANCACTTATNATCACGNGNNGCTTTANCNAACTTTNCAAGGTCGCTATATTCTTTAGTGAGTTTGACATAACGATTTCTATCGGCGATGACGTTAGGGTCGGTGATAAGGGTAGCCACTTCTTCAAAGCGGCTTTCAATGCCGTCAAGGCGTGAAAGGAGTGTATATTCGCTCATAGGGGAAATTGATGAAGCAGAAGTAAATATGGAAAGTGAGGAGCGATTGATTAGANCTATAACTTAAATCTTAGTGCAAANTTAAGAAAAAAAGCTGTTAAGGGATAAAAATGATTGTATAAAATTTGGCTGAATCAGAAATAAGCGTTAATTTTGTGTCGCTAAAAAAGGGAGGCGATAAAAAATCCCTGAAAACAATATCAATAACCGGCAAGTTAAATGGCAACAAAAATCAGATTACAGCGTCATGGCCGCAAAGGCTACGCTTATTATCCAATTGTAGTAGCCGATAGCAGGGCACCACGAGATGGTAGATTTATTGAAAGGATAGGTTCTTATAATCCGAACACTAATCCTGCTACAATAAGTTTAGACTTCGACCGTGCTTTGTATTGGGTAGAGGTAGGTGCAATTCCTACAGACACAGTTCGTTCACTTCTTTCAAAGGAGGGCGTAATGTTGATGAAACACCTTCGCATTGGTGTTAAGAAAGGCGCTTTCACTGAAGAGGAAGCGCAAAAGCGTTTTGATGCTTGGAAAGCAGATCGCACAAAAGTAGCTGATGCAGCTAAAGCCAAGAAGAATGCAGCTGCTGCAGAAGATGCTAAGAAGCGTTTTGAAGCAGAAGCAGAAAAGAATCGTCAGAAGGGCGAAGCTGTAGCGAAGAAAAAAGCAGAGAAACTTGCAGCTGAAGAAGCAGCTGCCAAGGAAGCACTTGAAGCAGAAACAGCTGAAGCTGCACCTGAAGCTGCTGCAGAGTAAGAACTGCGAAAAAGTTGCGTAATATTTTGCGGATTCAAAAAATATCCGTAACTTTGTAAAGCAAAAGGGAGATAACCCATGATAATGGAATCTCCCGTATGGCCGATTAGTGTAGCGGTTAGCACGCCACCCTCTCACGGTGGAGACTCGGGTTCGAGTCCCGGATCGGCTACAAAAAAAGACTCTCGATTGAGAGTCTTTTTTTTGTGTCTATATCATTATTCTATTTTTTTGATTTCAGAAGATGGCGGATCGGAGCTATAGTTTGCCAGGGAGTATTGGCGCTGTTGATAAGGTATTGATTCTGGAAGCCCGCGTATATGGCGTTATCCAATAGCTCTTTTGCTTTTTCAAGATTGCCGGTCTGCGCATTATAAACGGCTGCCCAATATAGATAATCTCCGGACTGAGAATTGAGCAATTCTTTCTCTATGAACGTGTCAGCATCTAATTTTTTGCCTGCCTTGACCATTGCAATTCCCTTGATGGCTTTATCTTGCGGGGTTTCGGCATTGTTAAGAACAATGCGATTGAAATCTGAAATAGCACCTTTACCGTTATTGGCAAGATTTTCATTGACGTAGGCGCGGAGAAGAAGAGCCGACATATTGTCGGGAGCTGTCATAATCAATTCGTTAAGAGTAGTCAATGCGCCATCTTTATCTTTTAATGCCGTTTGTGCTTCAGCTTTCTTCAAAAAAGCATCCGGTGATTGCGAATCAATCAGTAGGGCGCTTTGAGCGGCTTTCAAAGCTTCTGAATTTTTGCCGTTTGCCAAGTCTATTNCCGCCATAAGGGAATAAGCNGGTTCGGATGGTGTGGCGGATAATGATTGGTTTAGATATTTTTCCGCGTCAGAGAGTTTGTTNAGTCCTAATTGAGCCTTAGCCATAGAGAGGTAGACGCCGGCAGATTGCGCTTGCGGAAATNCGAGCAGNTGCTCGAAAGCTACGACTGCCTGGCTGTAGTTGCCACTCCTTTCTGCAATGTTCCCTTTAAGGAAAAGCATAGGAATTTTGCTTTCTGATTTTTGAATGGCGAAGTCCAAAGCCGTTGCCACTGCATCATAGTTCTTTTCAGCAAGGTTAATTAAGGAAGTCAATGCGCGATCGGAATTTTCGGATAGTGAATAGCCGACAAGATAATTTTGTGCTGCATTTTCCGGTTGATTCATATCAAGATAGAGGTCTCCGAGTCGGCAGTAAGTAATATAATTAGATGGATCTGCCTTCTCTGCTTCTTTCATGAGTTCTTCTGCCTCCTGAAAATTATTTTGCATGATATCTGCCTTAGCCATTCCGAAATATGCTTCCTGGCTGCGTGATTTCAGTGATTGCATAGAAGCGAAAACCCTATATGCATCCTGAGGTTGATTCAGGTATAAAAGAATATTCCCTTTTTTATAGAGATTGGCATAATTATCCGGTTGAATCTGAAGTGCATCGTTGATAGCCTTTAGTGCCAATTCATAATTTGAAGTCTCCGTAGCCGCATCGGCGAGGAGTGTCAATTCTCTAAGGCGCAGATCTTTATCCTTGACGGGAGTAAACTCGAGCGCTTTGGTGAGGTCGTTGAGCGCATTGTCATATTGAGAAATGCTGTAATATTGTGCGGCTCTTTCGTATAAGGTATTATAATCTTTAGGGTTCTCTTTCAGAATTTCGTTATACCCATTGAGCATGGCTCTAGTAATGGGATTAATTTGCTGTGCATTTCCAAGAAAAGAGATTCCCAATGCGAGAATGAAAAAGGATTTAAAAAACTTCATATTCAGATTATAATTAAATTTCAATTAGATGATTGTTGATTCAAGAAATGGATGATGGCTATACTTGCGAGAGCTGCGGTTTCTGTGCGGAATCNGCTNTCACCGAAAGTGACGNGAATAAATCCTGCTTNCACTNCAGCAGAGACTTCCGATTCAGAGAAATCCCCTTCCGGTCCGATTAAAATGAC
>WFLX010368892.1_pt1 | contig 13569 bp, 11 predicted proteins | sample 4967041 | NCBI WGS metagenome assembly WFLX01 (sample SAMN12857096, study PRJNA449069) | gut metagenome | isolation source: stool from male and female vole | host: Microtus ochrogaster | place: USA:Florida | collected 2017
ATATAATTTAATGTTACACCATAAAAATATCTATGGAAATGTTCTCCGTTTTTTAATTTTTCAATAACTGGGAAGCCCATATCTACTGTTACTTCACATACTTCTCCCTTATCATTGAAGTGGGGGTATAAAAATTTAATTCCGGCATCTGTCTGAAGCCGGATAGGATTTTTATCAGTTAATTTGTAATGATAAAGGTATTTCGCAATGCATCGAGAAGCATTACCACACATTTTCCCTTTTGAGCCATCCGCATTAAACATTTCCATGCGAAAATCCGCAATTTCAGAGGGGTGAATAACAATCAACCCATCACTACCTATGCCAAAGTGTCTGTCGGAAATTTCAATTGCTAAATTTGCTAAATGTGTGGGGCAATTACGGAAGGCATTGATGTAAATATAATCATTGCCTGCGCCGTGCATTTTCACGAAAGGAATAACGTTATTATTCTCAATCTCCATATCTTTATTTAAAAAAATATGTTTGCAAATTTAAGAAATAATTTTGAAAAATAGTGTAAATAATTTAAAAAAGTGAAGAAATAATAGAGTCAGATATCAAAATACCTTTGTTTGTCAGACGTAAACTATCATTATGAAACTCTAAATTCCCTATGTTTATAAAAGGTTCAGATTTATTTATTAATAATTCTGAACTCTCTTTTCCGAATCTTCTTTCAAATTCCCTGAGGTTCAGACCTCTTTGAGTGCGTAAAGATAGCATTATCATCTCCTCAATTAACTCATTTCTTGTTAACGTCTCTTCTTCAAAGAATATATTTCCGGNTTCNTTAAACTNATGATGTAAATAATCNTTTAATTTCCATGGATTAGATTTCCTTGAATTATATCCATCATAACTATGAGCCGACNGGCCAAGTCCTAAATATGGCCTTCCGCTCCAATATCCCGAATTATGTATNGATTCAAAGCCCGGTTNGGCGAAATTTGAAATTTCATAANGCGAAAATCCGTTTTTTTTCAATTCNTCCNATAAGTAGNTATACATCTCCAGACTATAATTTTCCGGAATATCTGTAATTCTGTTTTGGCGTCGGAGTTCATAAAGTGCCGTTCCCTCTTCATACATTAGAGAATAACAAGAAATATGAGGAATCTCCATATCAATCAACTCTTTTAAATCTGATTTAAATGAATCAATTGATTGCCCCGGCAGACCGAATATTAAATCAGCGGAAACGTTTTTGAATTTCGATTTTAAAAACTTCACCGCTCTTCTCCCCTCTTTTCCGGAGTGTCTTCTTCCGATTAATTTCAATACATCCTCGGAAAATGATTGGAGTCCGATGCTTGACCTGTTTATTCCCGATGAAAGCCATCTGTCAACATTCTCCTCTGTTACATCTTCAGGATTAATCTCAAGTGTAATTTCTGCTGTTTCTGTCAATCTCCCCGTCAAATTATTTCTTATTTCTTTCAATAGAAATTCTAAATTGGAAACGGGCATTAAAGATGGTGTCCCTCCACCAATGTAAATACTTATTATTTTATCCGTCAATTCATTATTTCTTACGGATAGCTCATCAAGAATTTGTGAGACATATAAGTCCCATTGTGCTTGCTGAGATCCCCCGCTGAAAAAATCACAATAAATGCATTTCGAGCGGCAATACGGTATATGTATGTATAAGGAAGAGGGTTTCACAACGAGGTGTTTAAAATATTTGCGTAAAATTATAACATATCAAAATAAAATTAGAATAAAATTCAATTAAATTAAAAAAATGTTAAGGATAAATTAAAAAATTAATTAAATTTGTATATTGGTAAATGTGAGCTTATGAATAATTCCAAGCAATTATCGCCAAGCGATGAAATATTGAATAATAAATACGACCGCCTCGTGGATCAACGAGCACAGCATGTTTTCGACATTATGGCTACTCGCACATCGCCTAAAGATATGTTGAGATTAAAAGATGCTTTTGAATTTGCACGCGAAGCTCACAAAAAGCAACATCGCAAAAGTGGAGAACCGTATATCCTTCACCCAATCGCTGTAGCAGAAATTGCCGCTTCAGAAATAAATCTGGATGTCAATTCGGTAATTGCTGCTTTCTTACATGATGTAGTGGAAGATACTCCTCACACAATTGAAGAGATACAGCAGAGATATGGTGATGATGTGGCGTTTCTGGTGAGGGTCGTAACGAAGCAGAAGAAAGAAAAATATGAAATGTCCAAGCAATTGGACAATTTCAAACAGATGCTTAATTCCGTGCAATACGACATACGCGCATTGCTCGTTAAGCTGTCTGATCGTCTGCATAATATGCGAACCCTCTCTTCAATGCGCACTGATAAGCAGATGAAGATTGCCGGCGAAACCGACTATTTTTATGCTCCGTTAGCAACTCGATTGGGTCTATATGACGTAAAGACAGAATTGGAAAATCTTTCTTTAAAATTCCGATGTCCGCAGGAATATGCAATGATTGAATCGCATATTGAAGAGGATAAAAAGAAAAATCATGCCAGACTACAGGCTTTTATAGATGAAATATCAACTCTACTTACATCTAATGGCATTAAGGCGCGTGTCTTTTATGAATATCGACGTCCTTATTCCTTGTGGAGGAAGATGCATAAGTATGGGGATGATTTTGACCATCTGAAATATAGGCATTTCGTAGATATAATATTCAAGGAGGAGGAAGGAATTTCTGAAAAGGCTACAACACTTAAGATATATTCTCTTTTGACAGACAGATTTAAAGAGAAACCCGGAGGGATTTCCAATTATATAGATTCACCCAAAGAGAATGGCTACCAGAGTTTCCATCTCAAGCTTCTTGCAGATTATGGCAAGTGGGAAGAAGTACATATCAGTTCCGAGAGAATGGTGAGAAATTCACGTTTCGGTTGCATTTCCGATCGTTCGGAGGGAAATATCAGAAGATGGATTAATAAATTCCGCGGAGTTCTGAAGGATATTGCCCAGCATGGACAGGATGGTACAAATTTTATTGAGAATGTTGTAGCGTCATTTTATAATGATGACATAATGACTTTCTCTCCTCNAGGANAGCCTGTGATCNTGCNNCAANANGCCACNCCTATTGNTTTTGCATTTGATATTCATTCTCAATTAGNACTGCATGCAAAATATTGCAGAATTANCGGCAGATTNGCATCAATCAAGCAGCCTCTTCATAGAGGAGATATAGTTGAAATTTTTACTGATCCGGATAGTCATCCTGAAGAGGATTGGCTCGACTACGCCGTGAGTTATAAAGCTCGTAGGGCTATAAATAATTATTTGTCGAAACTCAAGCAGCCGCCATACGAAAGGTGTAAACACTGTCATCCCATACCGGGAGAAGAAGTTATCGGTTTCCGACTCCCGTTCAGAAAAGTTGAAGTTCATAAACGCGATTGCAGTGTTGCGNTTAAGATGGCTTCTCAAATGGGAGACAATATTGTGGCAGTAGATTGGCAGCCGGATGAGACGATTTATCCAGTGGAGTTGATTATTACATGTATCNACCGCAAACACATGATAATAGATATCATGGATTGTATCTCTAATCAGTTAAATTTAAGTGTCGAGAGTCTGAATACATCTTCCACAGATAGCATAGTGACCTTGCATTTGCGTCTGGGTGTGCATGATTACAGTGAACTTCAAACGATTATTAATGCCATCACTTCAATTCCGGATGTTGAAGAAGTGAAGGCATCCACTCTGGAATAAATATCCCACCTACAGCAGTTTCTTTAGATAGTTTGTGAGTAAATACCGGTGAACAAAATTTATTATGCACAAATTTTAGCAGAGTGTGCCAAATATTAAATAATTTTAAATTAATCATTTAATATGACCTAAAATTTGCATTTGAAGAGAAAATTTATTAATTTTGAAGTATTCTAATCAATAACCTAAAAGATTCATTTCGGTTGCAGCGAAATGACTTAAAGATAGGCATAAATAGCCTTCTGATAATAGACATGAAAAAATTCAAGATATTTCTTTCTTCTCTTTTCGCAGTTTTCAGCATATTCTCAATAAATTCTCAAACTCAGTCATCCCGCTCCGTGCATCAAGACATGCACAGACAATTGATGGCAAATGCCAAGAAAGGGATTGACAAAAGTATAATACTAAATAAAATTGAAAACGAAATAGTCGAACGTGAAGTTTCCGGCGGTTTGTCGGCAGAATCTTCTCGTATGATTGATGATTTGTTGGCTGAAGGGAGAACTCACATTGGTAAAAGATATGTGCATGGCGCGAAAGGGCCGTCAGCATTTGATTGTTCCGGTTTCACGAGTTATGTTTATCGTCAGTTCGGTTATAATATTTCTCCCGCATCAAGAATGCAATATAATGNNGGGGTTCCGGTTGATCGNAAAANTTTACGCAAANGGGATTTGGTGTTTNTTTCCNCTCCTCGCAGTGGAAAAGGTGTCGGTCATGTCGGAATCGTTGTTAGTGCTGATAATGAAACCGGTAATTTTAAATTCATACATGCTTCTATTCGGGGTGTGAAAATTTCCGATTTCGATGGTTATTATGTTCCCAGATATATCGGAGCGAAGAGAATCATTACAGAATAAAAATTTAATCCCAAATATTTTGTTGAAATGTTTAGACAATTTGTTTTAGGTACGCTTACTTTATTCGTATCGGCATCTTTATGTGCGAAAGACAGAGTTACTCACAATCCTGACTTTACAAATACAGAATCCATACTTCATGCATGGAGTTGGAATTTTCCTGCAATTGCAGAGAATATGAAAAATATTGCAGATGCAGGTTTTACAATGGTGCAGACCTCTCCTGTGCAACACTGTTATAATCCTGAAGGAAGCGGCAAGAAAATTTTTGATGAAAATGTAACTGAAGGTAATTGGTATTATTATTATCAACCGACAGATTGGAAAATCGGTAATCAAATTGTAGGTTCCAAAGAACAGATGCAACAAATGCTGGATTCTGCAGCCAAATATAACATAAAAGTTATAGTAGACGTTCTTCCTAATCACACAGCTTTTGACATTGATGCCGTTTCTGAAGATTTTTATAAAGCAGTCGGAGGAAGAGACAAAATGTATCATTCTCAAGGTTTAACTCCGGTTAAAGATTACAACGACAGATACCAATGTACTCTTTGGGCAAGTGGAGCACTTCCTGATGTAAATACAGAAAACCCATTATTTCAAAAATATTATATGGAGTTTATAAATGAGCTCCTGGATATGGGTGTCAGAGGGTTCCGTTACGATACAGCAAAGCATATTGGTGTTCATTCAGACCCGGTTGATTCAGCATCAGGTGTTAAGGAAAATGATTTTTGGGATGTTGCCACCGGTCGCAAATCAGTAAAAGGAGTCAGCCTTGCTCTCCCCTATGACTCTTTATTTGTCTATGGCGAGGTTTTACAAGATAGGAATGTTCCTGAGGCTGAATATGCCGATTACATGGGACAAACCGCTTCAAGCTATGGATACATTCTGCGTGAAATGCTCGAGCATCAATCTGCCAAAGGCATTGACATAAAAAATTGGAATCATTCAGCAGCACCCGAATTTTTAACAACATGGGTAGAGAGTCATGACACATACGCTAATGCTCATGAGTCAGCAGGTTTGTCAGACGACCAGATAAGAACAGCATGGGTTTTTCTTACTGCACGTCAAAATGGTGTTCCTTTGTTCTTCAGTCGCCCTGCCGGCAGCACACGACAATCCTATTGGGGTGATAATGTGTTAGGAGCTCGGGGAAATGATGAATTCATGCATCCTGAAGTGGCTGCTGTAAATAAGTTCCGCACTGCAATGGCAGGTCAAAAAGAAGATATTCAAATATCTGAAAATGGTGAAGTGATTCTTGTAAATCGTGGTAAAAAAGGTGCAGCTGTTGTTAACATCAGTCAGGTAGCCAATNAGGTTAATCTTCNTACAGGACTCCNCAACGGNACATATAAAGATGTGGTGTATGGAAAGGAATTTAAAGTCAAGAATGGNAAATTAAACGGATTCTTGGCTCCNTTCAGAACATATATTCTGCAAAAGAAATGATAATAAGAAATAATAATTAAATTTTATTTTAATATGAAAAGCATTCTGTGATAGTTCATGGAATGCTTTTTTGAAACATAGTGAACTTCTGAATTGTTATATATTTGAAATATTGGCATAATTTTTGATAGGAAAATTATAAAAACTTAAATAACTTTATTAACCATGAATATTAAACCCTTGTTTGATCGTGTGCTCATTGAGCCCACTCCTGCTGAGGAAGTAACTCTCGGCGGTATTATTATTCCTGACACTGCAAAAGAAAAACCCCTTAAAGGTAAAGTCATTGCTGTCGGTGACGGCACAAAGGATGAGCCTATGGTGTTATCAGTAGGTCAGGAAGTTTTATTTGGAAAATATTCCGGCACTGAACTTGAGTTGGAAGGTAGTAAATATCTTATGATGCGTCAAAATGATGTTTTGGCTATAATAGGATAATTTTCTTTTAAATCAAAACCTTAAATATTCTCAAAAGTAGATAGAAATAATTATGGCAAAAGAAATAAAATTTAATACGCAAGCTCGTGAAGAGCTCAAAAAGGGTGTTGATGCATTGGCAGATGCAGTTAAAGTAACACTTGGTCCTAAAGGCAGAAATGTCATCATTGAAAAGAAATTCGGGGCTCCCCATATTACTAAAGACGGCGTAACAGTCGCTCGTGAAATTGAACTTGAAGATCAGTTTCAAAATATGGGTGCTCAATTAGTTAAAGAGGTTGCATCTAAAACAGGCGACCAAGCAGGCGATGGCACCACTACCGCTACTGTGCTTGCACAATCGATTGTAAATGTTGGNCTGAAANACGTTACTGCCGGNGCAAATCCCATGGACNTGAAGCGCGGCATAGATAAGGCAGTTTCAAATGTTGTTGAAAGCATTAAATCTCAAAGTCAAGAAGTCGGTGATGATATAGAAAAAATCAAAAATATTGCCAGCATTTCTGCAAATAATGATGAAGAAATCGGTTCGTTGATTGCACAGGCAATAGAAAAAGTTACAAAAGAAGGAGTCATCACAGTTGAAGAAGCCAAAGGTACAGAAACAACAGTTGATGTTGTAGAAGGTATGGAATTTGATAGAGGTTACATATCTCCTTATTTCGTTACAAACACTGAAAAAATGGAGTGCGAGATGGACAACCCCTATATCCTTCTTTATGATAAGAAAATCTCCAACCTTAAGNATCTTCTTCCGATACTTGAACNNGTGGCTCAATCCGGACGTCCATTGCNCATTATTGCAGAAGATGTGGATAATGAGGCTCTTGCCACATTAGTGGTAAACAGAATTCGTGGCAGCCNTAAGATTTGTGCTGTTAAAGCTCCCGGCNTTGGCGACAGANGAAAAGAAATGCNTGAGNATANTGCTATTCTTACCGGCGGGCAAGTTATTAGTGAAGTTAAAGGAATGTCATTGGCTCAAGCAACTGTCAACGACCTTGGCAGTGCTGAAAAAATCAACGTTAACAAAGACCGCACTATTATTGTGAATGGTGCGGGTAGTAAAGAAGCGATCGCAGCCCGCATTTCTCAAATTAAAGCCCAAATTGCGTCCACTACTTCAGATTATGATAAAGGTAAACTTGAAGAGCGCAAAGCCAAATTGGCAGGTGGCGTAGCTGTTCTATATATTGGAGCAGCTTCTGAGGTAGAAATGAAAGAGAAGAAAGATCGTGTGGACGATGCACTTTCAGCTACTCGCGCTGCAATTGCTGAAGGTATTGTTCCCGGTGGTGGCGTTGCATATATTCGTTGTCTTGACAGTCTTGACCAACTTAAAGGTGCTAATGACGATGAAGAGACCGGAATTTCTATTATTCGCAGAGCCATTGAAGAANCCCTTCGTCAAATCATGTTGAATGCAGGTGTCGAAGGAGCTGTAATTCTTCAACAAGTCAAAGACGGTAAAGGAGATTATGGTTATAATGCCCGCACAGACTCTTTCGAGAATTTCTTTGAGACCGGCGTTGTTGACCCGGCAAAGGTTACTCGCGTTGCTCTTGAAAATGCAGCAAGTATCGCAGGAATGTTCCTTACTACAGAATGTGTAATTGCCGACAAGAAAGAAGAAGGTGTTGCTCCCGCTCCTATGGGTGCTCCCGGAATGGGCGGCATGATGTAAGCCTTATTTGGTTGTATATAAGATAAATACTATAGTATGGGCGTATCGAGAAAGATAGTTTCGATACGCCCTATTTCTATTTGAATTACCTTGGAGTAAGTTTTTGAAAAGGTGTTTGGGGAAGAGGCAATTTTTTTGTAATTTTGGACTATGGTTTCAATTAATAATATTGGTGTTGAGTTTTCCGCAAAACCTTTGTTTAGAGATGTGAATTTTGTCATAAACAAAGGTGATAAAATCGCACTTGTCGGTAAAAACGGTGCCGGAAAATCAACACTACTCAAAATTATTTCAAAACAACAATCCCCTACTACCGGAAATATATCATATCCAAACGATTTGACAATCGGGTATCTCCCTCAAGAGATGAAAGTGCTTGACGATACGACTCTAATAAAGGAGACACAAAAAGCATTTTCGCATCAATTAGACCGCATTGCGGAGCTTGAAAAACTGAATAAGGAATTGACAGAACGCATGGATTATGATTCAGACGCATATTCAGACTTACTCGAAAGAATAGAATATCTGAATGAGAGAATTGCAATGGAAGGTTCCGATAATATGGAAGCGGAAGTTGAAAAAACTTTAATAGGATTAGGTTTTAAACATGAAGATTTTAATCGACCTACTTCGGAATTTTCCGGTGGCTGGAGAATGAGGATAGAGTTGGCAAAATTACTCCTTCAACGTCCGGATTTATTACTACTTGATGAGCCGACCAATCATCTTGATATAGAATCCATTCAATGGCTCGAACAATTTCTCGCTTCTAAGGGTAATGCTGTATTGTTAGTAAGTCACGACCGTGCATTCTTAGATAATGTCACAAATCGTACTATTGAGATCAACTGCGGAAAGATCTACGATTATAAGGTGAATTATTCGAAATTTGTTGATTTAAGAAATGAGCGTATTGAACAGCAAATGCGTGCATACGAAAATCAGCAAAAACAGATTGCAGATATAAAAGATTTTATTGAAAGATTCAGATATAAAGCCACCAAGGCAATTCAGGTTCAGAGCCGGATTAAGCAATTGGAAAAAATTGTTCCGATTGAGGTTGATGAAGTAGACAAATCCAGATTGAGATTGAAGTTTCCACCTGCTCCCCGAAGTGGCGATTTCCCGTTGATTCTTGAAAATGTTGGAAAAGCTTTCGGCGATCATCAGGTATTTGACCATGCCGAGTTCACCATACGACGCGGTGAGAAAGTAGCTTTCGTCGGCAAAAATGGTGAAGGTAAATCCACTCTTGTAAAGTGTATAATGGGAGAAATACCTTTTTCCGGCACATTGCGTATAGGTCATAATGTTAAAATAGGGTATTTTGCTCAAAACCAAGCACAACTACTTGATGAATCTTTATCTGTTTTTGAAACAATAGATAAAGTAGCAGTGGGAGATATACGATTGAAGATTAGAGACTTGTTAGGTGCTTTTATGTTTGGCGATTCGGATATAGATAAAAAAGTTAAAGTATTGAGTGGCGGTGAGAAAACCAGATTGGCAATGCTTAAACTTCTTCTTGAACCGGTGAATCTGCTTATTCTTGATGAGCCCACCAATCACTTGGATATGAAAACCAAGGATATACTCAAAAGTGCTATTAAAGATTTTGAGGGCACAGTTATAGTTGTCAGTCATGATAGAGAATTCCTGGATGGATTAGTGGAGAAAGTATATGAATTCGGAGGTGGAAAAGTCAAAGAAAATCTGGGAGGTATCTATGATTTCTTACAAAGAAAAAGAATTGCGGAACTCTCCGAACTTGAAAAAAGAAGCGTAATACATGATACACCTTTCATTTCTTCAAATAAATCCAATTATCCGGACAACACTGCTAACTCCGGTAACACAGGTAATATCGCCCCCACAAGAAAATTGAGTTATGCTGAGCAAAAAGAGCGTGACAAAATTTTAAAAAGAGCTGAGAAAAAAGTTAAGGAAGCTGAAGAAAAGATAGTGGTTATGGAAGAATTGATTGCATCTTTAGAGCAGCGCATCGCTTCAGGTGAATGTGATTCTGAACTTCTGAAAAATTATGCTGATAAGCAAAAAGAATTAGAGAATCAAATGTCAGTATGGGAATTGGCATCTCAGGAAATGGAGTCATTAAAAGCATAAATTGTAATATTAAAATGAAAATTTAAGAAAATGAATGAAGATATGAAAATGAAATCATTTGTAATGTTATCGGCTGCTCTTTCGCTACCGATAATGATGATGGGTGAGAATACGGGTCACGGAATCAATCGTGATAATTTTAATACTGATGCCAATCCGAAAGAGGATTTCTTTGAATATGCCAATGGCGGCTGGATGAAAGCTCATCCCCTTACACCCGAATTTGCGCGATATGGCATGTTTGATTTGCTCCGGGAAAACGCACGTACTCAACTCAATGAATTAATATTGGGTCTTAAGAATGTTCCTGAAGCTAAGATTAAGGGAACAAATGCTCAAAAAGTTAGTGATATTTATGAAATGGGTATGGATTCCGTGAGACTTAATAAGGAAGGTTCTGCTCCTTTAAAGCCTTTCTTGGAAAAAGTTGCCGGGGCATCCAAGAATAATTTAGAAGAGATGCTTGCCTGGGAACATAACGGAATCGGAGCATCTTTTTTCTCTTCCGGAGTTGGGGCAGACATGAATGAAGCCAATATGAATATCATGCATATCGGCGAGACCGGTCTTGGCTTAGGCGACAGAGATTATTATCTCGATGACACTGAGGAAAACCGTAAATTACTTGCCGCTTATTTGCAATACATGGAGAAAATTGCTGTTTTAGCAGGATATTCCGAATCGGATGCAGTACGTATGGCAAAGAACGTCTTGGAGTTAGAAAAGAAAATTGCCGCTAATAAAATGAGTCGTGAGCAAAAGCGCAACCCTGCATTGCGAAATAACGTTTATTNTTTTGCAGNACTCCAAGAGAAATACCCCAATTTTGATTGGAAAAAATATTTTAATGCGCTTGGTGTGGAGAATCTTGANAAAGTANATGTAGGTTCTCCTCAATATATCCAATTTTNTAACGATTTGATTCCCCAATTAAGTGAAGAGATGTTGCAAGACTATCTTGCATTAGAAGTTATTGGAGAATCAACCGGAGTGTTAAGCGATGACTTTCGCGACGCGGACTTTGAAATGTTTGATAAATTGCTATCAGGTAAAGAGGAACAGGAACCGCGATGGAAACGCGCTATGGCTATCCCAAATTCAATGTTTGGAGNAGCTGTAGGTCAATTATATGTNGAGAAGTATTTTCCTGAAGAGAATAAAAANGCTANGCAAGAATTAGTGGCTAANCTCCAAATAGCTTTAGGGCAACATATTGATAACNTGACTTGGATNAGTGACGAAACCAAAGCGAAGGCTCACGAAAAACTCTCTACTTTCAAAGTTAAGATCGGATATCCAGATAAATGGAAAGATTATTCTGAAATCTCGATTGATCCGAAAAAGAGTTATATGGAAAATTGCTATGAAGCTTCCAAATGGTATAAACAAGATAATTATAAAAAAGTCGGCAAGCCGGTGGATCCCACAGAATGGCTGATGACACCTCAAACAGTTAATGCTTATTATATGCCGACAACTAATGAAATATGCTTCCCGGCGGCTATCCTCCAAGCTCCTTATTTTGATAAAGATGCTGATAGTGCGTTGAATTATGGAGCTATCGGTGTAGTCATAGGACATGAAATGACACACGGGTTTGATGATTCGGGACGTCAATATGACAATGCAGGTAATCTAAAAGATTGGTGGAAAGAGGAAGATGCCGAAAAATTCAAAGTTTTGGCTGATAAATTAGTTGAACAATTCGATGAAGTGGAAGTTCTTCCCGGAGTACATGCCAACGGCAGATTTACGCTCGGAGAAAATATTGCTGACCAAGGTGGATTGAGAGTGGCGATGACAGCTTATCTGAATTCTTTGAATGGTCAGGAACCTCCCGTAATAGACGGATTGTCTGCAATGGAAAGATTCTATCTTGCCTACGCTAATTTGTGGGCTAACAACATTCGTGATGAAGAGATAGCAAGATTGACAAAGTCAGACCCTCATTCTCTGGGAAAGAATCGTGTGAATGTATCATTGAGGAATATTGCACCTTTCTTTGAAGCATTCGGAATCAAAGAAGGTGATGCGATGTATCGCCCTGAGAATGAAAGAGTAGTTATCTGGTAAGAAAATGATATGCAACTTTACGGATTAATTGGACGCAAATTAGGTCATTCATTCTCTGCTAATTTCTTTAATGAGAAATTTAATAAAGAGAATATAGACGCTGAATATAAACTTTTTGAGATTCCTTCTGTGGAGGGAATCTCAAAAATTATTGCCGACAATCCCAATTTAAAGGGATTGAATGTAACGATACCATATAAACAGGAGATTCTATCCTACGTCAATGAACTCTCTAAAGAAGCTGAAGAAATTGGCGCAGTCAATGCTATTAAGATTGACAGAGATTCAAATGGAGATATTAAATTAATTGGTCATAATACAGATGCACCCGGTTTTAAGCAAGCGCTATTGTCGGTATTTAAGGATTCGGTAAAAAAAGCGTTGGTGTTAGGACAAGGTGGTGCTTCAAAGGCAGTAATCTATGCTTTAANNNCAATGAATATCGAGGTTACTAAAGTTTCTCGAAAAAAATCTAAAGAAACTATTGAATATTCTGGTATAGATGGAAAAATATTGGATACTCATCAATTGATTGTTAATTGCACTCCGTTGGGCATGTTTCCCAACATTGATGAATGTCCTGATATCCCCTATCATTTATTGACACCGAATCATATATGTTTTGATTTGGTTTATAATCCCGCGATTACAGAGTTTATGAGGCGTTCTGCAACGCAAGGGGCAACTGTCAAGAATGGATTGGAGATGCTGTATAATCAAGCGCTTTATGCCTGGGATTTTTGGAATAAATAATCACAGATGAAAAGTAATATTAGAAAATATCTGGCCAGAACCATTGAAATAGAGGATAAATCCGGAATAATTCAAAGANTTTCACTCAGTATTGCAGAAGTAGTATATAATTTAGAAANTCAAGAAATACTCAAAATTGTGATTAGAAAGTTTCAAAATGAAGAGCCCGGAGTGGAATATGTGGAAGGAACTTTGAGACTCAAGTTAATGAATAATCTGAATCAAGATTTAATTTTGGAGAATAAGTGAAATGATAGAGGCAAGAAATAACACTGCTGATGTTATCAGCCAGGTAAATGATACTTGTGTTTCTGCTTGATTTATGGACGCGCACGAATTATGACCGGAAGATTTAACATTTAACGATATTCCAAAGGTTGCCAGGAAAGAAAACCACAAAATCAAACTTAATTCTGAAATATTCAATCTAACAATATTCCCTGAAAATAT
>WFLX010087334.1_pt1 | contig 13566 bp, 7 predicted proteins | sample 4967041 | NCBI WGS metagenome assembly WFLX01 (sample SAMN12857096, study PRJNA449069) | gut metagenome | isolation source: stool from male and female vole | host: Microtus ochrogaster | place: USA:Florida | collected 2017
GAGCAGTTATCCGGACTGCTATTACAACCTATAGAGATCAATCGGGCTACGGCCGACGAGCTGACGCGTCTGCCATTCCTGTCACAAAGTCAGGCGGAGGCTATCGTTGAATACCGACGGCGACATGGCGATATAAAAAGCCCCCACGAATTGATGCTGGTCTACGGTATGGACAGACAGACATTGCAACTATGCCTACCTTTCCTCTCCACGGGCGAAACGGATGATGAGAAAGTACGTTTTCCGCATCGGATTCGGCAACAGATCGTTCTGCAAACCGACCGGTGCCTGAACCGGCGCGCCGGATTCCGCCACGTCTCTACGGAAAAGATATTGTCGGACAAGGCCTACCGCGGCGACCCGTGGCATAACACCGTCCGTTATCGCCTGTCGCGAGGACAAGCCTTTACAACCGGCTTCGTTCTTGAAAAAGATGCCGGTGAACCATATGGAGCACATTTTCCCTGGGGCGGCGATTCCTTCCATTACTATCTGACCTGGCAACCGCAAAAAAGTCACGTGAAGCAACTGATTATTGGCGACTACCGGCTTCGCCTCGGTAACGGACTGATANTGAACCATCAANTTTCATTGGGCAAGAACNCCCNTTCNNCNTCTNNACTGTCNCAAAACGCACGGCTTTCCGCCCATGCTTCGACCGATGAGTTCCATTTTTTTCAAGGAGCGGCCGCAGACCTCCGCTTCGGGCGCCACTGGCGGATCATTCCCTTTCTCTCCGTCAGACAAATAGACGGAAAAATCGAGGCCGACACGCTCACAACGATAGCCACCGACGGCCTGCACCGCCTGACCCGTGAAGAGGCCCGTCGACACTCGGCCTGGATGAGCGTCAGCGGCCTCCATATCGCTTACCGGCAGGAATGGTTCGAATGTGCCGTCAATCTGCTTTATACCCACCTGAACAAAACCTACTACCGACCGCAACGGGAATATAACAAGCACTATTTCCGCGGCCACGAACTCTCGCAGGCTTCTGTCGAATACCGCCTGAGGAAATTCGGCCTGGAATGGAAAGGTGAGACCGCCATCAGCGACAACGGCGCAGTGNCNACAGTCAATTTGATGCAACGCAATCTGTCCGAAGACTGGTCGATGCTTCTCATACAACGTTATTTTTCCAACCGCTATCATCAGTTGCACGCTTCTACATTCAGCGAGGCCTCCGACCTCCAGGCTGAACGGGGCATCTACCTCCAGACGCTTTACCATGCGATGCGGCATTTGGATGTAAGCGCCTCAGCCGATATTTTCCGCTTCACTCAAGCCAAATATGGCATAGGCCGTCCGTCAAGGGGATACGAACTGACTATTTGGGGTGACTACACACGAAAAAATATCGCCGGCACACTCCGTTACCGCCTTAAAAAGAAACAGAAAAACAACACCGACGACCGTTTTACCGCACCGCTGCAAAATTATTTCCGTCACACCTCCGAAGCGATGGTCTCATATTCTCCCGTCAGCTGGCTACAAGTCAGAACGAACGTGCAGCACAAAGCCTATTCCTGCCAATTTCGGGGCACGACCCACGGATACGGTTTCAGCCAATCCGTTATCTTCAGAAAGAAAGAGCTTCCTTTTTCCACACAAATACAATGGAGCCGATTCCACACCGACGACTACGATAGCCGGCTCTATCTCCCGGAAAGAAATCTGCTCTACCAGTTTCAGATTCCGATGGTCTACGGCTCGGGAAACAGATATACCGCCGTGTTATCGTTTCGGATAGCAGAAGCGCTGATTCTCGACGCCAAATATGCGCTGACAACCTACCGGAACCGGGAAAGCATCGGCGACGGACTGCAAACTATCGATGGTAACTACAAACACGACCTGTGGCTGCAATGCCGCTGGAAGTTTTAGGGATTTGCAACATAAAAATGTCCGACAGGCACCATAGAACACTTATCCGACAGCAACAATCTGTCCCTGCCATCACTATATGTGAAGATTGAAATTATGAAAATTCATGCGATCCGCTTTAATCAGATCCGAAACTTTATACATCAGACTGCGTAGGCCCGACCGACGGTAGATCAATTTACAAAAGAAAACCGATAAAGCCAGTATGATCCGAGCGGTATGAAAAATAAAATTCATACCACTCCCATTTAACAGACCNTTATCGCCTATCAAACAATACAATTGCGACCGATAAGGGAAAATTTCCCGTACCGGCCGCAATCGACAATGTAAAACCCGAAAAATATTTATTTGTATTCCTGCCAGCTCTTGATATTGATATCTCCCTCTTCCATTTCGCAGAAGGCNTCGATAAAGGCACCGGCCAAACGGGCGTTGGTGATCAGCGGGATATTATGATCGATAGCTCCGCGACGGATTTTATAACCATTGGTCAGCTCGCGTTTGGTATGGTTTTTCGGGATATTGACGATAAGATCGAACTTATGNTCTGCAATCATTTTCATTACATTATTCTCNGCATCGGCACTCTCATCCGGCCAGAAAACAGGAGTGGCAACCACCCCATGGGCATTCAAAAANTCCGCGGTGCCGGCAGTAGCATAAATTTTATAGCCTTTATTATACAGCACGCGGCTGGAATCCAAAAGGTCAACCTTGGATTTCATGGCGCCGGAAGAGAACATCACCCCTTTGTCCTTACTCGGGATCTTGAAACCNGTGGAAATCATAGCGCTNAGCAAAGCTTCGGAGAAGTCGTCGCCCATACAACCCACTTCACCGGTAGAAGACATGTCGACACCCAGCACCGGGTCGGCCTTATGCAGTCGCGAGAATGAGAATTGGGAAGCCTTCACACCGATCCAGTCTATATCGAACGCCGATTTGTCNGGACGCGTATAAGGAGCATCCAGCATGATACGGGTGGCCGTCTCGATGAAGTTGCGTTTCAGTATCTTCGATACAAACGGGAACGAACGGGAAGCCCGCAGATTGCATTCGATCACCTTGACCTCATTATTACGGGCTAAGAACTGGATATTGAACGGACCGGAGATGTTCAGTTCCTTAGCGATCTGCCGGCTGATCTTCTTGATACGACGCGCAGTGGCAAAGTAGATCTTCTGCGCCGGGAAGACGAGGGTAGCATCACCGGAATGCACGCCGGCAAACTCAATGTGTTCCGAAATAGCATATTCCACCACCTCGCCGTTCTGGGCTACGGCGTCGAATTCTATTTCTTTCGTGTTCTCCAGGAACTGCGACACTACGACAGGAAATTCCTTAGACACCTCGGCAGCCATCTGGAGGAAACTTTCCAGTTGCTCGTCGTTATAGCAAACATTCATCGCCGCACCGGACAATACATACGAGGGGCGCACCAAAACGGGATATCCCACTTTCTCTACGAAGCCTTTGACATCATCGAAACTGGTGAGCTCCTGCCATGCAGGCTGGTCGATGCCCAGTTGATCAAGCATCGCAGAGAATTTATTGCGGTTCTCGGCACGGTCGATGGAGATCGGAGAGGTTCCCAACACAGGCACAGACTGCCGATGGAGCTTCATCGCCAGATTATTGGGAATCTGACCGCCGACAGAGACTATAACGCCGCGCGGTTGCTCCAAATCAATGACATCAAGCACCCGCTCGAACGAAAGTTCATCGAAATAGAGACGGTCGCACATATCATAGTCCGTCGATACGGTTTCCGGATTGTAGTTGATCATTATAGACTTGTAGCCCAGCTTACGCGCAGTCTGCACGGCGTTCACCGAGCACCAGTCGAACTCCACCGACGAACCGATACGGTATGCACCCGAACCGAGTACCACCACCGACTTTTCGTTATTATAGTAATTGACATCATATCCCTTGACGGCATAAGTCATATACAGGTAATTCGTCAGTTCGGGGTGCTCGCTGGCCACCGTATTGATGCGCTTTACAGCAGGGAGAATGCCCAGTTCCTTACGACGGGCCCGCACGGCGAGATTTTCTTTCTCCATATTTCCGGCAGCATGTAATACGAAACGTGCAATCTGGAAATCGGAAAAACCAAGCACCTTGGCCTTGCGTAATACCTCTTCCGGCATTTCGGCTAACGTATCATAGCCGCAAAGTACATTCTTATAGTCTACGATATTCTTCAACTTCTCCAGGAACCACGGCGCAATTTTTGTCAATTCATACAAACGGTCAATCGTGTATCCCTCTTCCAAGGCCTGAGCCAGCGCGAAGATACGGAGGTCTGTNGGATTGGCCAGTTCATGGTCCAAATCCTCGAACTTCACATGGTCATTNCCGACAAATCCGTGCATTCCCTGTCCGATCATGCGCAGACCTTTCTGGATAATCTCCTCAAACGATCTGCCTATGGACATAATTTCGCCGACAGACTTCATACTGGAGCCGATTTCCCGTGAAACGCCTGCAAATTTCGTCAAATCCCATCGNGGTATCTTACAAATCAAATAATCCANCTGCGGAGCTACATACGCTGAGTTCNGCGTATCCATTTCGCCGATCTGATCGAGTGTATAACCCAATGCAATTTTCGCAGCAACGAATGCCAACGGATATCCCGTCGCTTTCGACGCCAGAGCGGAGGANCGACTGAGACGTGCATTCACCTCAATGATCCGGTAATCGTCAGTATCGCCATTAAAAGCATACTGAATATTACACTCGCCGACAATACCGAGATGACGAATACATTTCACCGACAATTCCTGNAGCATCCTGACCTGTTGTTCGCTCAGCGANCAAGTAGGAGCCACCACAATGGATTCACCCGTATGAATACCCAACGGATCAAAGTTCTCCATGCTGGCTACCGTGAAGCAATGGTCGTTGGCATCACGTATCACCTCGAATTCTATCTCTTTCCAACCTTTGAGAGACTCCTCTACCAGAATCTGTTTAGAGAATGTNAACGAACTTTCCGCCAGCTTCATGAATTCCTCCCGGTCACGGCAAATGCCGCTGCCCAATCCGCCCAAAGCATAGGCCGAACGGACCATAACAGGAAACCCGATGCGCTCGGCAGCCGCCAAAGCGTCTTCCATAGTCTCCACAGCCTGGCTGACCGGTGTCTTCAGCTCCACTTCGTTGAGCTTCTTGACAAAAAGATCGCGGTCCTCGGTGTACATGATGGCCTCTACGGAAGTACCCAATACCTGCACGCCGTATTTTTCAAGCACACCGCCCGTGTAAAGTTCCGTACCGCAGTTCAAAGCCGTCTGGCCGCCAAAAGCAAGCAGAATACCGTCCGGGCGCTCTTTCTTAATGATCTCTTCTACAAAAAACGGTGTCACCGGAAGGAAATACACCTTGTCGGCAATCCCCTCCGACGTCTGGATAGTGGCCACATTCGGATTGACCAATACAGAACTGATTCCTTCTTCCCGCAAAGCTTTGAGTGCCTGTGAACCGGAATAGTCAAATTCACCGGCCTGCCCTATTTTCAGTGCTCCCGATCCCAAGACGAGCACCTTCTTCAGTCTTTTGTTCTCCATATTTACAGATGTTATTTTCAATGATTCCGATAATATAAAAAAATGCATCGCTCCTTCTCAAGAAGAGAGCAATGCATTCTATTGTTGTGAAGCACGATCTGGCAACAGATTGATATCCATACACTGATTTTTCTGCAAAGAAACAATTTATTTTCGTTTTATCGGAAAAATAAGTTGTTTTTTTATATTTTTACCGGCATATCGATTCTTTTCCAATAACTTTTGTCATCTGCCACATCATTTTATCTCCATTCTGCATGCCATGAAACAATCTACACCGNGGCGTCATCCCCTAATTACTTTCGGCATAGGACATAAACATCCATTATTCTATTCTTCCTTCTTCAATATTTCCCAACGCCGTGCCCAATCGTCGAGCACAGCCTCACGCCATCGGGAAACCGTACGGCTGCCCTGCCATTTCCCTTCAAAAAGCCCGGGGGCAGCTTTATCGGTAAACCAATTTTTGCCTACCGGCCATGCATCGACAGTGTGATCGGGGNAAACCGCACTGACGATCAGTGTTCCCTGCCCGTCATCCATCCCCGGAACGGAAAAGGAAAGCGTATAAGGAAGCGTGGCAGGGGCTTTGGGAGAATAGCGAACCGTATAAACACCATTGCCGGCATAATATCCATCCCAGGACTGACCGTCAATGGTAAGAGTGAGACAAACCGTACCGACGGGAGCATCACATACAGGACCGGCAAAGCAAAATTCCACAACGGAATAAGCAGACACTGTATCGGAGATCGTCGCGTGACGATGGAAAACGGTTCTCATACTATGAGAGGCTGGTTCAAAACTGCCGCCCCATGATTCACGTCCGGGGTCGGAAGGATCTCCGTCGAGCATATAGAGTAAAGAGGGCGTGTCACCCATCTTCACCAAGCCGGAATAATAATGGATAAAGTTATCGGCCATACATCCGGCACCGGCGATACAATCACGATAATAAAAGGCATTATAACGATCCTGGCGCTTACCGTCGGAAATAAAACCGCGGTAAGAGGCGTTGTTTTCGATAATCCAAAGATCCGGAAAGTTTTCCACAATATATACATAACTGTTGACACTCCACTTTTTATTGGGTCCCCCGATCCAGTAAACCCGAATGCGTGAGCAAATGTCCGGTGCATCATGTAAAGCCTGTGCCACATCGTCAAGACCACCCCAGACCAGGACCCAAAGCGGACGATCACTTTCGCGACGGGCACATTCCACAATCCAGCGCGACCCCTCTGTGGAACTGCCATAGCCTTTAAAACCGGCGGCAGTGCGGCATCCCTGTTTGCAAAGCGGCCGTAACGCGGCAGGAGAAAGCAATCCCGGCAACTGCCGTTGTAATTTCGGATAATCTTGCGCATACAAGTCTATCATACGCAAGATCTCTTCTTTGGATCCATCCCCGAACGAAGGAGAAGAAACCAGCCCTTCCAAATCGAAACGGTCGCTGTACATCATCAGATGTATCATCGATTGGTTATCGTCCGGATCGGTTCCTCCTATGTCCGTACTCACCAGAACACGAGGCTTCTCTGGCACGAGTTGCTGTGCCGGCAACCTATTTGCCAATGACCACCCCAGAATAAAGAAAATTATTACACAAGATTTCATTACATCAAACATTAATATTCAATATTTCCGCTGCCGCATGATAACAAAGACATTTTCCAACGCTTCAAGCATCCGGACAGCAATTTTCTTTGACAAAGATAGCCTATAAAATCGTTTCTGAAACAATTTCCATTCCATATGCGACATAATTCTCTGAATCCATATCAACATACATATGGCAACTGTCCCACTCATTTCTCCAGGACATATCTTTAATCCATTCTTTTTATTTTACCGTCAACACGATACGGCGATAACGCACCAAAGCAGGCAATCGTCGTCTGATCATTTTATGAACANGCCAATGATACTGCGAACTTGAAGTGACGATAGCCTCTNTATCCTACCNGTCGGNATAAAACAGAAAACGTACCATCGAGCATTCGTTATCGTTTTTTCCANCGGAAAGGACAATGACTTCGGTTCTTTCATCGGAGGTCACTGCATCTGTGCTGAAAATATTTCCCATGCAAAACAAGCAGCATAATAATAGCAATTTTTCAATTTTTACCATTAATATAACCTCTTTTTTGTACAAGTAAAATATTTTCGGCAAATTTACAGCTGTTTTTCCAGTAATTAATGCCATATCTTCATGAAAAATATACGAAATTCCGAGATTTTAAAGACCTATGATGAAAAACGCACTCAATTCAAACCTTACGGATTGACCTGCGAAAGATGGAAGACATATCCGATGAAACAAGCGGACAGACATAATGAAATAGAACTGAATTTCCTTCCGGCCGGAAGCATTACCTATTTGCATGGAAGTCACCTCACCCGTATTCCAGTCGGAAAACTGACCATATTCTGGGGATTGATTCCACATCGNATTACCGAATATGAAGAAAANACCCGTTACTATGTNTGTACTATTCCCTTATCCATTTTTCTCAGCTGGAAACTNCCTGCCGATTTCGTAAATGGCATTCTGCACGGTAAAATCATGACCGAAGCTGACGATANATACGGTGAACACGATATTTTCATGATCGAAAACTGGATCGATGATCTTAAGACTGAAACCGGAGCCAGTCTGGTACTGAAAGAGATGCAATGNCGTATGACCCGCATGGCCGATCACACCGCTACCATGAAAGAATCCGCTCTTTCCCCGCACACCGATGAAACAAAACCTATAGAACAAATCGCTCTATATATCGCCAAAAACTATAAACAGGACATCCGGGTAGCCGATATCGGTCACGCTGTAGGACTGCATCCCGATTATGCAAACAATATTTTCAAAAAAGCCTTCGGGCATACACTGACCGAACAGATCACACTTGAAAGAATCGCCTATGCACAACGTCAATTGATCACCACCGACACAAGTATTATCGAAATAGCCTATGAATGCGGTTTTAATTCAATCAGTTGCTTTAATGCAGCATTTCTTAAGATCAATCGGTGCACACCGAGAGAATACCGTAAAAAATATTGCCGGTGACATTACTTCAAAAGGAACCTCTCTGAAAAACAGCGGGACATCTCTGACGATTATAAAAGCCAAAAATACCCTGATTATTNTCATCANATGATAATTTACTTCCAATACAACCGTTTTTGACGATTCAAATATATTTCAAATCATCATCAAATATCAAAACAGGCAAGTTTTCANTCNAAAATATATAGAGATCAAACTAAACACTCTTTACCCAGGATCATCTGTCAAAACCGCAGATNCGTTTGATCTCATTCAGTTTATTGAGNGCATCCAAAGGGGTGAGGCTGTTGATATCCAGATTTTTTATCTCATCGCGTACCTGCGAAAGTATAGGATCCTCCAGCTGGAAAATATTCAACTGATAACCTTCGGAAGCCGTTTTCTTGACAGAACGGGAAGCAATGGTGCCTGCGGTAGCTTTTTCCACTCCGGTCTGCTGACTTTCAAGATCTTTCAACACTTCATCGGCACGGCTGACAACAGACGGTAACATACCTGCCAGTTTGGCTACATGGATACCGAAACTATGTTCGCTGCCACCGCGTTTCAGTGTGCGTAAAAAGATAACCTTCCCCTCCGATTCGCGTACGGAAACATTGTAGTTGACAATACGATGGAAGGTTTTCTCCATTTCGTTCAATTCATGATAATGAGTGGCAAAAAGCATCTTAGGATGCCCTTTGGCACGCTCATGAATATGCTCGACAATGGCCCAGGCAATGCTGATACCATCATAAGTGCTGGTACCGCGCCCCAACTCGTCGAAAAGAACAAGACTGCGTGGCGAAAGATTGTTCAATATATTGGCTGCCTCAGTCATTTCGACCATAAAGGTAGATTCACCCAAAGATATATTATCGGATGCACCTACACGGGTGAATATTTTATCAACGATACCGATATGAGCAGCATCGGCAGGAACAAAACATCCTATATGAGCCATCAGCGTGATGAGAGCGGTTTGTCGCAGCAATGCCGACTTACCGGCCATGTTAGGACCGGTGATCATCATGATCTGTTGACTGTCATTATCCAATTTTATGTCGTTAGGGACATACATTTCCCCGACAGGCATTTGACGTTCAATGACCGGATGACGTCCCTGACTGATGACAATAGACATATTGTCATCTACTTCCGGACGGATATAATGATAACGCGACGCAATGCGGGAAAATGCAAGCAGGCAATCCAGGCGGGCCATCAGTTGGGCATCTATCTGAATCAGCGGAATATATTCTTCCAGAGCTTTGAGCAAATCCTGATAGAGTTTNTGTTCAAGCATACCGATTCTTTCTTCCGCACCGAGAATTTTTTCCTCATATTCTTTCAGTTCCTGAGTTATATACCGCTCTGCACCTACCAATGTCTGCTTACGGACCCAATCTTCCGGCACTTTATTCTTGTGTATATTACGGACCTCTATATAATAACCGAAGACAGAGTTATAAGCAACCTTCAGGCTTGGAATATTACATTCTTCACCAAGACGTTGCTGAAGAGCAATCAGGTAATCCTTTCCTGAATAAGCTATACGCCTCAATTCATCCAATTCTTCATTNACTCCTTCACGAATCACATTGNCTTTACCGAAAATCACAGGCGGTTCAGGCTCTATTTCNCTGCGGATACGCTCCACAATCATATCGCAGGTATTGATCTGTCCGGCGATGGCGGTCAGCTGACTATTGTCAACCATGGCACAAGCCTGTTTGATCTCCTTCAAGGCTTCGAGAGCTATGCGTAGCTGAACGATTTCACGAGCGTTGGCACGGCCGACAGCTACTTTCGATATGATACGCTCCATATCGCCCAGCCTGTCAAGATTCTCCTCGACGGTTGTCGCAAAATCAGGATCGCGGAAAAAATAATCCACCACATCATGCCTTTCGCGAATGCTTTGCACATGTATGAGAGGAAATAAGATCCATCGGTGCATCAGGCGACCGCCCATCGGGGTGATAGTATCGTCCAAAACCTGCAGTAAAGACCTTCCTCCTTCATTCATAGGGGTTACCAGCTCGAGGCTACGGATAGTAAACTTGTCTAACCTCATATATGCTTCGCTGTCGATACTTCTGATAGTAGTGATATGGGCTACATTTTTATGTAAAGTATCATCCAGATAGCGTAAGATAGCTCCGGCGGCCATGATAGCATGACTCATATGGTCTATGCCGAATCCCTTCAGATTTTGAGTATTAAAAAGGGTAAGTAAGGCCCTTCGGGCATTGTCGTAACTGAAAACAAAGTCGTCCAGCTCNTAACAATAAGGCAGCGAAGTGAATTTCTCCTGATAGAAGGACTTCATACCTTTGACGAAGAGCATCTCTTTCGGTGCATAGTTGTTGATAAGTTTGTCGACATAGTCATAACTACCCTCGGTAGCCATAAATTCTCCGGTGGAAATATCCAAAAATGCCACACCGCAGATATCTTTGGCCGAGAAACTTACAGCTGCCAAAAAGTTATTCTCTTTTGTATTGAGGATATGATCATCTATGGAAAGACCTGGAGTTATCAGCTCCGTGATACCNCGTTTNACAAGTTTTTTGGTAAGTTTCGGATCCTCCAATTGTTCGCAGATNGCCACACGCTTGCCTGCCCTGACAAGTTTGGGAAGATAGGTATCCAATGCGTGATAAGGAAAACCGGCCAAAGGATTACCTGCACGCTTGGTAAGAGTTATGCCGAGAATATTATGAGCTTCGACAGCATCTTCACAGAAAGTTTCATAAAAATCGCCCACACGATAGAGAATAATAGCATCGGGATGTTTTTTCTTCATCTCGAAATATTGTTTCATCAGGGGTGTATCGTTTGCAGTCGCGGATTTGGACATACTCTTTTGTTTAATCATTTATAATAATTATCAACAACTGTCGGTAAAAAGTAAAGAAAACTCTATTTGAAGGGACATACTTTCTCATAGGCCTTGAAAAAGTCCCAGATAACCAATCCCGTAGTGACAGCTACATTGAGGGAATGTTTCGTCCCGTACTGCGGTATTTCGAGGCAACCGTCGCAGTTATCCACTACNGACTGCTGAACGCCTTTCACTTCATTTCCCATTACAACAGCATATCTGCNACTGAAATCGGGNTGCCAGTCGGTCANCATCGTACTGCCTTCACATTGTTCAATGGCCATGACTGTATAACCGGANTCCTGCAAAGTCCGTACAGCATCGTGCGTATCTTCAAAATAGCGCCAATCCACGCTGTCTTCCGCTCCCAGCGCCGTTTTATGAATCTCAGGATTCGGTGGAGGCGAAGAAATACCGCAGAGATAGATACTTTNAACCCGGAAAGCGTCCGANGTCCGGAATACGGAACCTATATTATTAAGACTGCGCACATTATCCAGAACGATAACCAAAGGCATCTTGTCGGCAACCTTAAATTGTTCCGCGCTGATGCGACCCATTTCCAAAATAGANAGTTTCTTCATCATAGCTGCAAAGGTAAACAACTTCAACCAAATTGCCAATGTATGGAGGTCTTTAAAATCAAACGGAATACAGAAACCCGTGAAAAAGGAATTCCATTATATACAAATTCATACCAATTCCAGCAGATAATAATAATGTGGATAATTACGGAAAAGCCCATGAAAAACTTTATCAAAACTTTTTGACCATAATTATTGCATTTCTCAATTTTTCGGAGCTTATATAACTATCCGAGACAAGCAAAAAAAACATACACAATTTGTAAAAAACTTTTTCACCGCGAAAACCACAATTCTTCATANGGTAAAACAAAATATAATTATTAACTTTGCCCGGAATTACAGAANAGTTGATATGTTCATAANAGTTCCACAAACAGAAAACAAAACTCTTTTACAGGATATCTATGCTATCGGCAGCCGTAGATAAAAATGTGAANAAGTATTCATAACTTACGTCAGAAAATTATCCTGTAAAGTTATTAACATTATCAACAGACTATAATCATCAATATAAAACGATTTGTTTAAAAAGAATTTTTAAATTAAAGCAATATATATGAATAATAAAGATTGTGCAAAAGTGGAGGATAATACTCTTTTCCGAGATGTGAAAGCATGCGGATTCGTTAACCGGCCGGTTTCTGAGGATATNGATATCGTGTCGGAAATCAAACGGCTTAAAGAGAAGAAGAATGCCGTGATTCTGGCGCATTATTATACCCATGGCGAAGTGCAGGATGTAGCTGACTTTGTCGGCGATAGTCTTGCATTGGCCCAGGTGGCTGCCCGCTCNTCGGCCGATATCATTGTTATGTGCGGTGTTCACTTCATGGGTGAGACCTGCAAGATACTCTGTCCTGATAAAAAGGTGCTCGTGCCCGATATGAATGCCGGCTGTTCTCTGGCAGACAGTTGCCCGGCCGAAGAATTTGCTGAATTTGTCAAGGCTCATCCTGACCATACGGTGATAGCTTACGTCAATACGACTGCGGCGGTCAAATATTATACGGATATAGTTGTCACCTCTACTAATGCCCGTCAGATAGTGGAAAGTCTGCCTGAGGATGNGAAGATCATCTTCGGCCCTGACCGAAATTTGGGTAACTATATCAATTCCGTTACCGGCCGCAATATGTTGCTGTGGAACGGTGCCTGTCATGTTCATGAACAGTTTTCGGCAGAGAAGATCGTGGAGCTTAAGAAGCAGTATCCTCAAGCCAAAGTTCTGGCCCATCCTGAATGTAAGCGTCCGGTATTATTATTGGCTGACAAAGTGGGATCGACTGCTGCTTTNCTNAAATATGCGGTTNCCGGAGAGGATAAGATGTATATTGTGGCTACCGAATCTGGAATCTTGCATGAGATGCAAAAGCAGGCGCCGGACAAGGTTTTCATTCCTGTGCCTCCGGAAGTATCCGAATCCGATAAGACTTGCGCTTGCAACGAATGTGCTTTCATGCGCCTCAATACATTACAGAAGGTATATAATACATTATTATATGAATTGCCCGAAATAGAGGTCGATCCGGCTATCATAGATCGTGCCCGCCAGCCTATTGACAGGATGCTGGAGATTTCTGC
>WFLX010310049.1_pt1 | contig 13566 bp, 11 predicted proteins | sample 4967041 | NCBI WGS metagenome assembly WFLX01 (sample SAMN12857096, study PRJNA449069) | gut metagenome | isolation source: stool from male and female vole | host: Microtus ochrogaster | place: USA:Florida | collected 2017
GTTTCCGTGCCCTTGGGCAGCACCAATTTTCATTGGATGGAGGAGAATTGGGAGTGGTTGGAGCAGTTTGATAATATCATCGTTTGTTCCGACAACGACGAAGCTGGCCTCAAAATGCAGAAGGAGTGTATCTACCGTTTGGGCAGCTGGCGCACGAAGGTGGTTGAGATCCCTCGTTACTTCGTGGATGAGCAAAACAGGATCAAGCGTCCCATTAACGATCTGAACGAGGTGTTGTACTTCTTTGGCAAGGAAAAGGTTTTGGAGATTATTCTGGACGCCAAAGACTCTCCCGTTCCCGGCGTGGTGGACTTTGCCGATATCGAAGACCTTGACTTGGACGCTATGGACGGTATTCCCACGGGGTTGCCCACCCTCGACCGCTACCTCATGAAGTTGTTCTATGGAACACTGAACATCGTGACAGGTATCAATGGTAGCGGCAAGTCCTCATTCCTTAATCAAGTCATTTGCCAAGCCTTGGAACGTGGTGACAATGCCTATCTATTCTCTGGGGAGTTGCCTAACTTCCAGACAAAAAACTGGATCAACTACATCTTTGCCGGTCAACGCAATGTTAATGAATGTCGGTACAATGACTCAACTTTTTATAAGGTGACGCCGGAGGCCAAGAGAGCCATCAGCGAATACTATCGCGGTAGGCTGTATATTCGGGCTGACGGAGAGTCTAATAAGGTCACAGATTTGATGCAGTCAATGGAGGATTCCGTGCGAAAGTATGGAACAAAGCTGTTGGTGCTGGACAATCTGACCGCCATCAACGTAGAGGCAAACGATAACAACAAATACGAAAAGCAGGCTGATTTCATCATTAAGCTCATTGCCTTTGCGGTGAAGTTCAATGTGGCGGTAGTCCTCGTAATCCATCCACACAAGTTGGATATGATGCGTCGGTTGAGCAAGATGGATATTCAAGGTTTGTCCGCTCTGATTGACCTTGCCCATCGTATCATTAGTCTCTACCGCGTGCAAGAAAAGGATCACCAAGGTGAACCAAAGCTGAATGGCAATGGGTGGAAGGTTAAACCCATCAAAGCAGATGTCTTGATTGACATTCTGAAAGACCGTCTCACTGGCTATGAGGGCAGAGGTATTGAGGTCTTTTACGACCGCCCGTCTCGGCGCTTCTTTACCAATGAAGCCGAGCTGGACTTCCAATACGGCTGGGATAAGAAGCGATACAGTAGCCCGCTGCCATTCCCTCCAGCCCAGCTCAGGGAGGATGAAGCAGAGATCGGCGCGTTTGGAGGGATTAACGGTGGACAATAAGTATTACGGCCAATGCGAGTGCGGCGGCGCACTCCACCCTGTTTTCTTCATTGAAGAGGAAACAGTTATTCAGCATGGAGCCATGTGTCGAACAGGACGGAAACGCCACGCTGTTTCTCACCTCGTTTGTGAGGAATGCCTGCGTAATTACCCCGTTGACGATACCTTTGATGGCCCATGGTATAGGAGTTGATTATGTGAGCGACAAGAACTACACCGTATATCATCTGCACACCGAGCTGTCCTTACAGGATAGCGTAACGAAGTACCAGGATTACATTGATCGCGCCGTGGAACTTGGGCAGACTGCTCTTGCTTTCACGGAGCACGGCAATATCTATCAGTGGGTGGCAAAGAAAATCGCCTGTGATAAGGCTGGGCTGAAATATCTCCACGGCTGTGAGGTTTATCTGACAGAGGCGCTTTTGATGCCGCCCGATCCCAGTGAGGTGCGTCGGCAGGTCATGGAGGAAGTATGGCAGCGTGAAAAGGAGTACAACGAACTGCGGAAAGCACCCAAAAAGTTTGGGGCATACCTGGAAGTGCTACAAAGAACACCAGAGGGGCGAGCGTACTATGACCGCTTCTGTGACGATCTGGATGCTCTGCATGAAAGCGAAGCCAAAGAGCCAGAACCTTTCGATGCTGCAAGTTATATCAGCTGGCGCACCGAAGAGCTGACTAAGGCGGGGATGCACAAGGTTCGTGACAACTTCCACACCATCCTGATTGCACGCAACTATGCNGGCCTACAGGAGATGAACGAGCTGATNAGCCGTTCNTCACAGGAAGANCATTTTTACTACAAACCNCGTATTACCTTCGAGGAGTTNCTTGGCCTCTCTCGGAATGTTATCAAAATCAGNGCCTGCCTTGCTTCACCGCTGAACAAGATGGTCATGACCCACCCNATGTACGANCGGCTATTGANACACTACGACTACTTGGAGATCCAGGCGCACAACTGNCAAGAGCAGATAGCTTACAACCGCCATCTGGCGGAGATGTCCCAGCGCTACCACATCCCGCTCATTGCTGGCACCGANACGCANAGTCTCAACGGNTATAAAGCCGAGTGTCGAACGATCATGCAGCTNTCTAAACACATTGAGTTCGCTGATGAGGACACCTTCGATCTGACGTACAAGTCTTATGACGAGCTGGTCAAGATGTTNGCCCAGCAAGACGCNATCCCTCCAAAGCTCTATTTGGANGCTATTGAAAACACCAACCGAATGGCTGACAGCGTGGAGTCCTTTGAGNTGGANACNTCNTTTAAGTATCCGCCTCTCTATGGCGACCGCGACCGTGATGTGCTACACCAAGTCCTACACGATAATCTGGAAGCGAAAATCGCTGAAGGTGCTATTACTGCTGAGCAAGTAGACCCATTTGGAGAGGCTATTGCCGAGGAATGCCGAGTTTTCGACAAGATTGATATGTCCGGCTTTATGCTCTTCATGAGTGAAATGGTAACGTGGTGCAAGGAAAACGGCATCCCTATTGGCTTCAACCGTGGCTCTTGTGGTGGCTCCCGTGTAGCCTATGTATCCAATACCACTGATCTCAACCCTGAGACATGGCACACGGTATTTAGCCGGTTCTGCAATGAGGATCGAAAAGAAATTGGCGACATTGACATTGATGTGTCTCCCTCTCAGCGCGACCTGGTTTATGACTACATCATCAATCGGTTTGGACAAGAAAAGACGGCATTCATTCTTGCTATTGGCACCATCAAGAGCAAGGGGTGTATCGACGAGATCTGTCGTGCTCTATCCGTTCGATGGAACAAAGAACACCAGCACGACGAGAAAGCATTCCGTAAGGCATTGGCTGTCCTGAAGGACGACGGTGTAGATGTTAGGTTCGGTGACGCCCGCGACTGTTACGCGGCATACTTCTTTGATGAGAACGGCCACCTCATTCTTAACAGAGACTTGGAGGGTACACCCCGCGCCGAGTTGGTCAAGGAGTTTACCAAAGAATACAGCCGTCTCAAAGAGGAGAATGAGCGGATTTTTGCTCAAAACCCTTGGGCCGGCAAAGTTAGTGCCCAGATCAAGAAAGAATTTGAGGCAGACGAGGCTGCAACACGAAAGAAGTACCCCGAAGTGTTTTATTACTACGACGGCCTGCTGGATGTGGCTATTTCCCAGTCTATGCACCCTGCGGGTATTGTGGCAAGCCCCCTCACCCTACGGGATAACTATGGTACTTTTATCTCGGAGGGCAAAGAGATTCTGCAAATTGACATGGACTGCGTTCATGATGTCAGTTTGGTGAAGTATGACATTCTGGGGTTGAAGAATATTGAAATCATTAAGGACGCCTATGAGCTGATGGGTAGACCCTATCCCAAGTCTCATGAGATTAACTGGGACGATCAAGAGGTATGGAAGGATATGCTTCGTTCCCCAGTGGGTATCTTTCAGTTTGAAGGTGACTTTGCATTCCAGATGCTCAAACAGTACGAGCCGCACAGTATCTTTGACATGAGCCTGGTTACAGCGGCATTGCGGCCATCTGGGGCATCCTACCGAGATGACCTCATGCAGCACAAACCCCACAAAAACCCCTCAGCCCTTATCGACGAGCTGTTGAAGGACAACTATGGATACTTGGTGTACCAAGAGGACGTAATTAAATTCCTCCAGCAAATCTGCGGATTTAGCGGATCGGACGCTGATAATGCGCGGCGCACCATCGCCCGAAAGAAGCCGGAAGACCTTGAAAAGATCTTACCGGATATTCTGAAAGGATACTGTGAAAAGTCTCCCCAGCCCCAAGAGGTTGCGGAGCAGGAGGCAAAAGAGTTTTTGCAAATCATCAGTGACGCCTCCAGCTATATGTTCGGGTACAATCACTCAGTCGGATACTGCATGATCGGCTACCTCTGTGCCTACCTGCGGTATTACCACCCCTTCGAGTTCATTACGGCCTACCTCAACAATGCCAACGGCGAGGATGATGTAAAGGCCGGCAACGAGCTGGCAAAGCTCTATGGCATTAGGATTGTGCCACCCCGTTTTGGGCTATCCAAAGATAAGTACCTGCTTAATAAAGCGGAGAAAGTCATTGCCAAAGGCATCACATCGGTCAAGTACATGAATGCTGATGTTGCAAACGAGCTGTATGAGCTGGCGGCAGAGGGCAAGCCCAAATCCTTTATGGAGTTGCTGACCCTGTGTGATACGAGAACTCATCTGGACACTCGCCAACGGGACATTTTGGTGAAGATTGACTACTTTTCCGAGTACGGCAATGCGAAAGAACTTTTGAAAATGGTTCAGCTTTTTGCTTTCTTCAAAAACGGCACCATGAAGAAGATCCTCAAAGAAAAGCTGACGCCGGAGATGCAGGCTGTTGTAGCCCAATATGCAACTGACGTGTCCAAGAATGGAGCGCCCGCTAAAAGCTACACTTTCACCGATATGTCAGGTTTCCTTCTCCATCTGGAACGAATGGTCAGAGAGATGAATATTCAGGATTTTGACCTGAGAAGCAAAATGAACGACCAGCTGGAATGTTTGGGGTACATCGACTTGACCACTAACAAGAAGGAGGATTTGCGAAAGCTGATCATCCTTGATGTTTTCCCGTTGAAGAGCAAGCGGGACGGGAAAATCTGGGGTTATGCTCTCCAAGTACGCTCTATTGGCAGCGGAAAACACAACCGCTGGACGGTGCGAAGTCGGTATTTCGACAAAAAGCCCGTCAAGAAGCTCGATGTAATTGAAGTTCCAAAATCAGGGTGGCACGAGGAAAGAGGCTATCTATACCTGGACTGCTACGATTACGTTATCTGAGGAAACAATCTCCGTTATAACGGCTACTATAAGGCGATTGGCGAACAAGCCATCTGTACTTATTTATAGCATACAACAAAATCTCTCAAGGAGGCAACAATATGGCAAGAGTAAGCAATGTCGAAGTATTCGGTCTTGCAAGCAGTATCTACCGCAGTGGCTATCCAATGATGGATCATGCTCCTTCTGTTGAGGAGTTCCACGAGGCGTGTGGTGATATCGAGGCAGAGATCGCAGTACACCAGCAAACGGGGCGTCCATTTGAGAACCCCCATATCAAGCGTGCGATCAATCTCGCACAGGCCAAGGGTGGAGGGCATGACCAATTCCTTACGGGTATCGTGGTGAATTTCGATCTGACGTACTCTAACAAGGCGTGGGTCGAAGCTGAACGCTACACATTCCTGAATTTCATCTCATCCATGAGTACAATGCACCGGGCGTCCGTGTTGCCAATCGCGGCATCCTGCAATCCTTATGTTTTGCCGGAGATTGCTGAGATTGTGCAAAGGCTTCAGTGCGAATACAACGCAATCGACGGTGGGGCGTGCCCAGAGGAAAAGGCACAGGCATACCTTCGCCTGTTGTACAACATTCCCGCTGGCTTTGAGNTGATGGCNGGNATGACCACGAATTATCGNAGTCTGAAAAACCAGTATGCGCAGCGCCATAATCATCGGCTTCCTGACTGGCGCACGGTCTATTGCCCATGGATCAAGTCACTGCCGATGGCCTGCCAACTTATTACTGGTGAGGTGAAAGCATGAAGGTTATCTGTATTTCGGGTAAAGCCCAGCACGGTAAAGACACCACAGCCGCCATGCTGAAAGAGATGCTGGAAAAGAGCGGCAAGAAGGTTCTGATTGCTCATTTCGCCGACCTTCTCAAATATATCTGCAAGACCTATTTCGGATGGAATGGGTTGAAAGATGAGCGTGGTCGGCACATTCTTCAGTATGTCGGAACTGATGTGATCAGAGCAAAATCCCCCGATTATTGGGCTGATTTCATCGTCAACTTTTTGTCCATGTTCCAGAACGAATGGGACTATGTAATTTTGCCTGACTGTCGTTTTCCCAATGAGTATGAGCTGTTTAAGTACAGCGGTATTGACACAAAGCTGGTGCGAATTGAGCGCTCCAACTTCGTCTCTCCGCTGACACCCGAGCAGCAGGCTCATAAGTCTGAAACTGCCTTGGACGATTACGCTTTTGATTATATCGTCCAGAATGACGGTGATTTGGATAAGCTACGAGTCACTATTGCTGTTCTTATCACAGAACTGGAGCCAGAGCCTGAACCGTTGACGATTCTCTTCGACGCCGATGATGTAGCAGAGAACTTGGTAAACTGCTGGATCTGCCTATTGAACGAGCGATATGGCACAGAGGTTGCTTTTGAGGATGTTAAGGATTGGGATATGACCTTGGCGTTCCCCACCTTGACAAAAGAGCAGCTTTTTGGCGTGTTGCAGGATGACGAACTCTGGCAACGGTTGGAACCTATGCCTGGTAGCCAGCGCATCCTCCAGAAATGGTATGACCAAGGGTATCAGCTCTACATGGTTACTGCGTCCGACTACCGCACCTGCAAGGTAAAGGTAGAGCGGATCTTGCAGATGTTCCCCTTCTTGGATTGGGAACATATCATCTTTGCTTCAAACAAACAGATGGTGCGCGGCGACATTCTGATCGACGACGGTGTTCACAACTTGGTCGGCGGTGCCTATTACAAGATCATGTTCAATCGTCCGCATNANCGCGGCCTGAATGTGGAGAAGTATGGNATTCATCGCGCCGAGACTTGGGACGAGATAGACACTTTGGTTGAGCNGTANGCANAGGAGAGATGCGTGTGATTGCAATTAAGCGTAATGGGCAGGAGGTCAACTNTGATAAAGACNAAATTCGTGACGNGGTGCTCCGTGCGTGTGTTGAAGTTGATAAACTGAATCCCGTGGCGAACAAGGAGGAGCTGGCGACGCAAATCGCCAGTCGCCTCCAATCCAAATACCACGAGTACGGTCGCGCAATTCTCGTTGAGGAAATCCAAGACGATGTGGAAACCGAGCTGATGAAAGAGAAAGCATATGCCGTGGCTAAGGCATATATTCGCTATCGTTACCTCCATAGCATGGCCCGTGATAAATACACTGAGCTGACGAATGCTGTGATCGAGAAGATCTCCGGCCAGAATATTGAAAACCAGAATGCCAATGTAGATGAGCACTCTTTTGGAGGTCGTGAGGGTGAGGCTGCAAGCATTATGACACAGCATCTTGCGTTGAACTATTTTGTGTCATCGCTGACCAAACAGCGGCATGAAAACAACGAGATTTACACTCATGATCTCAACAAGTGGGTAGTCGGAAATCACAACTGCTTAACAGTTCCGTTTGACGAGCTTTTGAAAAACGGATTCAATACTCGACAAACTGATGTGCGTCCGGCTAACAGTGTCAACACGGCGTTTCAGCTTGTGGCTGTGATTTTCCAGCTTCAAAGTCTTCAGCAATTTGGGGGCGTCAGTGCCAGCCATATTGACTGGACGATGGTGCCATATGTCAGAAAGAGCTTCACAAAGCATATCAGAGAGGGCATGAAGTATCTGGAGGACGTGTCGGATTATAAGGCAGGAAGATTCGACCGGTGGCTAAAGGCCGAGGGAAAGGATGCTCTGTCGTTTGATGACTACGACATCTTTGGAACGTATCACCAAAAGGTGTGGGAATATGCGTTAGCGCAAACAGAACGTGAGACATATCAGGCTGTTGAAGGAATGTACCACAATCTGAACACCCTTCAATCTCGTTCTGGAAACCAGCTCCCCTTCACCTCCATCAATTACGGCACTTGCACTTTGCCAGAGGGCCGCATGGTCACAAAGGCAATTCTGGAAGTCTTGACTACTGGTATAGGTAAATTACACAAGACCAGTATCTTCCCCTGCGGAATTTTCCAGTATATGAAGGGTGTCAACGACAAACCAGGAACACCAAACTACGATCTGAAGCGTCTTGCCCTTCGTGCTACGGCTCAGCGCCTCTATCCCAACTATGCCAATGTGGACTGGTCTGGGAACGCCGGATACGATGTGAATGATCCACGCACCTATTTCAGCACAATGGGTTGCCGCACTGCAAATGGCTGGGATGTCAATGGCTTCGGCCAACTCAAGGACGGTAGAGGAAATATCTGCCCCGTTACCATTATCCTCCCGACACTTGCTATGGAAGCGAAGGAAGTGGCTGAGCGCAAGTCCACACCAATTACGGAAGAGTTCATGGATATCCTCTTCTCCATGATTGAGGATGCCAAGGATATTCTTCTGGAGCGTTTTGAGTGGATCTGTAAGCAAGACCCGGCCAGCGCCAGATTCATGTATGAAAATAACCTCATGGCTGGGTATGACCCGGAAGAGGGCATCCGTTCCGCACTGAAACATGGAACCTTGGCGCTTGGGCAGCTTGGTCTTGCCGAAGCACTGCAAGTCTTGATTGGTAAAGATCACACAACAGATGAGGGGATGGTTCTCGCAAAACGCATCGAGCAGCTGTTCAAAGATCGTTGCGCCCAATACAAAGAGCGATACCAGCTTAACTTTGGCGTGTACTATTCCCCCGCTGAAAACCTCTGTTACACGGCAATGAAACGCTTCCAGGCTAAGTACGGCGTGATTGAGAATGTGTCCGATAAAGAGTTCTTCACAAACTCCATCCATGTTCCGGTTTGGGTTGATGTTGACCCATTTAGAAAGATCGACATTGAGTCTCAACTGACTGGGTACTCCAATGCTGGGTGCATCACCTATGTAGAGCTGGATAGTGGCGTCAAAAATAACTTGGATGCTCTGGAAACCATTGTGGACTATGCTATGCAGCATGATGTCCCGTATTTCGCTGTCAATGTTCCAAATGATCAGTGTATGCAGTGTGGTTACTGTGATGAGATCGGGGCGTATTGTCCTATGTGTAACAGCCATGACATTCAGCGGCTTAGGCGGGTGACAGGCTATCTCACCGGAGATTACGAAACTGCGTTTAACCTTGGAAAACAGCAAGAGGTTGCAATGCGTAGAAAGCATTGGAGATTTAACCGATGAACTATGCTACAATCCGTAACTATGACATCGCAAACGGAGAGGGAGTCCGCACCTCCCTCTTCGTGAGCGGATGTACAAATCACTGTCCTGGCTGTTTTAATCCAGAGGAACAGGATTTCAATTATGGTAAACCGTATACAACGAATACTTTTCTTGAGCTTTGTGAAATGCTGAAAGATTCAATCATAACCGGCCTTAGCATACTTGGTGGCGATCCTCTTTGTCAGCAGCCACATGGTATTGCAAAGCTCATTGAGTTGTGCCAGTTTGTTCATCTAAATGGCAAAAACATATGGCTCTGGACAGGATTTGAATGGGATGATGTTTTTTTCAACCGTCACTATAACAACCATGGACTGTTGAAGCAACAGCTTTTGATGAACTGTGATATTGTTGTTGATGGCCCATTTAAGCAAGATTTAGCAGATCGAGCACTAAAATGGCGAGGATCAGCAAACCAACGTGTCATTGATGTACGAAAGACTATGCAAAGTGGTCAGATTACACTATACGAGGAGTAAATCATATGGACGGAGAAAGAGTTTTCAAATGCCCAACTTGTGGCAGGGTTTTGAATGGTGTCATCTTATGCTATTCCAGACAATGGCCGTGCAGTAAGTGCGCAGATGACCAAACAGATGTTTTGCACTGTGAACGCGGCTCTAAGGTCAGAGCTGTTAATTTGGATGCTGGATGGGCTTGTGATCAAGAGCGGGCGTACAAGTTCCTGACTAAAGGTGGGATCTATGAGGTCGAAAGTCTCGAAGTTGGCGGCTGGCAGTCCTTTATTTGTCTGAAAGAGTTTCCCGGTGAGAGGTTCAATACCGTACATTTCGAGCGGTGCGAATAAGAGTGCAAAGGGAGTCCGAATGATATGATTCAGGTAGAAGGGTATAAGGCATTCCGTGGCACCATGCGGATCACCCCTACTAATCCTCAATTCCCTCAGCAAGAGATTCATGGTGACTGGCTGTATAAGCCGCAATACCAATGCTGGTATGGTCACGGCCAGAGCTTCATGGCCGAGATTTGTGAGATTGTCACAGACGAAACGAAATGAAAGGATGATACACAATGCTTATTGTAAGTATGTTTGGTGCTCCAGGAGCAGGAAAGTCTACTGGTGCGGCCTATGTCTTCTCTCAACTCAAAGCCGCTGGCATCAATGCCGAGCTGGTAACTGAGTTTGCCAAGGACAAGGTGTGGGAAGAGACGAAAGCCGTTTTCGAGAATCAGGCGTACATCTTTGGCAAGCAGTATTTTCGCATCAGCCGCTTGGCTGGGAAGGTTGATGTGGTGATCACGGACTCCCCAATTCTTCTTTCTGTCTTCTACAACAAGGACGACGCTGTGCTTGGTAAGGAGTTCAACGATCTGGTCTACAAGGTTTTTGACTGCTATGACAGTATCAATGTGTTCGTCCATCGTGTGAAGCCTTACAACGAGGCGGGGCGCTTCCAAACTGAATCCGAGAGCGATCAGTTGTGCGATGATATGGCAAAGTTCTTGGATAAGTACAGTGTTGACTGCCTGCATATTAACGGGGACTTCGCTGGCTATAACACACTTACCGACGCGATCTTGGAATTTCTGAATAATGAATCAGCCACTAAACGGCATCATTGCTCTGCTGATACCAAAGTTGTCAAGGTGCGCTATCTTAGCGACAAGATCGAGCCGCTGCAGTACATTGGCGGCAAGTCTGACTGGATCGACCTTCGGGCCGCTGAAGAAGTGGAAATGAAGCAGGGAGACTTCAAGATGATCCCGCTCGGTGTTGCTATGCAACTCCCCGCTGGTTATGAAGCACACATGATCCCTCGCAGCTCCACCTTCAAGAACTTCGGTGTTATCCAGGCCAATCACATGGGAATGATCGACGAGAACTACTGTGGTGACAACGACCAGTGGTGCTTCCCCGCCTTTGCCATGCGTGATACTGTGATTCACGTTGGCGACCGCATCTGTCAGTTCCGTATTGACAAACACCAGCCGCAGCTTCTTTTTGAGGCGGTAGACACACTGGGTAATGCAGATCGTGGAGGTTTTGGCACAACAGGAACGAGGTAAAAAGCAATGAAAATCGGAGTTTGGACTTCTGACCGCGTTTTGGCTGAAAACACAATTACCAAAATTGAAAAGACCCTTGGTAACATTGTGGTACGTAAGAACAGCTATTCAAATCTGTTCACTCAGGACGATCAGGGCAATGTGGTTATGTGGATTAGGCCGTCTGAGAACGCCAGAGGATACAAGTTTGACAAGGCATATGTGGATATTCGAGTGAATACCGATCTTCTCTTTACCATCATTTTGCCATGTCTCTGGCACGGTGGCTTTGAAGATTTGATTTGGATAGCCGATGAGCGGACTACTGTGTATGACTATTTGCACGCCATGCCGCAACCACTCTTTGAGGCATTTGTTCTGAATTTAATGGGGAACCCTCTGACCGAAGACCGCCAGAGGTGGTTTCATGAATGGATGCAGCAGCCTTATGACAAGGTGTTCCCGGCCTGCAATTTGTCAATGCTCAAAAGCGGGCTGACTATACCTCTTGACCATATGACTATGTTGCTGGGGAAGACGGCTGAGACGCTTCCTCCAGATAAACAAGAAAAGCTGAAAAATGCGATGATGGATTACTGCGAAGTCTGTGATTATATTAACCAGGAGCTTGCGAGCAAAGCATAAGTGTGGATATACCCACGGGGTCTGCGGACTGTCCGTGAAAGCTCGCTCTCTGTGGAGGAATGAGAAAGGCTGTACCACATACAACAAAATGGAGGATATAACAATGACAATTTCTGAATGCCAAGTCGATACTATTCGACACATCGAGAACGTGAGGAGGTATATTCGCTTCATCACTGACCGCTTGACAACAAGGGGCGTCGAGCATGACAGGTTGAAGCTGGAGTCCCCCGAGGTTGAGATCTTCACCGAGTACACGCCAAAGCTGGCCCAGTCTACCTATGGCAGCGAGGAGTACAGTGGTTTCCTCAAAGAAATGAATGTGGCGTTGCAGCACCACTACGCTCACTATCGGCATCACCCTGAACACTTCGAGCGTGGGATCAATGATATGAACCTCGTGGATATCGTTGAAATGCTCTGCGATTGGAAAGCAGCCTCTATGCGCCACAACGACGGCAATTTGCTGAAAAGCATTGAGATCAATGCTCGCCGCTTTGGATACGACGATCAGCTGAAGCAAATCCTGATCAACACTGCAAAGCTGTTTGACGAATCGTGAATGAAACTTCAATTTCATAACGAGAAAGGAACTCCCCAATGGCTTATTCAAACGAAAATATGTGGCCTGGATGCTATTGATGTGATCAATTTGGGAATGTTCCACTAAGAGGTTTTACCACACATGGTTGCACAAGTACCACCGTAAATTTTTGCCCCATGTGTGGCAAGCCTCTCACAGAGGAAGCCCAAATGAAAATGCAAAGCTACTTAGACAGGCTAAAGGATGGTGGTAGTATATGAGCATTCTTCCAAATTCCGTTATCAACGGAGACTGTTTGGAAGTGATGAAGGATATTGACGATGCCAGCATTGATTTGATCCTCTGCGACCTGCCCTACGGAGCAACACAGAATAAGTGGGATGTGGTAATATCGCCCGCTCCACTCTGGGAACAATACGAGCGGATCATCAAGCCCAATGGCGCGATCCTCCTTTTCGGCCAAGACAAATTTACCGCTACCATGATGCTTTCTAACCCCAGCCTCCACCGTTACAACATTATCTGGGATAAGGTGCTCAAAAGTGGCTTTCTGAATGCAAAGAAAATGCCTCTCCGAGAGCATGAGGATATCATGGTGTTTTACAAATCTCCACCGCCCTATAATCCCCAGATGGTGAAGGGCGAAAAGAACCACAGTAAGGGAAGTGCGGTTGGCAAACAGGCTGAGGACATCCACTCCAACAGGAGCTATGGCAACTACACCCTTGTCCAGTCTTCCGACAGCGATATGAAATACCCAGCGTCGATTTGGTGCTTCCCTAAGCCACATCCGTCAGTTGCACTTCATGCCACTGAAAAACCAGTAGATCTGCTTCGCTACATCATTCGTACCTATACCAATCCCGGCGCTCTGGTGCTGGATAATTGCTGTGGCACTGGCGCTACGTTGATTGCTGCCAAGCTGGAAGGACGGCAGTACATCGGTATTGACAATGGTATCTGCGATAAAAAGAAAAGCCGTTTTTACGGAATGCCCTGGGCGGAGGTCGCTCAGCAGAGATTGGAGGCAATCAATGTATCTCAACATGAACCTGCTTGATCTGCACAGGTGGGAACACGGTGTTCTCCTCGCATTTGCTGTCCCGCATAACCCCGATGATGTGGTGC
>WFLX010376204.1_pt1 | contig 13565 bp, 9 predicted proteins | sample 4967041 | NCBI WGS metagenome assembly WFLX01 (sample SAMN12857096, study PRJNA449069) | gut metagenome | isolation source: stool from male and female vole | host: Microtus ochrogaster | place: USA:Florida | collected 2017
ACCCTTAAAGAATATACGTTCTGTATTTTTTGCGTATTATGCTGCAAAATCACCAGATAATTTTTACTATAGTAATTTTTTCCGGAATGTGTTATAATATATAAGCCGGAAAGAGGATTATTGCTTTGTTCATTTTAACCCCTCCGTATTCGTTTTATATGTAAAAAAATATTACATTTATATTCTGAATTTTTTTACACCCACTTTATATTATTACAAACATTAACCATAATTGCAAGTACTTTTTCCTATATTTATTTCTTTTCACAAATTTTTGTATATTATGCTACAAAATCACCACGTAATTTTTACTATTGAATATATGGTAATTCTTTCCGAAATGTGTTATAATAATTATAAGTCGGAAAGGTGTTTATATTTAACCCTGTCCGGTAATGTTTAAAACTGGAGGTATATACCAATGGCAAATAAGTATTGTTACCTTTTCTCAGAGGGTAATGCCAACATGAGAGAACTTCTCGGCGGTAAGGGTGCTAACCTCGCTGAGATGACAAACATCGGTCTCCCTGTTCCGCAGGGCTTCACAATCACTACAGAGGCTTGTACTCAGTACTATGAGGACGGCGGTATCAGTGATGAGATTATGGCTGAAATCAACGAATATATCGTAAAAATGGAAGAAATTACAGGCAAGAAGTTCGGCGACAAGGAAAATCCGCTCCTCGTTTCCGTTCGTTCAGGTGCAAGAGCTTCAATGCCCGGTATGATGGACACAATCCTTAATCTCGGTCTTAACGAAACTGTTGTTAATACAATTGCTGAAAAGTCCAACAATCCCAGATGGGCTTGGGACTGCTACAGAAGATTTATTCAGATGTATTCAGACGTTGTTATGGAAGTTGGTAAGAAGTACTTTGAAGAACTTATCGACGAAATGAAGGAAAAGAAGGGCGTTACTCAGGACGTAGAGCTTAATGCTGACGACCTTAAGGAACTCGCTTCACAGTTCAAGGCTGAATATAAGGAAAAAATTGGTAAAGACTTCCCCGATGACCCCAAGGAACAGCTTATGGGTGCTATCAAGGCTGTATTCCGTTCATGGGACAACCCGAGAGCTAACGTTTACAGACGTGACAATGATATTCCTTTCTCATGGGGTACTGCTGTTAACGTTCAGTCAATGGCATTCGGTAACATGGGTGATGACTGCGGTACAGGTGTTGCATTTACCCGTGACCCCGCTACAGGTGAAAAGAAGCTCATGGGTGAATTCCTTACAAACGCACAGGGCGAAGACGTTGTTGCCGGTGTAAGAACTCCTATGCCTATTCAGCAGATGGCTGAAACATTCCCAGAAGCTTTTGCACAGTTCAAGGAAGTTTGCCAGACTCTCGAAAACCACTATCACGATATGCAGGATATGGAATTTACTGTTGAAAACAAGAAGCTCTATATGCTCCAGACAAGAAACGGTAAGAGAACTGCTCAGGCTGCACTTAAGATTGCCTGCGACCTCGTTGACGAAGGCATGAAGACAGAGCAGGAAGCTGTTGCTATGATTGACCCGAGAAACCTCGACACACTCCTCCACCCACAGTTTGACGCTGCTGCACTTAAGGCTGCTACTCCTATGGGCAAGGGTCTTGGTGCTTCACCCGGTGCTGCTTGCGGTAAGGTTGTATTCACAGCTGACGATGCAGAAGTTTGGGCTGCAAAGGGCGAAAAGGTTGTACTCGTTCGTCTCGAAACTTCACCTGAAGATATTACAGGTATGAAAGTTGCTCAGGGTATTCTTACAGTTCGTGGCGGTATGACTTCACACGCTGCTGTTGTTGCCCGTGGTATGGGTACTTGCTGTGTATCAGGCTGTGGCGAAATCAAGATGGACGAAGCTAACAAGAAGTTTGAACTCGGCGGAAAGACATTCGTTGAGGGCGATTACATCTCAATCGACGGTACAACAGGTAATATCTATGACGGTATCATTCCTACTGTTGACGCTACAATTGCCGGCGAATTCGACAGAATCATGCAGTGGGCTGACAAGTACAGAAAGCTTAAGGTTAGAACAAACGCTGATACACCTGCTGACGCTAAGAAAGCTCGTGAACTCGGTGCTGAAGGTATCGGTCTCTGCCGTACAGAGCATATGTTCTTTGACCCTGAAAGAATCGCTGCATTCCGTGAAATGATTTGTTCAGACACAGTTGAAGAAAGAGAAGCTGCTCTTGCTAAGATTGAACCTATGCAGCAGGCTGACTTTGAAGCTCTTTATGAAGCTCTTGAAGGTAACCCTGTTACTATCAGATTCCTTGACCCGCCTCTCCACGAATTTGTTCCTACAGAAGAAGCTGACATCAAGGCTCTCGCTGATGCACAGGGCAAGTCCGTTGAAGCTATCAAGAACATTATTGCAGGTCTCCACGAATTTAACCCGATGATGGGTCACAGAGGCTGCCGTCTTGCTGTAACATATCCTGAAATTGCTAAGATGCAGACAAACGCTATCATCAAGGCTGCTATCAACGTTAAGAACAATCACCCCGACTGGAATGTAAAGCCTGAAATCATGATTCCGCTCGTTGGCGACATCAAGGAATTTAAGTTCGTTAAGAAAGTTGTTGTTGAAGCTGCTGACGCTCTTATCAAGGAAGCTGGCGTTGAACTCGAATACGAAGTTGGTACTATGATTGAAATTCCTCGTGCTGCTCTTACAGCTGACGAAATCGCTGCTAACGCTGACTTCTTCTGTTTCGGTACTAACGACCTTACTCAGATGACTTACGGCTTCTCTCGTGACGACGCTGGTAAGTTCCTCGATGCTTACTATGACAAGAAGATTTTCGAGAACGACCCGTTTGCTAAGCTCGACCAGGTTGGCGTTGGTTCACTCATGAAGACAGCTGTTACTCTCGGTACAGGTGCTAACGAAAAGCTTCACTGCGGTATCTGCGGCGAACACGGTGGCGACCCGACTTCTGTTGAGTTCTGCCACAAGATTGGTCTTGACTATGTATCATGCTCACCTTTCCGTGTGCCGATTGCAAGACTTGCTGCTGCTCAGGCTGCTATTGCTGACCAGAAGTAATCTTTAAAAAACAATTAACTGATATTTAATATCATGTAACAAATAAAGCCGTTGTTCCACTACTACTGCGGACAACGGCTTTTTTATAAAGGAGGGTATATTATGGGCTGTTTCAGCATAACAACGGTTCTGCACAACCGTGACGGTCTCACAAGAGAAGAATTTACAAAACTTTTCTGCGAAAAAATGCAGGAAATGGGCTACACGGCAACCGACAAGGAAAATGCTCAATTTTTCCGTGCAGTTGCTTTTACTGACAAATGGATTACATTGGTATCAGACAGTCCGAATATGGCAAAACATCTGAATATGGACTGCATACGTGTTGAAGAAGTGGACAGCGACTTTATAACGTTTGACGTGTATTCAGATACAGGCGAAAAAACCGAATCCATTTTAATAGGTGAGCCGTACTGGGACAGAGAAGAAAATGAATTAATGGGATATTTCGACCCGACCGAAAAAGTCTGGGGCGGTTTTCTGGAAGACGGCTATAGCTGGGAAAAGTTTATGGAAGCATTCGCCGAAGACTCAACCACAGAAGTTGCCAAAATGATTGGTATGAATATAAGTCATATATTTCTCTCGGAAAAACACATTGAGGAAGAATGCGAATACCTTAAAGACGACAATATATTTTTTCTGTATTTCAGAAAATAAAAAAATCCCCCTTATTGCAGGGGGATTTTAATTTTCAGTTTTCTACATCATAAATCATTTGCTTAAATCGTCGATATCAGAAGAAGTCATCGGGAAAGCTTCATTAGTAATTGTCTTGATTTCAACATACTGAATAGCGAGAGCGTCCATATTTGTGATACCGCTGCCGTTGTCAACAACGTCACCGTTAAGCTTGCCCTGTTCAGTAAGTGTGAACTCCTCCGGATTTGCAATTGACTGCATGATAATTACTGCGTCAGATATATTTACTTTTTCGTCAACGTTAGCGTCGCCCCACATAGTCACCTTAGACGGTGTTGTAGGTTTGGTAGGAGTTGTAGGCTTTGTTGGTTTTGTACTGCCCTGACCGTCGGACACTTCGCCGTAAACGATACCACAGCCGACAGTTGACATATAAACTGTACCAAATTCATTCATGTCACCAACAAGGAAGTTGCCGTTACCCGTACCGCCATAGAGATGGTCAGTATTGATACATACCCACGTTTTGCCTGCGTCTGTAGAACGATAGATACCCTCGACATCATCTTCATCAGGCTGACCGTACATAAAGAGTGTATTTACTCCACCGTCTTTTTCGGGTTTGCCGTAACCGATTGACTTACAGTAGAATACATCAGATTTTTCAATCTTATTTCCGCCGTCAGTGATTATGTACATACCGTTCCAGCCCACAGCCATAGCGATAGTATCGTCAGTGATATATGCAAGGTCACCTGTATGGTCGCACATATCATACTTACATACAGTAGTCTTTTTGAAAGTTGCACCATAGTCTGTACTGATATAGAAGTTATACTGTGCGTCGTCGAGAGTAGGTTCTTTTTTGGTTGTATCTGATGCCCAGTAATCGTTATACTTGATACCCGAACCATAGACAACAGCCGGATTTTCAGGGTCAACAAGCGGATATGTGGTTCTTGTACCTTCAAGACCTGTTGAATCAGACCATGTTTTTCCAAAATCATCGGTATACTGTATAGAAGCATTATCGGAACTTGCCTTTATAAATCTGTATGTACCTTTATCAAGCTGAGTAATAGCAAGTTTACCGCCACCGTTCGGGACTTTTAAATCTTCCCACGTCTTACCGCCGTCAAGGCTGTAAAATCCCTTTGCCTCATGTTCGCCCACACGAGCCATTACTTTTGTATCGGACGGACAATATGCGATAGCACTTGTTGAGCCTATATTAGGCTTATACTGCTGTGGAATTTCAGTAGCACTTTCATGAATGAAACCGTCATAGTCGCCGATAGCGGAGTAATTAGCACCGCCCGGAACGCTTACAAAGTCAAGGGCAACGACTTCCTCAACGCCGTCCGGCTGGAAATAGAACTGTACGCCTTTTTCGTCCCATACGTTATCACAGGCAAAAACGCCGTTACCGGAAGTCATAAGGATTCTGTCGGGATTGCGTGGGTCTATAAGGATACCGCTTCCCCAGTGACAAGCCTTGCCGTAAATCCAGTCATAACCGTTAGTATCAATAGGATTTGATACAAAATAACAATTATCTGTATACTTGCCAACCTGCTGACCAGGAGTAATATCCTGCCATGTTTCACCGCCGTCTGTTGAACGGAAGAAATGGTCGCCCCATGCTATACTGTCGTCAGTCCATTCTTCTGCAAACCACTGGTCAGACCATAAACCGCAGGTTCTTGCAACCATTTTATTCGGGTCGTTCTTATCAATATCAATCATACCCACTGCGCTGTCCGTAACAGAAAGCCTTGTTATTTCGCCGTCCTTGGTGCTGTACTTGTAAGCACCGCCTGCTGCTCCTTTAAAGTCAAGACCGGAAATGTATGTAAAGAAAATATTACCCTGACCGTCACTTGTGATTGAACACGGATAATTTACGTCAGGCAATTCCTTTGAGAAGGCAGTAAACTTGTCGTCCTTTACGTCTGCAACGTGAATATTTGCCTGACCTTTTACAGAAGTACCAACGTAGACTTTACCGCCCTCAATGAGGATACAGCCGATACCGTTTTGCTGAGCATAGCCCTGTTCGCCTTTATCTTCACTACCACGAACTGCATGGTCAGTCCAAAAAGGATAATTCAGTTCATATTTAAATAAACCTAAATCGTCATAACCCTTTACGGATTTCCATGTCTTACCGCCGTCAGTTGACTTGATAAGTGCCGATTCACCGGCAGTAACGTCACCGCCTGCATAGATAGTATCGGTATTATCGGGGTCGATTGCAATAGGTTCTACACATTCACGTCCGTCGCCGTTGCCGTGTACCTGAATCATGTCCGTAACATCAGACTCTGTGAAAGTTTCACCGCCGTCGGTTGTCTTGAAAATAACTGTCCTTGCACCTGAGAAGTAAGCACAGCCACAAAGGAAATAAACAGTATTGTCATCATTCGGGTCTATAGCCATACCCTTTACGCTGAGCAGACCTCTGTCAGCATCATTCAGAAAGTCAAAAAGCTGAACCCATCTGTTCTGTTTGTAATCGTACTTGTAAGCACCGCCAACGTCTGTACGGAGATACATTTCTTTCTGTCCTGTAACGATACCCGAAACAAATCCGCCACCGCCGATTTTGAGCGTATCCCACTTCATAGTATCGGCAATGCTTTCTGAAACTGCCTGTACCTTTGCAGGAGCGTTTGCATATGGTATACATGAAACCGCCATACAGGCAGTCAAAATTCCTGCCATAGTTTTTTTAAGTAAAGTCATAGTTATTCCCTCCCGTTAAGTATTATATACAACTTTATATATAAGATTATTTTATCATATTCCGTGTAATATGTCAATAGAAATCGGATTTGAAAAAAATTTTACTTATCAGTGCGGTTTTTATAAATTATTTCCACAGTTTCCCTCATCATGTCAAACGGCTTTGACTTTGGTGAAATCTTTACTGAAATATAAGATTTTCCCGAACCGTTGAAAGTTATACTGCCCTTGTAAATTTTCGACAACGCTGCTATCTGCTGAGTTTCCATATATTCGGTATAGAAATACATAGAACCGTTTTTCTGTGATATTTCGGTAATACCGAGATGTGCCGCCTTATTTCTGAGCAGTGATACTTCAATAAGACCGAGAACCGATTTAGGCGGTTCACCGTAACGGTCAATAAGTTCGTCAATAAGGTCAGCTTTGTCCTCGTCATTGTTTACGAGCATAATTTTTCTGTATATATCTATACGCTGGTTTAGACTTGAAATATATTTTTCCGGAATATGAGCGTCAATCTGGATATCTATGAGACATTCGGGAATCCTTTCAGGTTTTTCGCCTTTTTCCTCTGCTACGGCTTCCGAAAGAAGTTTAAGATACATATCATAGCCTACCGCTTCCATATGACCATGCTGTCTGCCACCGAGAATACTTCCCGCCCCTCTTATTTCAAGGTCACGCAGAGCAATTCTGAAACCACTTCCGAACTGTGTAAACTCCCTCATTGCATTGAGACGTTTTGCCGCTATTTCGGTAAGTACTTTATCTTTCTGATACGTGAAATATGCGTATCCTCTCCTGTTTGAACGTCCCACACGTCCTCTGAGCTGATAGAGTTGTGAAAGACCGAAACGGTCGGCATCGTCGATAATAAGAGTGTTTACATTTGGAACGTCAACGCCTGTTTCTATGATAGTGGTACAAACAAGTATATCAATTTCATGCTCGACGAGTTTTTCCCATATATCAGACATTTCGTCCTCACTCATCTGACCGTGTGCATAAGCAATGCGTGCATCGGGCAGTCTTTCCTGCAAACGTGCAACACAAGCCTGAATCGTTTCTATCCTGTTATGAATATAATAGACCTGTCCGCTGCGCCTTAACTCACGTACTATAGCCTGAATTATCGTACTCATATTATACTCTATAACGTAAGTCTGTACAGGATATCTGTCCTGCGGAGGTTCTTCCAGTACCGACATATCACGTATACCGCTCATAGCCATATTTAGAGTACGTGGAATCGGCGTGGCTGAAAGCATAAGAATGTCAACACCGCTGAAACTTTCCTTGAATTTTTCCTTGTGTGCAACTCCGAAACGCTGTTCTTCGTCAATTATTGCAAGACCCAAGTCCCTGAAAACAACACTTTTCTGTATAATCCTGTGCGTACCTATTATAAGGTCAATACGACCCTGTTTCAGTTTTTTCAGAATTTCCGTCTGCTGTTTCGGGGTACGGTATCTTGAAAGAAGCTCTATATTTACCGGAAACTGTTCAAAACGTCTTAAAGCCGTCTGATAGTGCTGATACGCTAAAACAGTTGTCGGTGCAAGAATCGCACATTGTTTTCCGGCAATAATACACTTCATCGCCGCACGAAATGCAACTTCTGTCTTTCCGAATCCGACATCTCCGCACAGCAGTCTTTCCATAGGCTTACTGCTTTCCATATCAGACTTTATTTCGGATATGGACTGTAACTGGTCATCTGTCTCGACAAAGGGAAAACGTTCCTCAAAATCATGCTGTATTTCGTCATCAGGAAAAAACGCAAATCCCCTGCTCTGTTCACGTTTAGCATAAAGTTCAATGAGTTCATGTGCCATGTCCTTAACCGCACGTTTTACATTTCCCCTTGTTTTCTGCCATTCATTAGACGAAAGCTTGTTGAGCCTCACACCGCTGTCGTCACGAGGTCCTATATATTTTGAAACCATATCAAGCTGTGTAACAGGTATATAAAGTTTATCCGTACCGGCATACTGTATAGTGATGTAATCTTTTGTAACGCCATCAAATTCAAGTTTACGTATGCCAATAAAACGACCTATTCCGTGACCCGAATGTACCACCAAGTCACCCTCAGCAATATCAGCAAGACTGCGTATTTCCTCTGCTTTGTTTTTCTTCTTACGCTTGTTACGCTGTTTGCTGTCCATTGAACGCCCCTGCGTTATAAGCACAGTTTTGTTTTCGGGATATTCAAAACCACCGCTGAAACTTCCTGACATAAGACATACACGGCTGTTTTGCGGAACAGTATCATCACTGCACAGGTCGCATAAAATACCCTTTTCATTCAAATCTTCCTGAATAATGGGCAGTGTTTTTTCACTTCCGGCACAAAGAATTATTCTATACTTTCTTTTTATAAATTCCGTCAAATCCTCCGTGAGCTGTTTCATTTCACCGCCCCACACGGCAGTCTGCATTGCTTCAAAACTTACAAGCCGACGGAAATCTATCCTTTCACCACCCTGCATAAAGTTGCTGATATAAAGACAGACATATTTTTCAGCAATATTCTGTATCTGCGGAAGTTCAATAATATGACCGNNAAGANNTNTGCNAAGNTGNCCGTNCTNCATAAGAATTTTAANGTNCTNATTATGACGTGAAATAATTNCCCCTGCACTGTCCATAACGCCGGAATAGTCGCTGAAAATAACAATCCCGTCTATATAGTCGAACACGGTTGACGGAGTGTCATACACAAGAGGATAATATTTCTGACCGTGTGCAAGTATTTCACCTGCACGAAGTCTGTGAACGTCCGCACCGAGATTTTCACGGATAAGGTTTGTACGCTTTCCCCTTGCTTTCCTGATGAGACTTTCCATTTTGTCCGCAAGTTCTTCATTATTATAAAGTATCTCACTTGCAGGAGGAATTTCGATTTTATCAATAGGTTCTGTACGTCTCTGGGTATCGGTTTCAAATTCCGAAATGGTGTCAATCTCGTCTCCCCACAGTTCAATACGCACCGGACGGTCTGACTGTACAGGAAAAATGTCTATTATCGAACCTCTTACCGAAAACTGTGACGCTCCCTCTACCCTGTCGCACCGCTGATAACCGTTTTCCGTCAGCAATGAAGTAAATCCGGAAATACTGATTTCCTGTCCCTGACTTATTTCAATACTTGCGGAAACAAGTTTTTCCGGCGGAATAACAGGCTGCATAACTGCTTCTATACCTGCACAGACTATCTTGCTTTTTCCTCTGATAATTTTAGTCAGTGCAGAAAGCCTCATATATTCGTACTCATGATTTGCCGTGTCAACAGGAGTGAAAACAAGTTCCTTTGACGGAAAAAGCACAGCCGTTTCACTGCCGGACATCATATTTATATCGTCACAGAGTTTTCTTGCTTCTGCTTCCGTACCTGCTATTACTATATTTACTTTGTCGTCTGAAAGTGCATAAACAAGATTTGCCCTGTGTATATGTGAAAGACCCGTTACAGAAACAGGTGAAATTTTTCTTTTAACCGCTTCACAGATACTCTTGTACCCTGAAAGCTCCCTGAAAAGATTTTTAAAAAGTTTCATTGTGATATCTCCCATTCTATCTGTCTGAAAAAATTTCTGTTCTTAATTATATTTATTCATTGCCTCGTCTATTTTGCCCTGCACCATAAGCTTTATAGCTTCACAGGCATTTTCTGCGGAAATTTTCATTTTTTCTGTATCTTCCTTGTTAAACTTTCCAAGTACCCATTTTGCAAGGTCATAGTCGGGGTGAGGCTTTTTTCCGACACCCGTTTTTATACGCTGAAAATCGTCCCTGCCTATCCAGTCTATAATGCTTCTCAAACCGTTGTGACCACCGTGACTGCCTTTTCTTCTTATACGGATTTTTCCGCAGTCAAGTGAAATATCGTCGCATACAACAATAAGCTTTGTAACATCAATTTTATAAAAATCAAGTGCCTGTACTACAGACTCACCGCTGTTATTCATGTAAGTTGTGGGTTTAAGAAGCAGACAGCGTACACCGTCTATATTTACTTCTGCGGTTTTACCCTTGAAACGCAGTCTATTTATTTCCGTTCCAAACTGTGAGGCGAGCAGGTCGAGAACGCCGAAACCTGCGTTATGACGTGTATTGTCGTACTCCATACCGACATTGCCCAGTCCTGCTATCACATATTCTATTTTACCCGTCTGTGACGGAGAATTTTGAGAAATCCTGTCAAACACATCAAAAATACTCATTGTAGTTTCTCCTTGTATAAAATTTTATATAAAAATATGTTCTTATATCTGAATTATAACATTTTTTTCGGATAATTTCAACCGCAAAATTAATAATGCTGTTTTCATATTAATTTGATACACTTGACAAAGTTTCAAAAGCATGGTATACTGAATTTTATTATTGAGGAGTTTTATAATTGCAGTTATAGCTTCAACGGCAGTATCTGTAACAGCTTTTGCGATTATGTCAGTTTCAGCAAACGCCCTCTGTTTTCATGGGGCATTTTTCACAAAACGGGGAAAATTCAATATGAAAAAATTTAATTACAAAAAATTATTTATACTCTCATTTTTGTTTACTGCTTCATGCACATCAAAGGTCGGACAACTTTCCCTGAATATCCCTGTGGAATCTTCAGACCCTAATACAGTTACTTTTGACAACGGTGATTTTTCATTTGCCTCTGTTATAACTGACGACAGTGAATCTGCAAGCGGTACGCTTGAAATAGTTGAAGTTTTCGGAAATAAAATGCTTAAGTTTACCGACGATATGACCATACCACTTGACAGGAAAGTCCAGAAAATAAGTATTAATGCCGCTCAGTTGCTCGGCACGGAAAATCTTCCGAAAGTAAGAAGCATTGAATTTGACATTTATGCAGACGCAGTTACCGACGACTATATAAATCAGGACGGAAAAAACGTAAAGACTGCCGGTACAATATCATGTGGTGGCGGTACAGTCGTTGATAAAACAGACAGAGACGGCAAACGAAAATGGTACGATTTTGCCGGATTTGAGGGCGGTGAATATAATCTCAGTATGTCCGGAGCGGTTCACGGAAATTTCAAGTTCCTGCTTGCTGAAACAGGTTTCTGCTGGTCTGAAAAAATGGACGACGCTAATTTTCTGATTATGCGGTGGGGCAGTGAAAACCAGTCCAACTTATATATAGACAATATTGTATTTTTTGACGAAAACGGAAATTCTATCTCCCTTGTATAAAAAAGTTTGTATTATATTACCATTTTTTTATTGACAAATACTGAATTTTGTGATAAAATAATTGCAGATTTATTTAAGGAGGCTTTTTAATGAATTTCTACAAAGACAACAAGTCTGTACTTGCACTGTTAAGCGGTTCAACGGAAAATCTTACAGAAATTACCGCCAATACAACTGATGCGGCTGTTGAAAAACACGTTCCGGTTTATGAGGTAAAAGACGGCAAAGTCTGTGTGAAAGTTGGCTCTGTTGAACACCCTATGCAGGAAAATCATTATATTGAATGGGTAGCCGTTCAGACAGACAAGGGCTTATATACAAAGTTCCTCAAACCCGCCGAAAAACCGGAGGCTTGTTTTACAGTTGACAACGAAACTGTTGAAGCTGTATACGCTTACTGCAATCTTCACGGTCTCTGGAAAGCTTAATCAGAAAAGGAGTTTTTTATCATGGCAGAAAACAAATATGCAGGTACTAAAACCGAGCAGAACTTAAAGGACGCTTTTGCCGGCGAATCTCAGGCAAGAAACAAGTACACATACTTTGCATCTGTTGCAAAGAAGGCAGGTTATGAGCAGATAGCTGAAATCTTCCTCAACACTGCAAACAACGAAAAGGAACACGCTAAAATGTGGTTCAAGGAACTCGGCGGTATCGGTGATACTTCTGAAAACCTCCGTGCTGCTGCTGAGGGCGAAAACCATGAATGGACTGATATGTATGAGAGAATGGCTAAGGAAGCCGAAGAAGAAGGTTTCAAGGCTCTTGCTGCAAAGTTCCGCATGGTAGGTGCTATCGAAAAACAGCATGAAGAAAGATACCGTAAACTTCTTGAAAACGTTGAGAATCAGCAGGTATTTGAAAAGAGCGGTGTAACAGTATGGGAATGCAGAAACTGCGGTCATATCGTAGTAGGAACATCAGCTCCGAAAGTATGTCCGGTATGCGCACACCCCCAGAGCTACTTTGAAGTAAAAAGCGAAAATTATTAATCAGAAAAAAGCGGACTCTAAAAAAGTCCGCTTTTGTTTAAACGGAGAATAAGTATGAAATCCAAAAAATTTATAATTATTTTTGTATGTATTCTGATTTTGGGAGCTATCTTTTTCGATACACATTATGTTGTAATTAATAAAGAAATCTATAAAAATGATATTAAAAAAATATCTGTATACTCATTAAATGATAGTGATATTAAAAACATAAACAAATGTACTGAAATAGAGAAAATGGTTTTAGCAGATGTCAGTGAAAATTCATTTACCAAGTTTAAAAATTTTCCTAATCTTAATTATTTAATGATAATGAGTTCTGAATTAAGTAGTGTGGATTCTGAAAAAATCAGTACATTTGATAATCTGAAAAATTGGATTATTGATAGTTCTACTGTTGATTTTAAAGGTTTTAATAATGATTCAGTTTCTTGTATAATAGTGGGTTGGAGTAAAATTAAAAATTTAAATGCATTATCAGAATGTCAATCACTTAAAAGTATAACTATAGGTTCAGTATTATATGATAATTATATAGTTTTTGAAAATAAGGAATATGTTATGAAAGACAGTTCATNTTTNACATCTTNTGATTGTGNTGANGAATTAANAATANTTGAAGATAAAATAGANGATATATCNNGTATTCTTGAAATGNATTCCTTAAAGGTATTGGAAATNGANAANGNAACTATTTNANAAGANGACAGAAAATTACTGGAAGATAAAGGAATTTCCATTATTGAACATGATTAAGATATACATTTTGAAAAAATGAAGCGGACATTTGTGTGTCCGCTTCAGTCTGTCGAAAAAGTCAAGCAAGAGCTTGGCTTTTTCGCCTATCTGTGATATAATAGAAAGAAAGGGAAGGTGAAGGAAATGCTGACAACAAAAGGAGAAGAACGAGGACAGTA
>WFLX010278860.1_pt1 | contig 13563 bp, 7 predicted proteins | sample 4967041 | NCBI WGS metagenome assembly WFLX01 (sample SAMN12857096, study PRJNA449069) | gut metagenome | isolation source: stool from male and female vole | host: Microtus ochrogaster | place: USA:Florida | collected 2017
CAATATTTTCCTTATCTACAGGTTCCGAAGTGGTTCGAGGAAGAACTGATTCACTGAGTATAACTCGGTCTATTAAGTCAGTTTTAATTGAGGCATCTATTCTTAAAAGACTATTTTCAATTACAGTTGATTTTTTCTGAAGAACATGAATAAAATCCCGAAGATATTCTACAAATTTATCCTTATGTAAAATAAAGTCAATAGAACTCATCATCTTTTCTCCGTTTACAGAGTAAAAAGAATGAAGATAGTCAGAAAAATTTTGGTCTAATCTTTTGAAATCTTCCTGAAGATTTCTCCACCATTCATTTATTTCTTTATGGTTGTTACTTAAAACAATTTTTTCAATCATACATAGAGAATCGTTTATCCTTACAAGTAGAGAGGCTGATATAATATTGTTTTCTGAAAACATATTTTCAAGTTCTATTGTCATTCTTTCAATCTTTACAGAACGTTCCGTAAGAGAATATTTGTATATTTTATTTTTATATTCTTCAATTGTGTTTACACGTCTGGGGTCCTGCATTGGCGTAACATTCTCCCAGATTGTCAGCTGAGACATAGCAGCTTTGATTGAATCTATTCTTTCTGACTTAAATTCCTGAAGTTCTGTAATTTTATCGTATATTTCATCAGTACTAAGCTGTGAGTTAAATAATTCCTTCTCATTATACAGAATTCGAATTATTGTACGATATAAACGGGCATTTTGTGCTGTCAGATAAGACGTTTCTTTAAGTATATCCATCTTTGATGTGTCAATTTTCATATTTAAACTCCACAAATTACTAAAATATACTATATTATAACATATTGATAAAATTTTTTCAAGAGTTTAATTGTTACTCNGNCAAATAAATTTGCTGTTCTTCCAAAANNCCGNATTGNAGAACGTTTTTCAGCTGACTTTTATTCATATTATTATTAAAATATACTGAACAGGTTCTTAACTTAATGGCATTTCTGCACCCTTTCATTCCTCTGTCCTTACCGCTCTTACAGTAACTCTGCTTTGTCCGCCTATCGTACACGTAAACAGCGTTATGTCCCATTCATCTGCTGCACCGAATTCCATTTGCTCTATTGCAGTTCCGGAAAGCTGTTCGATATCCGTCACACTGTAAACAGTGATTTTTCCTGAAACATCAGTGAATTTTATTTCCGCACCTATCTGAAGCTCCTTGATACTTCCGAAATGACTTTTATAATTATGTGCCGCTATGACCATATTGTCCGCATATACATTTCCTTTGTATCGGCATGGTGATATTTTCAGTCCCTCATAGCTCCATTCGCTCATTACTGGCAGTTCGATTTCTATATCAGGTATTTCAATATATCCGACATACATATTTCCGTCGATTTCTAGCAAAGGCATTTCCGGAATGACGTTATTCTCCGGAAGTTCCTCATANAAATCATCTTCAGCCGTAGANATTGTAGTCACGGGNACATATTCNGGGATTTCCTCTTTAAGCTTTGCAATAACACTTCTTGCCCGTTCCCCGCCCTGTTTATCTTCCTTTACATTATGCAAAATAAGGAACAACGCTGCGATAAGCAACGTTGNTCCTATTGCAAAACAAAAATATTTTGCTATTTTCATTCTTCGTTTTCCTTTTTCATAAGTCTCAGACCCATACCAATCATCAAAATTCCTCCGCAGGACAACGGCATTACCGGCCACCATAATTGTCCCGTTTGCGGCAATTTATCAGCTGTTGCTGTCGTAGTTTTTGTCTGTTCATTTTTATCAGATGACATAACGGCAGAATCAGTTTTCGAAACTTTCGACGATGACTGTCCGCTGTTGTTAATCTCGTTACCGCCTGATATCGTACCTGATATTGAAGTAGTTGTCTGAACAACTGTATAGCTATCATCTGTAATCGCAGTTGTGTTTATATGTGTATCATCAGTATCATGTTTAACGTCCGACGGTTCATTATAGGTATTCACGATAATATACCATGTCTCTTTTTCCTGATATCCCACGGTATAATTTTCCGGAATATCCTTTTCACGGACACTCCATTCATGTTCAGGAGTATCCTGCCATGAGTATCGCCAATTATTCTTATCACTCAGTTCTACCGTCTCATACAGTTCGCCGTCGCAAAAAAGCTCAACAGAGACAGAAGTACTTCTGTTCCAAGGCTGTTCTTCGTCGTTCGCCCATTCCTTACGCACGGAATAATTTGACACTTTCTCAGAGAGAGTACGGAGAACTATTTTAGGAAAAGCAACAAGATTTGCATTTTCCTCGCCTCTCATCTCAAAGAAAACAGCACTTGGCTTGTAGGTATATTCTTCAATTTTAAGATTATTTCCGCATNCAAGGTATAAGCCGTCNTCCNGNCCTGTAAAAGTGATATTTCCGNNTTCATCNGTCACACCCTCGCCGTCATTCGGGAGTTTATCTGTAACAGCGTAAACCCTGAGCGTTGCCGCAAGAGTACCGATAGTTTCCGAGTCCCATTCTTTCATCGGCTTATCCATGTCACCAAAGGTAAGCCTGTAATTCGCAAAAGCACCGTCGAAAACATAATCGTTGTTTTCCCGATGTCCAACACGATATATCTGACACTGCATTCCGCTCAGAATCGTTTCCTCATTTTTATAGCATACTGTCAGCGTGCCGTCATTATCCGCAGCAGAAACATTAGCCATAAAAAGTCCTGCCATATTCCATATAATAACCACCATAACGCTGAACACAGCCAGAATCCTACGGCTGACCATCTTCATGCTTCTGCCCTCCTTTCGGAAGATTTTTGATAATATATTTATCTATTCTGATTTTCTTTTTTCTTTTACCGCTGAAATGCCAGTACACGAACAGCATTGCCAGTAGCGGAACAAGTACAAAAGATATGGCTGTTGTTTCGTCTACCTGTAGTGCGTCTGCCGATACTTTGACCTTTGTGTCATAAATCGTTTCTATCCTGTGCGCTCTCACAAGCAGACGATGAGTATTGACACCATAGGGAGTACACGTAAGCAGTGTGACAGTATCCTCATTTGGAATTATCGCCAGATTCTCCACTTCGTCGGGCAGAATTATCAGGATTTTTTCTACTTCATAGGTCAGCACTTCATCAAGCACGTTGATAGTAAATATATCCCCCTCAACCATACGGTCAATATCTGAAAAAAGCTTTGCCGACGGCAGCCCTCTGTGTCCGGAAATCACGGCATGAGTATCCGCTCCACCCACAGGCAGCGAAGAACCCTGCATATGTCCGCTTGCTATCTGAAGCACGCTCTCGCTGGTTCCGTGATATATCGGCAGCTCAACTTTTATGTTAGGTATAGACACATATCCCATTATGCCCGTTCCCGATATATTGAGAATATCCTCATATCCGGATATTTCTTCAAAGTTGGTGAAAGGTGCATAAAGACTGGCAAGTTTTTCATTGTATTCATGTGCCTCCAGCAGCATTTTTTCCGCTTCGCTGTTGTCCATTTTTGCGACAGATTCCTTATAGTCTGCCACAACTCTTGCCTGATGCCGATGATTCCACCAGTTGGAAAATGTCGGATATAGCATAACGGAGAGACTCACAAGAAAGACGAAGCTGAAAATAACTGTTGTTATTATATCATGTTTTTTCTTCATCTGCAACTCCTTGTGGATTTCTCCCTGACAAGTCTCCGCAGGTTTCCCCACGGAGACTCAATTTTATTGTTCTATGGCTTTATGCCACATTTTAGGTTGCTTATTCTGCTTCTTCGTTCTTTGCACGCTTCTTGCTTATAAGATAAATTCCTGTCAGAGCAGCTGTGCATCCGCCTCCCATTACAAACAGGGTCGTGCCGATTCCACCAGCGCTGGGGAGCTGAACGCCCTTTTCATTGCTGATTTTAACATCTGCTATAGCATCCTCAGTATTTGGATTTTCTATGTTTTTTACACCGCCTGCACCACTAACAGTATAATTAAATTCAGTCAATTCACTACCTGTAGTTGTAGCAGTTATTGTTACACCAATATCGTTAGAAAGTTTATTATACGAAGTAGGAGCTTTAGTTTCGGTAATGCTATAAGTACCTTTATCCAAACCTTGAATAACGACTTTACCATCATTACCTGTTGTCAGCTTAGAAGCCTCTGCCTCTGTTTTTACCCACCCTGACACACGATTTTCATCAACTACTACATATTCAATATCATTACCCGTACCACGAGAGAGAACGAACTCGGCATCAGCAAGCTTTGCACCTGTTGCAGCGTCAACCTTGTTGATATCAACCTCATATGTAAAAACAATAACTGCGCTCTCAGGGGTTTTATCGGTATCAGTAGGTTTATTTGAGCCATTGCCGGTATTATTTGGATTGTTGGAATACTCTAAATCAACCTTGTTTTTCTGACCTGAAGAACCAATGTTAGCATTATTATTGAGAACCGCCTCATACTCAACAGTAATATAACTGTCCTTTGTGATTGAAGTAATTTCCTTTGTGTCTATAAACTCCACTTTAATGACATTATTATCTTCATCAATAGAAACAGTATAACCAGAGTTAAGTGTAATAACATCTGCTTCAGTATCATCATCATCACCATCAGGATTTACAACCTTTACAGTAATGTCATCTGTTTCGGGTGCAGTAAATTGAGTATCTANCGTATCNGTGAACAGATAGTAGTAGTGGTCATAATCGTCATATGTACTGGGCATTGTACCATATAGCTTAAACGNAACAGAATCACCGATGTTGTAATCTNCAACATCATTGTAATCTTCATCTTTTACAGTTGTTTCACCAACTGTATATGTATAATCAGCAACATCTGTATTTTCCTTAACCTTTTTTACAACTGTAGGATAGGNCTTCTTANGTGTTATCNTAATTTCGTCTGAACCTCCGGTTACTTTAAGAATATNCTTGGAAACTGCATNATTAGTACCATTAGNAGTATATGANTCAATTACAATCCAATAACCGCCACCAAGTTCAGTAACACTATTTGATAAAGTCTTAGGCGCTGCTGTACCAGTATATTTCTGCAAAATTGATGCCAAAGCATCTGCCTCCGGAGTTCCCGAAGTATAATTCAATTTTTCAATTGCCTGTGCAACAGATGCGGCATCTGTTTTATTTCCAAGGAAAGAACCAACTAAATTCTTGAAAGCGTCATCGTCAAGAAGTCCGGACGAATCATATCCCTCTCCCCAATCTTTAATCGTTAGAGTGTTTTCTTTTTCCTCATCATTTTCTTTAAATATTTCACCTTTAAAAATCTGATATGCTTGGTAGGTATGTGTAGCATTATCACTACCAGTATCTACCTTTACATTTGTTGCACTTGCTGTAAAACTTACAACCGGAGCGANNNCACATAATGNCAAAGCNNTTNTTGCTGCCATAGCAGCGAANCTTCTTGCCTGTTTCATAANAATTCTCCATTCATAAAATTNAGNTGCNTCCGANGTTGCAGAACCTGCCGCACATCAGACTGNGTTTATAGACATATTCTTACAAGTCTTTTGCCGGTTTCTTCAAATTTATACTTTAAACAAAAAGCCGAAATCTTTAATCGGCCAGACTTTCACAAAAACCTTTCCTATTACATTTTCCTCAGCTATACAGCCAACCGTAGTCGAACGGCTGTCGATAGAAACTGCACGATGGTCTCCCATAACAAATATTCTGTTGTCAGGTACCTGATACGGGAACTCAATATTACACTCGCCGAGTGATTTTTCATCGATATACGGTTCATCAAGAATTTCACCGTTAAGACAGACCGTTCCGTCGTCGGATATATCTATCACATCTCCGGCTTTGCCGATAACACGCTTCAGAAGAACCTTATTGTTATAATAAAAAGCGATAATATCGCCTTTTTCCATGTTAACCAGCTTGCTGCACAACACTATTTCTTCATTTTGAAGTGTGGGAGTCATACTTGTTCCTGTAACTTTCAGAGCCGGAAACATCATAGTCGAAATAATAATTGCAACTGCAACCACAACTATCAGCGAGGAGACTGTACTCCGCAGTGACCTGATAAATCCACTCTTATACCGCAGACGTTTCAGTTCTTGTTTAAACTGTTCCGCAGTCGGAATGTCGATATGTTTATCATTCATCATTTTTACTTTCCGATTGTTCAGAAGCTTCCGTATCATCTGTTTTTATTCCGAGTGCATGGTCAACTACCGAATCCAATCTTGATTTCAAATATTCATTTTCTTCTTTCAGTTCATCATTTTCCCGTCGGAGATAATAAAGAATCTCTATCAGGTCAGCACGTTTCAGCTTCTGAAGTTCTTTATCCGTCATAATTTTCTGCTCCACCGTTTCTTACTGCGACATGAGATTGTTAATATTCAACATATTTATATCCATGTATTGTATGCTTATTATACCATGCGCACATCAAAAAGTCAATAGTAATCCTTACTTTTCGCTACATTCCACAATTCCGCAACAAANATNTTGTAACTTTTAACAAATATACAACGNTCAAAGATTAAAGNAACGTTCTTTTTTGTCATAAGCACTAAATTATTCAGTTATTTATAGTCAACATTGCCGAATCTGCACAAAAGAATTGACATATAATACAAAATGTGGTACAATTATTTAAATGGAGGTGAGCCTTATGCAAAATATTTTAAGCCTTATTGAAAAAGACAGAAATATAAGAAAAAGAATGACAATTGTCCTTTGTATTCTGAGCGTTTTTGCGTTGGTTCTGACACTGATTCTTTTTATTCGCCCTGCACATTCGCTCGTTGATAAGGCTGACTGCGGCATTACAGAGCATACTCATACACCCGAATGTTATTCGGAACATAAAAAATGTGGTGAATCTGTTCTTGTGTGCTGTTCTGATTTATTGTCGGAAGAACTTTCTCATATACATGATGATTTTTGCTATGACGAAAACGGAAAGATTATATGTCCTCTTTCAGAGTATGAACATATTCATACAGATGAGTGCTACGATGAAAACGGCGTGCAGATATGCGGAGCTGCTTTTCATCAGCACGGCGAAGAATGTTTCCGTATACTGGTCGAAAATGATTCCGCTTTGGTTCTTGAATGCGGCAAGGTGTCTCATACTCACTGTGAGCTTTGTCTGGCTTCTCAGGAAGATATGCAGGAGGACTTTGCCGAAACTCAAAATATTGAATTTGACTTTGAAGAAACTGAAATAATTGAACCTGAAATGGAGATTTTTGAACCTGAAATCAACAACCAAATTGCCATGCTTTCTGATGGAGAAACTGTTGACATAGACACAAGTCAAGGATTTGAGCTTAAGTCAGAGCATATCAGTTCCGTAAAGCTTGAATATAAAAATGAAAAAGGCGTATGGGTCACTGTAAATAATGGAATGGAAAATATTCGTGCGAACGCAAGTATGCGTATTGAGGTAAAGTATAAAAATATAAATAAAAGCGAAATTGCCAATCATTATAATCAGATAGNTTATTNAGGAATCCCTGCGTGNATNAATCCGAACAGNACTGCCAATATTTATCAAGACAATACAGTNGTTNCGACTCTCAGTGTCGGAGGCGGAAATGCTGTTATAACTTTTAATCAAGATTATCTTGACGGACTTACAACCAATGCAACTATAGACGGTACTTTCAGCGTTGAGGGTTCTGCTGACTGGCGTGAGATTAATAATTCATCAAATCTTGTTATGCCTCCATCTTTAAATTTAAGCTTTGAATTTGAAGGCGACCTTTCCTCAAAATACGGTAATTTTGAAGTTACAAAGCACAACACTGAACTCATTGAAGTACGGGAGAACGGGGAAACCGGAAAAATCACCCATACTTATCTTAAATATGAACTTAATGTTAAGTCACTTGAAAGCAACATAGCCATTCCTGATATATGTATCACAGATATTCTCAGCACGGAAAATTGGCTGAATTTAAATGATGTTATTGTGGGTAACGGTTATGTCGGCGTGACTGGAGATAACACAGACCTCGGAAGTATTCCAAACGCTTATAATCCGTATGAAACAGGCAATAAGATAACAGATAATCCTAATACTTATGGAACGGTTGTTCTTGACAATAATAATCTGAAATGGAATATTGCCAATCTTCAACCGCAAGAAGAACGTACTCTTGTTTACTATGTGGAACTTAATGAAAAGTACGTCGGCTCAGGTTCGGCAGGAACGCTCCGCAATGAAGCAATTCCGGAATCAAAAGGATTCAAGAAAGAAAGTGTACGTGACGAATTTATTCCGAAAGCTGATGTAGACATTAAAAAAACTCAGGAAAATGGAGGTATACATGTCAATGAGTTTGGCAACGGTACTATAGATTATACTGTCGTTGTAACTGCGGCAAGTGATAACAGCTACACTATCACAGACGCTTGTATAAAGGACGCTTTCCGTGACGGTATGAATAAGTATGTTGACCTATCAAAAAATCCTATAAAAGTTGTCGTAAACGGAACAGAACAAGAAGTTAATATCGCAACTGACGGATTTACTGTGCCTATCGATGAACTTAAGGCTGGCGCAAGTGTAACAATCACCTATTCTGTACCAGTTAAAGGTCTCTTTTCAGATAACAACGGCGATGTAAGTCTTTCAAATCATGCGTCATTTGTTGGCGGCAATAAAGACGGAAAAATAAAGCATGGCTATACGTTTAATGGAAGCGGAGTTACAACTACAGTTAGTCATAACCAGTGGATGCGTAAGTTAAACGGTCGAACCATTCCGGAAGATGAAACTATTCCAATTACAAACAATAATAATAACGTTTATAATTATGATAAATCAAAAAGCAATGCAACCGAATTTACAGTTCCGCAGAATGCTCAGGAGTATACCGTAATTGTCAATGAGGACGGAACATGGGATATGTCCGGCACTACTTTCGTTGACCATTTTCTAGATTCCAGAATAGCATACACAGGTTATCTGAAAATAGATGAATTTAATCGTGTTGAGGAAATTGGTGAAAATAACAACTTAAATGACAGCGATGTGCTGAGTATTCTGAATAATCAGATACCAACAAAGACAGTTTGGGTAAATATCGATGGACTTAACAGATTTGAAGTAATTCCAACAAATTATGGTCTTACTAAAGAAAATAAAGTTTACCGTCTTACCTACTATGCCGCTGTAAAATCAACCGAAACCAATATAAAAAATATTGTTGTTGCAAATGATTTCTCTATTATAGGCACTATAGGAATAGGCGATAATGCAATTATTTTTAATGGCGTTCACACAGTCGTAAGCAGCACACTGACAGGAAGTGCAAGCTATGACTTTGATAAAGAGTCTCTTTTCTACGAAAAAAAGTACTATACGTCCGGTCATGGTGAGATATACTGGGTAATTCGTGCTAACGGTACACTGCCTAAAGACCTGCATATTAAGGACCAGCCAGACAAAAATACGATAGGCTCCGATTCATTGGTCGGCGTTTATCTCGGAGATAAGGATTACGATTTTTCGTCACTTACATCATATGAGGAACTTAATGACGCTCTTTCTACTGATATGCGAGAACTTGAGGGCGGAACAAGCAAATACTTCTATAATCTGCAAACTATAAGCAGTTATGCTGACCTTGACAACCATGATTTTGCGATTTTTTCACGAGGAGAAGATAGGTCGGGCTATCTGACAGGCAATCAAAACGGTGATAATAAAATAAAAGGAGAATCGCTCGACACTCAGGTAACTTTCGGCACTGATGTTGAAACAACCGAAATAGTACAGACATGGCATTTTCAACTTGCTGAAAATGAAACTGATAAATTCTATATCTATTATACGGATTCATCGAATAACAATCATTATATGCACATTTCATCAAGAAATGCAAATATTTCTACTGACCCAGGAGACCCACTTACTGTCATTGTTCAAAACAATCAGATTANAATATTTAATCCANTTNATGACGAAGCNNTCAACTGGTACGGNANCAACNANNTANATATTAANTATNCAGGTTGGGATAATNGTAATGGAGCTAATAACTGGNAATATCTCGGAACNCTTGATAACAGCACTAAATATAATTACAAACCGCAAGAAATCACAAATACAGATGAGCTTGACGGAAAACAATTTGCTATTATAACACCAGGTACGCATAATTCAGGACTTTTGGTGGGTGGAGCATCCGACAAGAAAGCGNATGNACTCACNGGAGTATGNTATACAACGAAATTNTCTGATAATCCGCCTACGATTACAAGAACATCTCCACTTCAAAAATGGACTTTCGATAAAATGGACGGAACAGATGATGAATTTCAAGTATATTACACCGAAAATGGTCAGCAGTACTATCTGGAACTTGGAAATGATTCAGCTACAACTACAGTTACTCCTACTACTGTAAAAATCAGTTGTAAAGACGGCAAAATCCGCTTAACAACTCAAAATGGCAGCATGGCTCTTGATTGGAATGGCGGTGGACAGGATGCTCAAACTGTGAAACCATACTATTCCACATGGAATAACAGAGTAGATAGCGATAACCGACTTCACTACGTCGTAACAGAAGAGATAATTTCAGCAAGTGGAACATCCAATTATGCTTATAGTTGGGATAATAAAGGTAGCATTAAAATCAATAAGAATACAGTCATTGATACAGATAAATCAATGTACATTATTATGCGGACACAGCCTAATCAAGAGTTATCTGGAAGGAACTCAAAAACATTTAGTAATGAAGTTGGTATTATAGATGATACAACCGGACAATTTTATATGCTTGACAATGCTTCCTACATTTATACTCCTAATCTTCCCTTATATAAAGAGGGAATGGTTGCTGCTTATTGGGATGATAAAAATAAAAATTGGACAATTCAAAGTGACCAAAGAATAAAGGGTAATTTATCAAGTGACCGTGATACAATTCCAAAACTGAATACATACTTTGACCCTAATGGCTTTGTTAAAGCTAACGGTTCAGGACTTTATGTAGAATGGCTTATGAATGTCAACTGGGACGGTACGATTGAGGGAGATGTAATTCTTACTGATTATCTCAATCATAAAATGGAGCCTGTATTGCTACGGCAGTTTAATGCAAATGGTAGTCATAGTTATGGTAAAATAGATGAATTGGAGAAAAATCCGGACTGGACTTCATACACCACTCATGACATACCGTTTTATTATAATGAGAAAACAGGCGAACTGAAAGTATNTNTAAAAANTCTGCAAAAGTNCCAAGGTACAAATAATTCAGTAGTNAATTTACANCTGATATGCCGTGTGACAGANCCTNACGTTANATTCAGNGGCNTAAATTCGGCACTGACAAACNATGCAGAACTTACAAGACCTNACGGTACATTTATCGGAAAACATACAGACACACATATAATAAAACCAACTTATTCTATCGCTAAAAAGGGAACAGGAACAGAAGAAGGAGACGGAAATGACAAGCATTATGTCAGCAACAAACTGACATATACGATTGAAATAAACCCATTGGCAGAAGATTTAATGGTTGATAAAGATACCCTGCCTGTTCTCATTGATGAAATGAAAGGCGATATGGAGCTTGTGGGAACTGTGGATATTTATGAAAAAGTCGGTGATTCTGATGAAACAAAGCTGGATATCAAATATTCTATTAAAGAATTTAAAGATGAAAATAAAAAGCAGATAATCTTTGAAAATCTTCCTGACAAAAAGCACCTGATAATAACATACAAANCAAAAGTCAATGTCAAGCCAAGTGACGATAGCGATACGAAANATACGACAGNTATTAGTAATANTGCATACTGGCAAGGTTACAAGCCACCAACAGAACCGCAGTGTAGTGAGGAATTTTGGTATGCGCTCAGTGGTTCTGTTAGTTCAAGGGATTACCCTGTAGTTGTTATTAATAAGCTTGATTTTTATGATAACAGTATTGCTCTGGGCGGAGCAGAATTTGAGATACGTAAAGTAAATACAGACGGAACTGTTGATACTTCACCAATTGAATTGCCAACCACAGACAATGAAGGAAAGATTTATTTTGAAGACAATCAATTGTCTTGGAATACAGTTTATCAGATAAAGGAAACCAAAGCTCCGACAGATTATGTTCTTGACAGTACACCAAAGTATTTTATGATTGTAAAAGTAAATCAAGAAAATCAAGAAAGTCACCATTATACTATCGACAATAACGGAAAAATGAATATTGACAACAAAAGTGTTGATGTAATAATTGACTATGCTTCAGATAATAGTACCGACCTTGAACTGACGATTTACAACAAAAAGGCTCATATAAGGGTAAATAAAGTATTCAATAATGAATCAGGCGGAGACACGAATCACCGTTACGGCACATATCGTTTCGGACTTTATGAAAATCCTGCAAATGCAAATTCCACAGTTAAACCGGTTCAGATACTTTCAATTACTTACAGCGACAAAGGCACTTCATATGCTCTGGACGGCAAAGCAACTTCTGAACCAGTATTTACTAAAGCAAGAGCAGGTGTTCAAAATTACATTTATGAACTGAACGAAAAATATGAACCGATAAACAACGGCAGTTCTGCATTTCTTAACGGTTATTCATTTGATGTAACATATTCTTCTAACAACGTAGTCGGATTGTCAACAGAGACTACTGTAACGATTACAAATAAGGAACATCCGATATATCTGCCTATGACAGGAGGAATTGGTTTCAAAAAATATTATTTAACCGCATTTTATTTAACAACGATACTTCTTGCATTGGCAACGGTTATTGTCAAAATACGAAGAAAGTGTAAATAAAAAATATAACGACTTTATTGATGCTCTATAAGCTGACAGTGTTTTTACATTAAATGCACTCCTTTTCTTGAAAAAATCAGTGTTTTTCTGGTATAACTAAAATGCCGGAAATAATCTGAAATTCAAGGAACGGAGTGCTTTATTAAATGTTATAAAGAATTAATGCTTTGACATTTATTTTTAATATAATGTGTTGCTTTTTCTTTTCAGGTGTGATATAATGAAAGCGGACATATATTTGATAGTTCTCTGTCAGCGGTGGCATAACCATTCATAAAACAATAAACCTGTTCTAAAACAAAAGGAGTTACTAAACAAGAGGTGAAAATGCATACAAATATGGAAAAATACTGACAAGTGTAATAGAGACAGAAAAGAATGTCATTAGGATATGAAATTCTCTCAACATAAGCAGACAAAGTGACATTTGGAAGAAGTCTGAAAATACCTAAAAATTTAAAAAGCCTTGGTATTAGTTAGTGCTGACTTGACAGCAGGCTTAAGCTGTGGGAAGTCCATACCGGCTGAAAGATTACGGTATAAGGTGTAGGGTAAGACCTTAACGGGTACAGCAAGTCGTGGCAGTTAACAATTATTTTTATTATGACGAAAGGAGAAAGCTGCTCAAAAATTTACAGCTGGCAAAAAAGCAGCTGTAAATATGTACCGTGGGCTACACGGGAATTTACGCCTGTGGACTGTACAAGAAATTGTAAGTAGATTATGACTTGTCATAATCCAAAGCATACAGGTTGAAGCAGGAATTTTTTCTCAATATGGATATATTT
>WFLX010185548.1_pt1 | contig 13562 bp, 14 predicted proteins | sample 4967041 | NCBI WGS metagenome assembly WFLX01 (sample SAMN12857096, study PRJNA449069) | gut metagenome | isolation source: stool from male and female vole | host: Microtus ochrogaster | place: USA:Florida | collected 2017
ATTAAAGTATGCAAAAAACCAGGGAAAATTTCAAAGATAGAAGTCTTCCATGTTTTTTATTTCTACAAAAGAAGGAGCACCGCTCCATAACTAGAAATTAGTTATTTTGCGACACTCCCTTCACATCAAATTCCAGTGTTAAGATTTCTACAAAATTTCCAAATTCATTCCTTTTTGTTATCTTTGTCTTATCAAGGCTCTATCTCAAACTTAAAATGGTGTAGTAGTGGTGTAGTAAGCGCCTTCTCACACTTTGAAAGTATTGATTTTACTGGCTTTTGGGAAATAATTCAAGATACTGCCGTGGCAGACAAAAAGTATCTTTATCATGTTAATTTTTCCTCCTGAAATACTCTGATTTGCTTATGTTTGGCACGTTTTGCGAGGTTTGCGTTTTCCGTGGAGATTGTGAAAAATGTAACCAAAATAGTAAATTGAGGCAAAACGGGGCAACTTAATGCCATCAAAAATAGTAAAAACGTAGTAGGAATTGAGGGTTTATACTACTGTGGTATTTTAGCAAAATCAAACAATCTAACACATTTTTTGTCCTTTGCCCCTAATCAATTTCCAAGTCATTGTATTTAGAAAGTAATCCTGTTACTTTAAGAAGCACCACTTGTTTTTCAAATCAATATCCCGCAGCGTCAGTCCGCAGAATTCCGAAATCCGCATCCCTGTGTGGAAAAGGATGTAGACCACTTCGTAATACCTATAATAAACATTGTCGTCATGCACGAATTCTAGGAACTTCCGCATCTGGTCTTTTGTAATGGCTTCCCTTGTCACACTGTCGTTCACCACCACCGTAGCCATCTCAAATCCGAAGGGATTTTTCAGCAGCACGTCATCGTCAACCGCCATCTGGAAAGCCGGGCACAGGACGCCGCGCACTGTCTTGATGGTGCTATACCGCCGTCCGTCCTGTTGCAGTTTGATCAGGAACAGTTTTGCGTCCGATGTCTTAATCTGTGAAATCTTCTTGTCATTAAAAGTCTCGCCTTTGAGGACGTTCCGTACAAATTTATAATTCGCAAGGGTGTTAGGCTTAACTGCCGTTTTCGTTGCAGGATACCGCTTCACCAGCTTCTCAAAACATTCTATGGTCTTATCTACGCAATATCCTGCACAACTGGAATCTTTTATATCTCCGCATATAAGCAGGCACTCCCCGCCCAGTTCTTTTATTATTTCCGATATTTCCAATACATCTACTTTCTCATCATAGTAGACTATTATTTCTTCTGTAAAAAGCAACCATCCTATTTCATCTGGAAAATCATTGTAGTATAATATTGACCCAGAAGTGCATTGTGTCAACTTCTGATTTCATGTGCGCTGAGGCTCACAAAATCATGGTATCATAAACTAATGGCAAATGAAAAGAAAGCGAGGTAATGACATTGCAAAAAATATCCCTTGATGAATTTTTGAGATTAAGAAAGCTGGTTCACCGCAGTGCGAGGCCCCTTGACTATACGAAATGGAAATTCCTTTTTGAAAATGGCAGCTGCGACGATTTCCTGTCGGTTCTGTCCAGCTACCAAAATGAAGACGGAGGTTTTGGACACAACATCGAGTGCAACAACTGGAACCCCAACTCCTCTCCCTATACAGTATGCATCGCGCTGGATTATCTGGATACGACAGGTGATCACGAAAGCGACATAAAAAGCAAAATCATTGCGGGTATCGTCAAATACCTTAGCTCCGGGGCATATTTATTGGCCGACGGCTGGGTGGGGATGCAGGGAATCCCCAGCAACAATGACTTCGCGCATATGCCATGGTTTCATTTCGATTCCAGAAAAGCAGCAGAAGCCGATATCGGAGTGACTAAGCGCCTTGCGGACTTCATCCTCAAACACACAGACGAGGACAGCAACATCTACAGTAAGGCAGAGGGTTTGAAAGACCGGTATAGACAATGCGGGCAGGTTCTTCTCCATGGCTATCCCGATTACGATCCGGCAGCACTGAACATTAAAGCATTTGACCCTGCAACATATCCGTCCTGGCTGCCCCTGCCGGTGTATTTTGTTGATTCGCCGGAAAGCAGCTTTTATCCGGAGTGCAGACGCACTGTGGATATGAATCTGGACACCATCATTGACTCGCTGCTCGGCACACACGAGATTCAGCTCCTTTCTGCCAAGGAGCTTGACGCATATGAACAAAGCAACCCCCATCCGGACGGCAAGCGGTGGTGTGTGACCGAACAGACAATTGGAAACTATTATTGGGGTAGTAATTTTATCATACGCGATTTGGACATACTGAGGAAGTTTGGCAGATTGGATTTTGATTTGCCTGTTCTCATACAATGAGGATATTCGGGATGCGCTGGATTTCCACCGCGATATCAATAATGCATAGGCTTCGGCCAAGTCAGTGCCACTGGGCTAGACCGGTGGCATTGACTCAGTGGTAACTCCCGGCATAATATAGCAATTCTCTGTTGTATAGTAATCTCTATCGCTCCCTGTCAATATCTTTTGTATATTTCCCCGCATCCACAATATAGGATGATTAATTTTCCATTATCTACTGTGTAAATTATCCGATATTCGCCAACACGGAGCCTTAATAAATCATCATGCTCCTTTAGCCTCTTTAAATCCTCACCATTTGGAAGCTGTTCTATTGCGCTGACAATCCGTTTTCTTTCGTTTATTGTTTTACTACTCAACTCTCAAATTTTATGATTTTATCTTTCAATTTAAGATATTTTCCTATCTGAACCGCAGCATTTTCCAGCTCTTGCATAATTCTACTCTTAACCGTCAAATAATCCGATTCAAAATATTTTTGAGTCAAGCCAAACATTTTATCCTCGTGTATTATCACATGTTCTTTGCAATGGACTTACATATATTTCCAAAATATTCATCGCTTACATTGTATGCATCTTGGAGCAGTTCATAAATATCAGCATAATCCTTCTGCCACAACTTAATGCTGCCCTCATTTTTTCATAATAAATCTGTTCCGATTCGTTAAAAAGCGGTATCTCAAATTTTTATTTGCTTGAATTATTGACAGCTTTTATNCAATNTTCCACTNCNTCAATTATGACTCCCATATAAGGCAAAAGATTTGTTTCGTATCAAGCTTTTCTTCCACTCTTTTCATAATCCGTATTACCTCATTTAATTGGTTTATACGGTTTATAATTCACGGAATATCACTTGATAATATATTCTTTCAATACGCGATTAGCCCAGCGCCTGAACTAAACGCCTCGTTTTGATTTTACCCGATACCATACAGAAATAATAACATCCAGTGTATAGAAAGGCACCGGCTGTTTTACACCATCAACACGCATTTTTTGCGTGTTGTTTTCTCTCTCAACTTCCTCTTCTGCAAAAACATTGTTAATATGTTTTCTGATTGTTTTTTCATCTCTCTCAAACGTTTCTGCCATCTGATTAGCACTGAGCCACACCGTGTCGCTCTTTACCGAAACGGGCAATGTTATACTTTTATGCGCTTTTTAAAATATCATAATTCATTTTCCTTCTTCATGGGCATTTCTCGATATTCTTTCATACATAGCACACCCTCTATATCCACTATTTTGTTTCTCAAACATATTCTTCCTGATTCAATTGAGCAGAACGCGTCTGTCCGTGATCCGTTCGACCCACGCAATGACTGCAACTCATAAAAAGTCTCCTTTTAATCTCTCTATACCAGAATATACATTGCGGGGGATTATGTGAAAATTCTGCTTTCTTATTGTTCTGCAATCCTCTGTAATTGTATACCACACAATCAAGAAGGATATTCAAATTCAAAAGAAGCCCTGTCTGTTTCAAAGGCAAAAAGAGTACAGTCCTTTTTGCAAAATCGATAGTAAGCCCGACAGGATGCACTTTCGTGAATTGCCCTTACCATATCCCCCTTTTCCGGAGCCTTAAGAAGACATTTAGATGCTTCTAGCAGCTGAACGTCCAATTTCAGATTGCCCTGTATAACCCGTACCAAATTGTTTTGAATTTGAACTACTCTGGCTCCCAGATAAGTAGCCAATCTGTACTCTTTCCCCTGCCATAATATANCNCCTATAANACCAGTANAANGNNNGCCTGCCATGGGGATATCCGCCACTGNCAGCATTAAANNCCCGCCGGNAAAANAGCATTGCGTCCAGATATACTNNTTNGGAAANGATCGGCCTNGGTCTCCTTCCCANTATCCCCNGGCATTGTGAAAAGAATANTTTTGTCCATTGATATACACATTTCCCCGAACCGAATGCCGCATACTCCACACACTGTGGCGGCATTCCATAAATGGCACTAATGCAAACGGACCCATAATATCATATTTTAAGGGGCAAAGTGACCCAAAATCCAATTTCCCCTTAATGGTCAGCTGCGATGTGTGTATTGCCAAATGAATACCTTCTTTACCGAATTGGTTCTCTCCGATGAAAATATTCCTTTTCGTCCGTTGAAATACATCTGTAGTAAACGTTACTGTCCAAGCGTCATTATCCGTAATAATCTGAATAGAACAGGTACGTTTTCTCCCTGCGCTATGAACGGCAGGTATTACCGCTAAAGTCTGTGTGTCAGACTGACATTTCATATACCAACCATAAAAGGAACCATACATATGCTTGCCTCCATGAAAAAATAATGCTTATTTTTCCACGAATGAGTCTGGTTTATTCATCTGGCAGAATTTCACGTTCATGATACCATGACATATTTCTTCTGACACTGACAAGCATAGGGATATTACTTTCTGAATGGGTGTAACGATGTTCATGTATATAATAAATCTTTCTTACAATTGCACAANTCTCTTNAACCAGTCATAATACTTATTGAATTACACANTCTTAACCACATACTATATTTTCCAATTGGGAATTATTGCACCGAATGGCACTTTGAAAATATTTCTCCACGCGTAGTTTTATCGCAGTCCACTCTTTAGCTACTTGCCACGATATGCCAAAGTTTACCCAAGATTATCGAGTTTTGCAAATTTTACCTTACTCCTGCGTGGCACACGAAAAGGATCTTAAGCAAAATAATATTTCCTCCTAAAATGCCCTGATTTTCTGTGTTTTGGTGTAGGTCTCAATCGAATCTGATGACTAAATTCTAATGAAAAAAATCTTTGCCTTGTTGAAACCTCGGAAATGCCTCAAACCCCAAATCACCTATTACCGTTTTTACATAAATAGGCTCTATTTTGACTTTGCAATTACTTCATTGGAAATTCCATAAATTGTTACGACACCCTCATTATATTCGTCAAAGTATATTTCTGCTCTCAAATCTGTTTTTTGACCGTTTTTCTCACGTAACTCCACTTTCATTCCAACATCACCAAATAGCTATCCAACCTTACATTTACATACCCGGCAAACAACTTCTCCATCGCATCCAGCTTATGCTTCCCATGATATTCGTCAAAAGCATTATAATAGGACACCCGATCTGTAAACTTAATATCAATCGGTGGATAGCCCGCCTTCATCAGCTCCAGATTTACAAGCAGACGCCCGGTGCGGCCGTTCCCATCGATGAAAGGGTGAATCCTCTCAAACTCAATATGGAACTGTGCTAGTTTCGAAATGATATGCTCAGTACTATTCCGATAACTTTCCAACAACTGCTCCATCTTCGGCTGAATCAGATATGGCTGTACCGGGTCATGCTTTGCTCCCATGATTCTCACAGGCACTCTCCGATAAACACCTCGGTCATCTTTTTTGTCCGCCAACACCAAATAATGGATCTGCTTGATGATGCTTTCCGATAAAGGCACCTGATCCTTTACCAAATCCTGTACAAAATCAAAAGCCTCTTTGTGTCCAACCGCCTCTATGTGATCTTTCAGTGGCTTCTGATTAATCGTCAATCCACGCAAAACCATGTCTGTTTCCCGCAGTGTAAGCGTATTGCCTTCAATCGCATTAGAATTGTAGGTATACTCAACAATAAACTCCTCTGCCAGCCGTTCTGCCTCTCCAGCCGTCAAAGGACGCCTGTTATCCAATTCTGCCTTCTTCCTGTCGATCATCGCAATCAGGCTCTCGGACGTTTTGTACCGGCCATCCTCCGGTTTCTTGACATCTGCCGGAATCATCCAACTTCGCCCCTCACGGGTCACGCCCGGAATTTTTCCTTCCGAACAAAGGATTCGTACTCTTCTATCTGAAATGCCCCATTTCTCTGCGGCTTCTTTTACTGTCATATACATAAAATTGAACCTCACTTCAAGAAGTATTTTATCCAATTTTCGGAACAATAGCAACCGTTTCGGAATAATATTTCCGCATATCGGAACAATGCAAAAACCGGAAAGCAGTTTTTCCAATCACCTCAATACACCACGCTTAACCCCGATTTGCTGCAATTTGCCCTCTCCTGCCATGACAGATAAAGAGTATTTTATCATCTTTGATTTATTCTTTCATAAGCCTTTAAATCTTGATATTTCGGGCTTTGTCGGCTTTTCGCAACTTTATCCACCGAAAACTAAGACACCCGCCCATTTGCCCTAGCAATACTAATTATAGAAAGTCAAATGTGTTTATTACTGCGCCGCAGGCTTGATACCCGTCAGCTTGCCGTGGGTATTTGATTACTTTTACGGACATCAGGACTCTGCCATCGTTTATTTACTCCTTTTCCCCAAATTGATTCATCACCATGTTCCTATTTTCCGTTAAAAGGTTAAAGAACTGCTCTAAAAACGCTCCATACTCCGCTCTTATCTGTGCTTCCTTCTTCTCTCTGTCATCACAGCCTGCAAATCTCTTCTTGAGAATATATTCCACACATTTTTTCATTTGTTCGCTTTTCAAAACGCTTTCCTTAAAATCGGACCGTAAATCCTCCATTTTCTCTATAGCCCGCCCCAGCTTAATTGCGGTTTCCCTGTCAATCGGGGACAAAATATAGCTTTTTATGCAGTAGTCTAAATCGGAATCCATATTCCGACCTCTGCGATAGGTTCGAGGAAAGCATGGCATCAGCAAATTCTCAAAACGGCTGTCCGGTTTATAGACCTTTTTCGGAAGGGTGTCAAATTTTATGCTGGTCGGATTATTGGGATGAAAGTCAAAGGAATACATATAATCATACAGGCAGGCTTCCTCACTCATCCTAACCGGTCTGATTTCCTGTTGGGAAACCTGCAACCGCAGATAATATTGGAGCATATCTTTTTCCTGTACAATATCTTCTATTGTTACCAGCCTATGGGGAAGACGGCGTATGTTTTCTATATTGACTGTCAGTGCCCTTCTCTCCTCCTGTTTCAACTCCTCCTGCAAACCTTCCTTCTGTCCTGCCAAAACCGTAAGGGGCAGTTGGGTCCGGAACAGATTGTCCTGCTTCCACAGCTCGGCAACCGGTGTTTCATCCTTTTCCAACACAAGCTCCCATGAATCTACCTCTTCCCTGTAGTACTCTACAAATTCCCCGAAAAGCTCTGTGGGAACATTTCTGTAAAACAATAAAATCAAGGAAATTAAGGTTCCCTTCATACTGTCAAAACGCTTTTTGGCGTTTTCCTCTGTTTTCCTGAATGTATCCGTCTGCTTCTTTTCTTCAGCCTCACAAAAATACTCGCACCAGCGTTTCAATATTTCTTTCCGTACCTCAAGCAGCTCATCCTCGTCAATTGCATTTTCACGCAGTCTGCTCCTGTCAATATTCATATAATTCGTGGGCTTGTCGTCTAAAATCAGCACTTCCATATTCAGAAATCCCGCATACAGGCGACCGGAATGGTTATTTCGGTCATAAATGACTTCTATGTCCGAAATTTTATTAAATTTATAGCTAATCGTATATATATTGGGTACCTTCGGGGGAAGAAACAATAAATTCTTCCCATCCTTTACCTTAATCTCGCAGGACCTAACCGTCAATAGATAACATCTGCATGTCTCCTTATCCCAAAAATATGCCATATTCTCTATAAAAACATACGGCTCGACGGGAACCTTCGGAAAGCTTTGAAGATGCTGTCCAAAGTATCCTTTTTTAAAATTCTTGGGGTATATGTAGCTGCTCCGCAGACATTTTGCCTCCTTGGACAGCTTCTTACCGTTGGCGTCAATTGTCACGGCATTATAATTTACATTAAAGTAATCGTATTTGGATTCACTGATTTTGTCTTTACAGGCTTGACAGACCCTTACAAAAAGCATGTGAAGTTCATCCCCTGTGTCAAATTCCGGGTCGTAATACCTGAAATCCTCATGGCTTCCGGTGCCCCTCCTGCCCTGTAAAATTTGGGGGTCAATCGCAATCTTAACATTTGTTCCGGGTATGGCATTGTCATAGTACGGTTCGTCGATATTTTCGGCAAGCTTCCGAATCTCAATCTTACCACGGTTCTTTCCGTAGGAATGCAGCAAAATGTGTAGCTCCGGCGCATTATGCTGTCTCGTATAGAATTCAATGCAGTCTGTCAACTGGAACACAGACTGGAGTCCGATGCCGAAAATGCCCGAGGGCTTCAGCCATGCAGGCATATCCTTTGTCAATTCTCGTATACGCTCATTGTTTTCCTTGCCGGAGCCTATGTCCGCAATGCATCTCACGTCTTCTCTGGTGATTCCGATACCTTTATCCTTAACCACCACAATCACCTTTTTACGTTGTCTGTCCTCTATTACCTCCACCGTTATATCGTAATTTTCAAAAATGGAGGCTTGCTTTTCCTTCAGCACATCCCACAGCTCAAAACCCTTCCGCACCTGATTCTTTGAAAGCCCATAGGAGCTGTACCTGTTATGAAGGAAATCACTCCATAGCTGCAGCAAGGAAGCGTCCACTGCATTCTGAATCATTTCACGTATTCCCACGTATTTATCGTCGTAGATACTGGTTCCTTCAAGGAGCTTCATCGCCGTCTCCTGTGGCATCTTCATCTGGAAAGGTTTATTCTCGGCTATATATTCATTGTTGTCCACATAGATATGGATAATGGGCTTTGCCGGAGCATGTCCGAAATCCGGCTGCGCTATTTCACTCCAATTGAGCACCATCTCATGCTGTTCCTCCACAAGACATTCCGTCCATTCATACACAAGCGCCGCCACTTCATAGCTTTCCTGTCTTGCCTGTTCCTCCCACAATTCCCTTTTCTGTTTTTCCTCCTCGCTCTCTTCCGCTTTCACGCCTCCCCTATTCATATAATGCCCTCCCTTATACTGCTCCGAATAGCAGTGGGCGGTAATCTCTATTGTTTCGGGTGTAATCAGCAGATGGGAGACCGCCTCATGCTTGCGAAAGTGCAAAACGGATAGCTTTGGTATAATATCCCTGTCCTGTGCAACCTCACGCACGAACCACATAGGAAACCGTCCGTTATCCAAATCCAACGAATCTCCCAGACGCAGCATTGCCGCCACAAAACGCGGANGGTACTCNNCTCCCACCATTCNGTCCGNCCNGTATGAAAGCTTGNATATATCTTCGATTNCCCGTCCANGGCNCATGCAGATTTCCACAATCCCCTCCATGCCATGTATGAATCGCTTCTGTAAATGCCCCTGAAAAAGTCCTTCAAAATCACTTCTTACATCCGCCACACCGTTCCAATGTGTAGGACGCAGATAGAGCTGTACCACCAGCATAATGGAATAATAAATATCCCTAAGAGGAATTTGGGGCTTCTCCTCGTTCAGATACCGCAGAAGATTATGCAGCGCCTGTTCATCCTCCTTCTCCATCCATTGACCGCTTTTTTCCCTTTGGACTAAAAACGCTTTAAATTCNCCGCTTCCCAAAACATCATATATTTTGTTAAAGGTTTGTGACATACCGTAGTCATGAGAATAAATACACACCAGCAACATAAAGGTATCCGTCGCCGACAGCCGGCAAATGCGCTCCTCCCCCAAAAACCTCTCCACAGCCTGAATAATAGAACGACTGTGGCTTCCGTCATGAAGACTGTAGTTTACAAATATGCTGGTAGAATGCGTTAATTCCTCCTCAATACGCTTCCTCAGCAAAAGCCAAAGGCTTNGANGCTCCNGCACCGCCGGNTANCTCNGTGCCAAATTTTCAAAATGCTTTTCCAGAGTAAGCGGCATATTATAACCGTATGATTTTTCCTGCATTGCCATCATTCCCTCTCTTTCTGCCGCTTTGGCGGCTCATGTTCCCCTTTACCTTACCTCTGTATCTTATATTCACATCAGGCTTAAGCTTTCTCGTCCTTTGCAGTCTCGATCATACGACTCCAGGAAGAAGCCTCTTTCCCGATGATATTTTCCATATTTCCCACAAATATCCTGAAATTCTTATCCTCATCCTCGTCCTGATATACTCCCACTCTCATCGCATATTGCCTCTCTTCACTCATCAGGTCATTTCCCACCTTACGGTATAATATCCATTTATCCTTCATTCGGAAAAGCTCTATCACAGATTCCAGCAAAATACACAAAGAGGATGCCCCCGCGGCAAGCCACGGCAGGCTTACGGACTGTGTAAGGGTCTGGCTTACCGGAATCATCGCCAGCACCAAAAATTTTCCGACACTTAGGGCTAAATACCACATTTTATATATATCTGCCCGCCTGTAATAATATTGAATATAATTATGTACTATTTTAAAATACTTTGACTGATTCATCTCACCTGTGGGCTGCTTCTCCATAAAATACAAATCGACTGATTGATGCCGTTTTTTTGTCATTTCCCTCTACCTCCTTCACGCCATACCCTTTCCATCCTTTATTTCTGGGAGTAATGAGCCAAGCAGGACACTTACGCACACATTTTGCGAATACCGCAAGAGTCAATACCACACAACGAAGATGCGTTGTGCTTTGTAGCGCGAATTCCATGCCCTGCTTTGCATAGTCTTCCGTTACATAAACACAGTATAAACCTATGAAAAAAAACACCGCCGTAAGCCTAATCTGCCTCTGGTGATGTGTTTAATCATCCTTCAATATGGTTCCCTTTTACACATTCGCCATTCCCCAACAGCTTATGAGATATTTTGAATATCTTTTTCTATATCTCTAATTTCTCTTTTCATTATTCTTCTAAAATGTATCTCTATTGCCGTTTCGCTTTTTCCTGATAAATCCAGACCATATATTTCAGACAACAGCTTTCTTTTATCATCAATATTCAANTCATCTAAATTGGGAATATATTTNGTAACATGTAATGCTTGATGCATTTCCGCATATGTCCTTACAAACCTTTTCACTCTGATTTTATCTTCCAAATCATATCTTTCTAATAACCTTTTTACAACCTCATCAAGATGAAACAATAAAGTCAAATCGTTTATCTGAGAATAAAAGAACAACCAACCATACTTTTTTTGCTCCAATATGAATCCTGTTATTTTCAAATTCAGTTTCCATTCAATATAGTGAATGTTATTACCTTTGATTTCTCTAAACAATTCCTCTATTGATTGCTCTATTTTTAATATACTGGTATGTCTTACCGTGACTAATTCACCAATAATCTTATAGCCCAAATACTCAAATCCTTTTTCTATCACCCCTTCATCTTTCTTATTGTTAAACTTTAAGCCGAGACAGCTAATATCCTTTTCAATTTCCTCTTTTACACCACAAAAATCTGCCTTATCAACCAAAATTAAAATATCATCAACATACCTATAGTAAGCAATATCACTTCTCTGCTTATACTTTTTATCTATATCTATCATGAAAATATTAGCTAATGCATTTGATATGGGTAATCCTTCCGGTATTCCTTTCTTCCTTTCGGAAACAGGCTTCTTTTCCTTTACAGGATATGCTATTGCTTCTGTTTTTATAGCCCTNTCTATCAAAGNTAATATCTCTGCTTTCCNGATTTTTCTTTTTAATATACCCATAAGCTTATCTTGACAAANTGAAGCATAAAAAGCTTTTACATCTAACTTTAAAAAACACTCGTATTTACTAATATTTTTAATGATGTCNNCTATNNTANCTTGNNNCATNNGTTGTNCGGCAATCATTCCCNTAGATTCCGCACAATNNTTNATTTNANGNAGATGCNNTNAGCTTNTCTCNCNTNGTTGNTACACNTATTACTCNAGGCTTCTTGTCNGGNCCCTTTGTAAAAAGTAATTGCTTATATCTGGTAAAATGATATGTACCGTTATTAACCTTTCTTTCAATTATTTTAATATTTTCGTCTAACTCATCTTCAAATTTTTTAGGTGTTATTTTATCCATTCCAATCGAAGGTCTTATTTTCACTTTTTCGTCGTAATGTTCTTTTAAATGTTTTATTGAAAATAGATTTTTCCATAATTGAGCTGCCTGCACCTAAACCACCTCACATACTCCAAACAAAGCAAACGGCATTACGAAAATCAAAACCTTTATGACACTTCTCCAAAATGTTCCCCAAACATATTTTCCTCTAACATTCTTCCAACGATTTTTTCTATAATCCCCTGTACTTTCATAAACAGTACAATAATAGTCATATGAGATATGATTACTGCCGGAATCTAACAAATCGCAATACTTTTGTTCAATCTCTTTTATTTCGTCATCGTCATCGGCATTTAAATGCTTTAACCTAAATTCCAACTTATGTAATGCCGTATAATTCTTCCGATATTCTCTTGCATGTTCTAAATATTTTTGTCCGCTTAAATATAATATTACTATTAATAGTGAAATTGTCATAAAAACAGTCATTAAATTCAGTTTTTTATTATTGTCTATTAATGTTAAAATGGAGAAAATAATGGTAACACATGAATAATATATATTTACTCCCTGAAAGAAAAGTTCTTTCCTTACCAATCTTTCTTCTGCATTTACTCTTGATACTCGTGTTGTCCACACCTGCTCCTTAAATCTTTGAAATTTTTCCTGATCCATACATCCTCCGTATCATAAGCATTAGGGTCTCTATGTACTACACACAAAACCTTCACATTTAGTTGAAAGTCTAAAAAATCCTATTGGATTGTTAGTTACGTTATCTTCTTATCAGAAAATCATAGCATTTGCTATAGACCCTAATGCTAAATTAATTTTACCAATAAATTCCTATTTAATCAACCATTTTAATATCGCCAATAAAATTTTATTATCTTAAATTAATTCTACCAAAACATCTATATTGCCGCCTCTTTATTAGTCATCTATCAGCAACACACATCTTATTAATCATTCTATCTCCTGATTTCTACATCTTCAGTATTTGCAGTAAAAAATCTTTCCAATGTATCGCTACGGACGACAGCTTCCACAAGGAACATATCCCTGCATGAGCAGGTTCTCCCTATCCCCGACATATTCCTCTCTGTTTTTTTCACTCATGTCCTGTACGCTCAGGCAGGTGAAAAAGTGGAATTTCTTGGTATTAGTGTTCAAAACATAAACAGTCTGTGCCGAGTCTGTCAGCCTGCTTTCTCCCGTTGCGTAATCGATCTCAATACCCGGCTGCACATTATATACAAATACATTGTAGCAGATGCCCTCGCCGCTGTCCTCCACCGACCACCCCTCCATAAGAACGCCCTCGGCAAGCAGGTTGGCCCCTAGAATTACCGGCTTGACTCTGTACAGGACA